>ERZ1292623.2888-Hain-H51-01um-R1-2888-length-15022-cov-5_pt1 | contig 15022 bp, 13 predicted proteins | sample MGYA00564398_ERZ1292623 | MGnify/ENA primary metagenome ERZ1292623 (study PRJEB36523, sample SAMEA6512633) | groundwater metagenome | collected 2019-01-07 | study: AquaDiva: Metagenomics assemblies of 32 groundwater samples
AATGAGAAGATACGTGTAATCGATCGGTCGCAGGTTCGAATCCTGCCCGCGGAGCAAAGTAGGGCGAGAGGCGGCGGAAGCCGCCTTTTGCCTTTTGTTTGCAAGGGTTTTCTGCGGTTCGAACTCTGCATTGAGCACAGGTACCCATTTTGATAGGAATTCGAACCCTGGTGTGTACTCAACGTTAAGTTTGCCATCCTTGAGCGACATGCTCTTAAACGCGAAACTGAGCAGCATCCTGCGGTCTTCTGTGAGCGCCTTGGAACTGTCGTAGATTTCTTTCGCTTGAAGCGCGAGCTCATGAATAGCAAACCCAGCCCTATAATAGTGGGAGCTGTCGTCTTCTAACTTCTTCATTTCGCGCATAGCATCCTCTTTGTCGACAGTCATCGCTTTGAGGCGCACGTCGTACTCTTCTGCAGTAATACGATCATCAAGACGGTCGGTATACATGACCTGCATACGCTTTTGCGTTCGATCAATTGTTTGGCGAAGGGCTTTGACTTTCTCTTCACGAATTTCTATCTCCTGCGAATGACTTTCCTTGAGGGCTTTCTCGAGAACCGCCAAGATGCGCTCGTTCTTTGGTGCAACAGTCAAAAGCTTCTCGAACATCTGCTCTTCTACGCGCTCCTGACGCACATAGCGCCTATCTCCCTGCGGCGCCTTGCAAGATTTGCACCCACCGTACCAGTGACCTTTCTGCTTCTCCCAAGTCATGATGTGACCACATGCTCCACAGTTAACCTTCCCTTTGAAGACGGGGAGATGCTTTGTGTAGTACGGAGTAACAAATGGGCGGTTTAATTTTGCTTGGACAAGATTATAGAGCTCCACAGTAACGATTGGCTCATGCGCTCCCTTGTACTCGACTCCTTTCCAGCGAAAATTACCGCGATAGAAGGGGTCTGCGAGTAGGTCGTATATACGGGACTTTCCAACCTTTCCACCAGTACGGTTTCGAAGTCCAAGCTTATACATTTCGTCCACTAATGCTCGTGTTGAGTAGTTTCCAGAGGCATAGAGCTCAAACATCTTACGAACGAGTCCTGACTTATCTGAGTCGAGCACATGTATCTTCTTGCCCTTTTCTCCTTTGGTTACGTATCCCAATGGAGGCTTAGTTGGAAGCCAGCCCTGCGCCACCTTCTCCTTTTGACCTTTCTTCACCTCCTCTGAAAGATTGTTGGTGTAAAAGCGGGCAATCGATATCTTCACATCCCACATTAAGTGAGTATGTGCACGACTATCTTGATTGAGGACTTCACCCTCTTTTACCAAATGAACCGAATGCTTTTTATCTAACTCAATCCAATCAGCCACCGTAACGCCGTCTTTAGCGTTTCGAGTGAGACGGTCGATTTTCTCGCAGAGAATAGTATGGACGTTGGATTTATCGATATACACAAACATCTCCGTGAAGTACTTACGGAGCTTCTGACCACTCGCACTTTCGGTAACCTTAAACTCCCTTACAACCTCAAAGTCATTTCGGTCTGCATAGTCTCTCAAGTGCTTAATTTGAGAATCGAGTGAATACCCTGTCTCTTCTTGTTCTCGAGAAGAGACACGGGCGTAGATGACAGCCTTTGTCTTCATATTTAGATATTAACCCCTATTAAGAGCTGCGAGTGCAGCTTGCTTGCGTAATTCCAATTCCTCATCGGTCAGATCACGTAGATACGCATACGGGTCAGGCATCGCAAGAACCTTTGACTGCCACCCCTCAACGACCTCGAGCCACAACCTAACCTCGGGAGCAGACCCTGTGCGTTGTATGCGCTTGAATAAGGCCAACATGACGTCAGGCGTCCTTTCTCGCCCCCACGCCTTACGTTTCTCCGCGATCTCATCCCAGAAACCATCCCGACGTTTCCATTCAGATAGCGTATCTTCTCCAACTCCAAACTTCTTCGCCAGTTCCCGTTGAGTCTTGGGTACACGGAGTTCTGTAGGAAGAGCTGTCCAGGCCACAAAATCAGAATATTCTCCGTAATGACGGAGGGATTTTTGAGCTTTATTCTTGGAGTTATTTGGAGTCGACATGAATATCAATCGGACGATTGCCGCCCTTTGCTTCAAAGAAATATTCAGCCATTTCCGAGAGCAACTTTGTGAGTGTTGTGCCCCTCAAGCCTGCGTGGCCTTTCATTCGCTTGTGCCATTCCTTGTCTACCCGAACCTGCTTCGTTACCTTTCGCTCTTTATCCGTGACCATACTTGTTGTGCTTAATTTGTAGATGACTCTTTTCGGTTGCGTATCTCAATCAACACATTCAAAAAGTTAGTCCAGTCGGTTATACAAAGCTGGGCATCAGCAAGACTAAGCTCGACTCCGAGCTCTTCTTGGATAACTATTTGGAATTCTTTAGAGAGTGTTTCGCTGATCACGACCGAACAACGAGGTTCTGGTCTTAGTGAAAAGCAAAAAATACGGCTCAACACTAAAAATCAGAAGATTTCTAGTGCGAATTCCGTTGGAAATCGGATGGCTCTAAGGCCTTATTACATATACTGCGTTCTTAGAGTTTCCGTCTCTCCCGCAGTACGGCACGATCGAATCACCAAGTTGTACTTTGAGTGTAAATAAAGCATTGAATATTGCAAATGTGTTTGTCCCCCTTTTGTCGACAGCTATGCTACTAGGCGCTAAACTTTAGAAGTTCGCCCAGCCTAACCCCTATAGACTACCGATACGGTATCCATAGGGTATGGCAAACAAACCCGTCCAAGGTAGAAAGCTCCTCGTCAGGAGCACCTTGGACGGTCCCATCCGAAAGGGTGGTGGGTGGCTTCGGTCATCGCCTGGCGGGGAGCTTTGTGCTATCCGCCCTTATCAGAAAACCGTCCAAGAAGTATGACTAATTTCCGTCCCGTGCTGATGGCGCTATGGGCAGCAAGCTTCATAGCCGCGTTCTTCGTATTCAAGCCCTGGATGGCTGCCCTTCTAGTGGCCTATATGTTTCTGAGCCCTGGTCTTCTCCTTGCCACAGTACTCATAAAGTCCACTGGAGCCCGTCTAAAGGCCTCTATGAGCTCAATTGTCGAGGGTGGTGTAGAAGGTTTGCTGTTCGTAATGATTCTTGCCTCTCTAGATACATTTACAGCTCTCAGCATCAGCCCTATTCTTTCCGTAATGTTTGGATCGTGGCTTTTTATAATCAACCAGCTCAACAGAGCCTCAAGACCTGGCACCACCGCTAAGGAGGAGCTTTTCAGCCTCATAGGATTCCTCCCAGCAACCTTCCTTGGGTTCAATATCTGGCTGTTCCTGTTCGTCTAGTGCTCGCCCCTGTAGCTCAAAGGACAGAGCATGCCGCTTCTATCGGCATGATGGGGGTTCGATTCCCTCCAGGGGCACTAGGTAGTCTACTGACCGTCCTCTAGGGCAGCATCCTTCAAAAGCTGTTTGTATAGCTTTCGTTTAAGCCAGGAGCTAGCTTTGTCGCGGAAAACTTTTGCAAAGTAGAGGGTCACCACACCAACTGTAAAACCTAGACCCCCGTACGGACCATCCATAACAGCGCTGTACTGAGTTGACACCATCTGTAACAAAACTGGATACCACCAAACAAAGAATAGGAACTCAGCGACCCAAAGTGCCACTGTCAAAATACCTGCCGCAACTCCTGTTATCCATCCCGCAGTTTTCTCAGCCCTACGCCTGAGACCGTTCCTTATTTTGATCAGTTGATCGGCGTGCTCCTCAGATTCACGGCCCTGCTCCTCCTGAGTGTCAAAGAGTTCCTTCTTTGTGGCTTCAAGTTTTGCGAGTTCGGCCTGCTTCTCTTCAGAAATTGATTCTGACGCTACCTCAATTTCCTCAATTACCAAACTCTCATCAACTTTATCCGCTTCGCCTCGTTTAAACTCCTTTAGAACGTTCTCAATATTGTTGTGATAAAAGAGATTCTCAATTTGACCGTCAGTGACTCGACCTTCGGTGCGAAGCTTTGTAAGCACTTGGTAGAACTTGTCCCAAATTCGTCGGTCGATAAGAAGGTCGCGAGAGTGCGTAGCAATAATCGTACTCAGGGGAATACTTAGATTCGGGTTCTTGAGCCACAAAATGTTTGCGAGGACACGGTCAAGGATAACTTCGCTCAGGGTTCCGCCATCGTGGTGACCAAGTCCGAAGAGCACTGCTTTCTGCAAAGAGAAGTCAGAGGTAAGGAAGAAGGCGTCAGTATCCTCTATGCGTCTAACTGGCTTCTTGCGTATCTCTCTAATTTTATCGACTGCAGCCAAGTCGTGAGTAGTGCTAAGGCCACGAATATCTTCTCTCTTACCCGCGGCAATCCTTGATCTAAGAGCCTCATTCTTAGGAGATTTGTAGTCAATAAGATTGACGTTGGTTGAGTGAATCTCGATGCCAAGCTCTTCAACCTTTTCATCCAATACACTAAGAAAGTCTCGAACGTCAGACGTTCCCCAACCCTTCTTTCTAAGGACGCTGTAGATATGATCTACACGGAAACTGCTAGGAAACTTGTGCTGGTTGGTGATGTAGCCGTTCATCACTCGCCCAATCTCTTCGAGAGTAAAGTCAAAGATTTTGAGCCCAAATCCCAAGCTCTTTAGCAAAGTGAGCAGCTCTTGGGAAGCAAGATTGCTTTCATCTGAGTGGAACCCAAGCAGAGAGAAGGTGATGTTCGTATCAAAGAAGATTGACCCCCGCTTCATTTCCTTCGATTCAGCCTCAACAATATCAGAGGAGGTATCGGAACAAAGGAGTGAGGCAAGTACGGAGCCTAGTACCAGCTCTGTGAAGCGTGCATATTCCTCGGGGTTATCCCTATGAATTGACTCTACGAACTCAACAAGTGTGGCGCTTTCGTGCTTCGACAAACGGGCTCTTTCAGGAAGGTCGGGGCTGCTTTTCTTAGGGTTAACGAAGTCAATGACTCCGTCTAAATTATCCTCGATGAAGGAACTAATGAGTGCCTGTGCCTGCTCTTGATTTAAGGTTGTGCCTTTCTCTGAAAAGAAGCGGGCGACGGATGCCAAAAAAGCATTGGTTCTCCGTTTTACTTCCTCGAGAGATTCAAGACTGCTCAGCAAAGCCTTACCGCTTTCATTTACACGAAAATTCCTAGCCTGCTCGTCTTGATCTGCGTACCCACGACTTTTTGCGCGTGCACAGGTGGTCTTTAGAATGTGGATCGGAATTTCGAGTCCCAAATCGCGTCTGAGCTTCCCCTGTATTACCGATAGACTCTCAAATGCTGTATCACTCATCACCCCAAGCACCAGGGGTGATACGGCATCAAAGTAGTCCTTGTTCTGGTCGTAGAGGGCTTTGATTAGAGCGTATGTATGGAGCTTTGCCATTGCCACGATTTTACCATCCTTGCCACTAGACGAGTAACCATACGTATTGAGTGCTAACATTGACACATGTTCTGGCAGTATGTTGGCGGTATTCTCCAGCGCGTCTTCTACATCTCCTTATTCGGGATATGGTTTGTTTTTCCTTTTGAGCCGCCCCCAGAGGTATGGGTGCTCGTAATTAGTATCGTTGTATTTCTAGCCGCGTATTGGACATACAAAGACAGATTCGAAACAATAGACTCCGAACACAAACGAGAGGTCAACAATATTAAGCAGGAGTCCGAACGGGTAATTTCACATGCTGAGTCGGTTGCGAAAAGTAAAGTAGAGGAAGCTGAGAAGACGGTAAAGCAGGCACTCAAGGATGAGGAGCTTTGGAAGAAAACGCTACTTGAGCGCAACTTTGGATTCAAAACTCTACTGACGTATATTGCGCTTTACGAAAAACTGCGTGACGAACCTGTCAGTAATTTCCTATTCAAGAAAAAGCATCCCGCAGTTAAGGCTGGCGAGATCGTCAAAGAGCAGACCAGGTTGAGGAGAAAGGCTGAGTTTGAAAACAGAAGGACTACGGCTCTCATCGAGCTTTATGAAAACTATGCTCCGTTCCTCATAGACCTCAAAGATGAAATACCTGACATTCAGGAGGAGGTCTTTGAGGGCTATACCGAGGAGGAGCGAGGCGATGAGGTTACAGGATTCTTGCGCGTAGATGAATATCGGAAGCTCTCCCCTCCAGAGAGGCACCAGCTCGCCCTTGATAGATTCTGGTCAAGACCAAAGTCCAAGTGGATGATTGGGAAGATATACGAGAGATACATCGGATACCTGTACGAACAGAAAGGTTTCCAAGTTGAATACTTCGGCATCACTGAGAGGTTTGAGGACTTGGGACGCGACTTAATATGCCGCAAGGGGCGTGAAGTCCACATCGTTCAATGCAAGAACTGGTCTCAATTCAAGACAATCTATGAAAAGCATGTCTTTCAGCTTTTTGGCACTGCCTTTGAGTATAAATACAGACACCCTGAACTTGATGTTCGGGCTGTTTTCTACTGCACCAACGGACTCTCTGAGATTGCCAAACTAATGGCTAGCGCCCTTGATATTGAAGTTAATGAGCACTTCGCTCTCGTAACGCCTTACCCTGTCATCAAGTGCAATATAAGCACTAAGGACAACGAAAAGATTTACCATCTACCTTTTGACCAGAAGTACGACGCCACAAAGATAGATAGGCCTGGGGAGTTCTACTGCACCACAGTGGCCGAGGCAGAGGAAGCTGGTTTCCGACGTGCATGGAGGTGGCACGGTCCAGCCAACTAGAAACTCATGGATTATAGAGTTACAAAAGATAAAACGATCGCTCACTTACAGGAACTATCAAAGTTCCTTGAGATTCTGTGTGACGGAAAGAAGTCGACCAACGACATAACACCAGAGCGCCTCCTGTGGGAAATGTACAACAAGTTTTTCACGATTCTAGTTAGTTGTGAAAACTCGCTTAGGTTCAAGGACTCTCTTTCTGTCCATCTCGTTGCCCGCTACACGTATGAGATTCTCATAATCTTTCTGTACGTATTTCTCGACGAGAAGAGTCGGCAGGAACGTGCGGCAGCGTTCCTAGGGTTTAATCAGTTCCAAGACTTCGAGAGGTCATGGCTCAGAGGCAAAACCTACGCAGATTTATTAAAGAATATCCCCGATAACTGGTCGGAATTCCACAAAGACCATTATCGAACTCTCTCAAATTTCTCACACCCAACGATGGACTCCTTCCTGTTGAATCGACGAGGAGAGGAAGCTGAGTTCAAGATGATAATAAATACCTCGCTACTGGTTGCGAGAGCCATAGAACAGGTTGCCGAGGTATGCCTATACAACGACTTGTATTTTGACCCTGAGCGAAAGGAGGAGTTCCAGGGTGGTCTGATGGAGCAGGTGCGCAACACTACAATCTTAATGGCTCAGTGCGTAGGAAAAGAGGAAATTGCAAAAAAGATATACCCTGAGAGCTTCTAGGCCACCACCAGGAGTCCATGCACCTGTTTCAGCACATAGTCAGGATCGGGATAAATCTCTGCCCAGTTCCAGGTTCGAAAACTGCCCTGCCAAGCGAGCATTGTTGGACGAACCGACGCAAAGACGTCGGTTTCGTCTTTATCTGCCTTGGTTTTTTCAGGTTCGAACTGTTGATTTTTTGCTCGCGCCTTCAACAGACCTTTTTTTATCGTCTCATAGAGAACATCTGTTGAAATCCTTACGCTTTTCGACTCTATCGTTAGGTTCGAACCCAAAGCCGAAAGAGTCTCAATTCGCTCCTCATGGGTGCCATTCCGAAATATATCCTGTATCTCCGTGAGTATCTCGAGCTTGCGGTCCAGCTCCTTGAGATCCACCTTCTGGCCCTCTGACAGCCCTATTTTGACCCGTACGTGCTCTTTTTCTCCCGTAATGCGGAGCTTTAGGCTAGCTAATTCCTCATCGCTAATAATGCCCTTGGTATAACCTTCCACACTACGAGTCTCCTGCGCATCGAGTTCTACGAGTTGTCGATACCAGTTCTCATGCACTTGAGCTCCGGTCTCATACACTCTTTGTTCTAACTCTCTCATGCTAGTAAGACACCAATCTTTCAGGGCCGGAGAGATGGCGATTTTATCTATGACTTGAAGCTCCATCTCTCGACTGATCACCTCTTCAGTGGTGTTTTGCGAACATGCAGGGGTCCTTTTAGGGATGCAGTGATAATAGGTATACGTCAGAAATGTATTCCTATCGTCTATATCTGCACAACACTTAGGGCATTGCGTCCTATCTGACAGGGCAAATTTATATTTACACTCGTGGCAAATCGTTTGTGTCTTGCGTTCCGCCGTAACCGGACCATCGCAGTGCCCGCATTTAGCGAACTTCTTATACGCGAAATCGTTCTTATTTATCGAGGGGCGCGAGAGCTTACCGCGCCTGAATAGCTTTAATATCCTGAAGTGTTCTTCTTCGGTAATAATTCTCGGCACTTCAGAGCTGGCCTCCCACCGCACCTGCACTCCGTTATCGTCTTTTCCATAAAAGAACCCTGCGTAGAAAGGATCCTTCAGTGTCTTGTAGAACTGGGATCTTTGAATGAACTTCCCGCCCTCTCTTTTTCTTCGCCTTGTTGTAATACCCATTTGCTGGGTTGCGATTATATAGAGTTCGCCTGCCGTATATTTGCCGGTCAAATACATTTGGAAGATCTGGCGCACTAACTCCAATCGCTCTGGGTCGGGAAGGGTTTTCCGATATCCCTTTTCGCCTTGGTCATTTAAATAACCAATCTTCGCGCCATTCGGCGGATAACCCATCTTCCGTTTCTTAACGAGTCCTCTGCTGACATTGATGCCCTTATTATCGTTTTCCATCTTTGCCTGACCGCAGACTATCGAGAAGTAGAACTTGTCGGCTGGAGTATCTCGAAATATCTGTTGCGGCGTTATGATGAAATGCAACTTACCTTCGTCGAAAAGATCAATTAGCCTGCCTGCATCTCCAGCATTTCTTGCAAGCCTATCAGGATGCCAGCAAATGATTCCATTAACGTCCCCTGCTTCAATGTCCTCGATTAACTTATTGAAGATAGGCCGAGTATAGGACTTCTTTGCCGACTTTGATTCCAGTAAGAAGACGTTCTCGTTAAGACTTACCTCTCGCTCGCGAGCCATTTTGTGAGCCATCTCAATCTGCGACTCGATAGATAGAGCCTGTCGCTCATCCTGCTCTGAAGACTTTCTGCAATACGCTCTTATTTTTGCATTTGAAAGATTTATATCTGTATACATGGCCAGAATTTTCTTATTTCCACAGCAAGCCTCAGAACCGCTGAGAAGACAAGTGCCCGGAGGGCATATATCTTCTCAGACTGTGTTGTTTTGCGGCGAATGCTAGGCGAGTAATTTTCTCAGCAAATTCGCATAATGCAGCGTCATCCAGAAATACGCCGTAATCGGTTTGTACGATCTCTCTGAGTTGTCGCAGGGCTTTTTTACTGGGTTTGCCCATAGCAAATACGCATATTGCTGGACAGGAGCTGGCCACTCGACTATCCAGCAGTATGCGAACTTGTGGCCAGCTCAGAAACGCCAAAAGCCTCGGGATTAGGCACGACCGATTTTGGTCATGTTTAATCCTGAGGCTTCCTGCCCGTCTCGCTGCCTAGGACGCAGCGCGACTAATCGATACTAAGCGAATGGTGTGCTGGAGAACATTTTGCTTCTGAAAGCAGCCCCCTCTGATCCGTATCTATCAGGGCATGTGGTAGAGCATTATTACGCGGCTCCGCGCGTCAGTCCTTTCGGACCACCAGCTTTTTGATTGTGAAAAGTATCGATTACTTTCGAGTATTCTGTTGTTTCCTTAGCTATTATAGCAGGTTCCTAGAGGGGCGGCTTATGCGACAAAACCCTGTCGGGATTACTCCGGAAAAGTCCGGCGATTACTGCGTAAAACTATTTCGAAATGGCTTACCTACGGCTCGATTTGACGGACTTTTCCCCTGTTGGGTCATGAGTTTTTCGGAAGGAATATCCAGAGTTTTGTCGTGTTGCCTATCCACGATTACAACCAGAATCCGTTAGCGGCCCCGAGTACATAGAACCCGCATATGAGCAGGCCGATGGAGAGCGTTATCCAAACGATTGAGAAGAGCCATGCGGCTCGGTTCAGTTCTTTATCGCGGAGTGCCCTAACGCCATACCCGAGCGATAGCGCTAGCAATACCACCGGCGTCCCGAGGGTGAAGTAGAAATGGATATCTAGGGAGGCAGCTACCCAGGTGTACCCACTGAACCACAAGACGAATTTGTCGAAGAGAGCGGTGTAGCTATTTTCCACTGGCTGATATGGAACTGTAAACAGGATGTAGCTGAGTACCGCCGCGATTAGGAGCAGGGGGCTGCACCACTCCTTGATTTTGAGCTTCATGGTAGTTAATAGCTTTTACAGCCGCTGCTTTCGCAATGGAATTTTGTTTGATTTCCCGCTGAATCGATATACGTCCCCATTCCCTCTCCTTCCCATCGGATCTCGAATTTTCGACTGACCGGCGCCTGGGTTTTGAGGCTATTCAGTAACGAACTTTGAAATACCTGGCCTGTTTCTAGACTAGTCTCTAGATCAGCGAGCCTCGAATTAATTCTTGAGAGCTCATAGGTGCTTCGGTCAGTCTCGGTAGCTGTACCGCACCGAAGTTCTCTGAGGTAGCTCTGCGTTGCAGGATCCAGCGTACGCTCCTTTTCCGGAGTAACAGCCATGAGACATTCAAGCTGTTTCTCTTCAGCCAGTAAGGCTTGCTGTCCCAGTTTCTGTTGCGCGTCTGCAATGGCCATGTCCAAGAGACTTCTGAAGCCAAGGTTATATAGATACGCATCCACAAACTTTTCGCCCTCACACTGGGACTTCGTTTCCTGATCTATATTGCAGAACCATGCCAATCTCTCCAGCTGCTTTTGGGTAGGAGGAGGTACGACTGACATTTGTTCGATTATCTTTTGCGATGTAGGCGGGACTTCGTTTATCGATCGTGCCTGTCCGGTCCGTACTAGTTCGTCCATCTCGCTGTCGGAGATGAAGTCGGGCGCAGCTTCATATCCCGCCTTATTTGTCTCAACGTGGGCCTCAGCCGTGTCAGATGGCGTAGTTGGTGGCACAGCCTCCTCAATCGGCTCAACGGCCGAATTCTCGCCCTTAAGCGTGAGCACAGTGGCTGTTCCTCCAGCTAGCGCCAGAGCCCCGAGTAGGAGGATAGCCACAAGGGGGATAAATCCCCTCGGATTCTCGGTATTCATAATGCACTCTAGTAGGTTTTTAAGCGCACGCTGATGAGTCTCGCAGACAGTGGACTCCCGGCCGTTGCGACCCCCTTGCGAGAGCCCATATCCCTTTCGAGACACGACCTACTAGAGTGACTCCGACCGGGAGTCCGCTGTACTCTAGTAGGTTTTGAGGCCATGCCACGGATGTGGTTTAGGCAGGGTGATTTTACCATCCTATTTCCTCCAAGCTATCCGGCTTTAGTTTGTGAGGCAGTGGCCGAAACTGTAGGGATTGTGGGGTTTGCTCCTTCGGTTAGTACACCTTCTTGAATACCATTTGCCACTTCGTTCACGCGATCGTACAAAGGCATAAGGTTACGCTCGTAAGCATCGACCATCGCAATCAATGCATCTTTGTCCGCCCATGGATATTTTTGCGTAACCCGATAGGTCATATCAATAAAGCGGCGATTTTCGGGTGTGTAGAACAGGAAGAGATGCCGCATATCTTTGAAGCTTGTTGCATACACAGTGTGGTTACCGATGACCTGTCCAAAGGCCATACGATAGGCACGTTTCGCAAGATCACGCGCAACAAGTGCGGCCTGCCTCGATGAAGGATCTATGCTTGGCTGTGCTTCAATCCACTCCCGATGCTTAGCAAGCTTTTCCTTGAAGTCCTTGTTGAGCATCCATACGAGCCTGTATGACTTGTTCGGAAGTGGCTCGTACTTAAGCAAATCGGAACCGAATATCTGTATGCCGTCCGTCTTGCAGATAAAGCGTATCCGTTCATTTCCTTCTCCCATGAACTCCGACTCCAGATAGAACTGGATATCTGTAGGTATGCCCCATTTCTTGGCAGGGGCTTCAAGATGGGCTCGCATTTCTTCCTTCGAGACCTCTGTCTCCCTCTTGATAACGATGACTATGTTCACATCAGATAGCCCGAAATTGAAATCGCCTCGGGCCATACTTCCAGTTACATAGAGTGCAAGGAAATCTTCGCCGAGAACTTCCTGCAGAAGCTGCGTAAGCCGTCTGAGCATTTCGGCTGAAATCGGCTCTATGTCCGCAATTGTCTTGGTATTAGCTACAGTCCTTATAGCTTCGAGCATGGGCAGGTATCGCATAAGAACACGTTTACCCTCAAGCTCATCGGCTTTGGGGAAACGGTAATAATCCAAGATAGCTTTTGATACCGCTTCAAGGTTCTTATCAATCGCCTCGGATGTCTTGCGCATCTTCTCCTTTGCCTCCTCATGCCACGTTCCTAAGGTCTCTTTCTGCTTAGCGCCTATCATCTGTCTTCCGTACTCGCTCAAATGAACCAGCATGTCCGGTTTCAAGAGAGTGCGCTGAGCTTTCGTTTGATAGTACGACTCAGTACCAGTGAGAGGGTTCTTGAAGTGGTGATAGTTCGTACGCTTCTTTAGTGCGATTGCGATAGGTCCCTTGTGCGAACTGTCATCCCATTCCCCAAGAGCCTCTGCGAGACCGGGGATGCGCTTCACGCGCTCGTTGTTTAGTACTTTACTAAGCTTCACACCGCTCTCTGTTTTGCTTGAATATTTCTCGTCCGGATTCACGATAGCGTTGATCATCTGAGTGGCTTTGTCTTTGAGCTGATGCACAAGGTCGAGGAAGAACCCGTTGTGATACATGATGTAATCCTCCGCATTGATAGCGTGCGTCTCGTAGAAAGAGTCATCGGGAAGTTGATCCAAGAAAGACCGTGCCATCTTCATCTCCAGCAGGATACGCTCTATGTCATAGAGATAGCTCGATGCGGTCTGCCATCGTGGATACCCCCTTGCGATATTTCCCATCGCTTCGTTGTGTGGCTGACGGATCTCCCCCTTGAGATTGATCATCATCAGCCCGGTTTTTAAACACTCGAACCATTTCATGCCACCAGTTTACTCTCTTATGGAAGTTATCATCGTATACCAGTTGCCAAGCTCAACCATAGGCGTACCATTTGGCTTAAGCACACGAATAACTGTCATGAATACCGCCGGAAAGGTTGCTACTGGGTTGGCCGTTGCAGGTCTCGGAATATGGGGGGTTTCTTCGACCTTATCTGAAGAGAGTGGTTATCAGAAGCCGACATCGGCGAGCGAAGATGCTAACTATTCATCTACCCGTTCCTATTCATCAGGTGATAGAGATTGCAGCGACTTCAACACGCACGCACAGGCACAAGCCTTCTATGAGAGCGAGGGACAGGGTGATCCACATGGACTTGATAGAGACGGAGATGGTATAGCCTGTGAGACCTTACCCTAGGATATGAAGATGATGTTTAGTTCACCGACTAAGATTGTTATCATAGCGGGCGCATTGTTGGTACTCCTTGTTGCAATAATTCTCTGGGCCACACGCGTGACACACCTTGATCCCCCGCTCATAAGGGCTATGGGAGATAAAGTCGGCAAGGAAGCCGTTATAAGTGGCATTGCCTACCCAGGGGCTAAGCTGGCAGTTTATCTTGATGATGAGTTCGTACAGGACACGACTGTTAACGATGATGGGGACTTCGAATTGCGTATTGGCTTGGCCCGAGAGCAATTGACGCATGTAAAAGCAAAGCAACTATATGGCAATATCACTAGCGAGTTTAGTGAGCAAATAGAATTTGATGTAGACCTAACTCCTCCTGACAAGAACACATTGCGAATCGGAAGCGAAATACCTTCCTTCTCGAAGGAGACCAGTCTAACAGTAAAAGGAAGCGCGGAACCAGGAGATGTTGTTGTTGTTAACAATGTTCCACATACAGTCTCTACAGATGGGCAATTTACTGCAGACGTGGCCTTGAAGAATGGCTCGAACACTCTAAGGGTTGAGCTAAGCGATAACGTCGATAACCGCGTGGACATCGATACATTTACTGTAGAGGTCGATTCCATAGCCCCACGAGTTGGCACATCGTGGTGTTCTAGTGCCAACAACGACACAGATGACCTAGGAGCTGGACAAGAATATGTGTGCGTGTCTACAGGTCAGTGGGAGGATTGGCGTGATCCGGCACCTATACCAATAGTGGGATATGTACGAGGTGAAATTGGATCAATTACGGTAGATGGTAAGCGAATCTATCCGGATGAGAATAATGAAATCTATCAGCGTGTTTCTCTTGCAGTACCGAAGGGATTAAATAAGTACAAGGTGGTGGTCACGGATAAACATGGGAATACCACTACGACGAATCTCTCTATGACGGTGAGCCGTGTAGATAACAACTCCTATGACGAGGTTATAGATCGATTAGACGACATCGAGTCACAGCTTTAGTGAGCGCAGACTCATCCGCCTAACCATTAAGCCTGAGAAGACGGTCGCCAGATTTGGATACTTCCCCATCGAATTGATGGATTCCAACGTCCTCCACTAGGCGGAGCAAAACTTGACATACTACTAATCTAGTCCATAGTGTTTCCATTGACCAGGAAGTCTGGTTAAGGAGACAGCTATGACCTTTGCCGTTGGCGATTTCGTTACCTGGCGAGACGAGGGGGACGAGGGCAATTTCTCGACCTGTCTCGTCCAGAACGCAGAAAAACTCGCGAGGTGCAAGGCCGAGTACGGCCCTGGACCGTTCGAGATCAAACGGGTTTATAAGCCGAGCGGTGGCATCACTGCCCTGATGAGCCCCGAATTCCTCTACCTGAAGGGATGCGAGGGTGAAGGCGGTTTTCCGCTACACTATCTCAAGGCGGCGTAAACCATCATTATCCGCAGAGCCCCTCGGCCTGTGAGCATCAAGCCCCGAAGAGCCCCAGCGTCTCTTGGGGCTTCTTCATTTCTATACAAAACCGGTTCTAACGTCCTCCACTAGGCGGAGCAATGCAGAACAAAGGAGCCTTCACAGGCTCCTTTGTCTTTTCGCCATTCTT
>ERZ1292623.2889-Hain-H51-01um-R1-2889-length-15020-cov-5_pt1 | contig 15020 bp, 15 predicted proteins | sample MGYA00564398_ERZ1292623 | MGnify/ENA primary metagenome ERZ1292623 (study PRJEB36523, sample SAMEA6512633) | groundwater metagenome | collected 2019-01-07 | study: AquaDiva: Metagenomics assemblies of 32 groundwater samples
ATTAGTGGAATAATATGAAAATTCCCATCTCCAGCATGTCCAGCCAAAGTAAACATCAAATCATATTTACTTAAAATAACATTCAATTCCGGCAAAAATTTCGGTAAAAATTCTGGACGCACAATAATATCATCAATAAAAGGAGCAGTGTGCATACCTTTTACATGTTTGCGTAAAAGAGCAAAACTTTCTCGACGAATGTCCCAATATTTATTTGCTTCTGCTTGGTCTTTAGTAATATGTACTTTCAACTTAAAACCTTTTATTTTTTCCCGTAGTTTCAAGCATTGTTTATTTACTTCCTCCCCATTACTACCGGCGAACTCTGCTAAGAGAATTAACTTCGGAAAACCGCCGGTCAACATCATAAAAAATGATGGCATAAAGCTAAACATAAACTTTATCATTTCCTTCAACCCTTTATTTTTCAAAAAGTCTGGGAAGAATTTCACTGCTAACTTCATTGTTTTGTCATCATATGCTTCAAGCGTTTCCGGATTAAGCTGTAAAATTTCATCTACCAAACGCCCAAGTGGAGCTACTCCATTCATAAAAATAACCACTAATTTTGAATATTTATTGTTTGGTATAAGTTTAAAAGTTATCTCGGTCACAATGCCTAAAGTTCCCTGCGAACCGACAAGTAATTTATTTAAATCAAAAACACCATTATTCATCACGTTCCAAATATAATATCCAGCAGAATTTTTATGAACATTTGGTTTAGAAGCTTTTATTTCATATTCATTGTTCTTTATTAAATTAAAAATATTTTTATAAATTTCTCCCTCAAAGTTATTTCGATTTATTTTATTATTTAATTCAGCTTGGTTGAGTGACTTCACTATGTATTCATTACCATCAGCCAAAACAACTTTTGCAGAAATAATATAATCTTCTGTTTTTCCATATTTTAAAGTTCGTTCTCCCGCAGAATTGTTTCCATACATACCCCCCATAGCATTCAAACTTTTTGACGCTGTATAACAAGGTAAGATTAATCCTTTTTCCAAAGTAATTTTTTCAAAATCTCGATAAAACATCCCCGGCTCTACGGTGATGAACTTTTTCTCTGGTTCAAATTTAACCAATTTATTCATATAGCGAGAAAAATCCATTATTATAGACTCGCCAATAGCTCCACCAGACATATCCGTCCCCGCACAACGCGCCGTGATGGAAAGATTTTTATATTCTTCATTTCTTTCCGGATCAGTATATTTATCTTTATTTTCTTGCACCCATTTCACTATCTTTTTTACATCTTCCTTGTCTTTTGGAAAAAGAACTATCTGCGGTCGCACCTTTAAAAGACTCGCATCACGCGAATATTTTAAAAGCGTCTCTTCACTATCGTCCACATCTCCTTTAAAAAATAATTTAATTTCGTCTTTCACTTCCTAATTATATCATTATTTTTTCAAAAGAAATTTTTTTACTGCATTTATATCTTCAACTTGATGAGCACCATCAAGATATTTTTTATACATAATTAAATCTTCTGGGGAAATAACCTTTATCTTTATATCTTTAATTTCTATTTCTTCAGTTTTAGACAAATCCACTGGAATAGGAATCCATTTATTTTTATCTTTATTAGTTATTTTAGTTTTATCTGCTCCACAAATATCGATTTCTTGTCCATTAAAATTTAAAGTCATTAAATACGCATCCCATTTTTCATCACGATACTGACTTGGACCATAAATAATATATGGTGAAACTTCAGGAAGTATTAAATTAAAATTATTTTCTGAAATATCAAAATCAATATCATTTAGAGGACGATTTGAACCATAAATTTTAGCAGCAAAACCACCACTTACTTGATAAGGAATATTTTTTTTATTTAAAATTCCAACAATCCATTTTAAAGCATTTATAGTTTTTTCTTCAAACATAATTTATATTATTTTATTCCAACATTCTAACGAACTTTAGAATAACAATTCCTCGTTTTGTTAATTTATGTCGTATTGATTTACTATCACTCCTTTTCATAAGCAATCCAGAAATAGCCATCTTGGTAATATGAGCAGAAATATTTTTCATTTCTGATTTCAGTCGTTCTGATATTTCCTGAACTGACAACTCTGGTTCTTTTTCCAATAAATCCAAGATCTGCAATCTTCTATGATTGGCTATTCCCTTTACAATTCTTTCAAGTTTTTTATATTCTAATTTGTTTTTCATTCTAACATTCTATAGAACATTGGAATAATACTAAAAGAGGAAATCTATTTGATATTATTAAAAAGTTTTAATCTATTTAATACTACTTCGTAAATAACATCCACTGCGGGTTCCAAGATTTTGTATGGAGCGACTTCGTTTGGATTTTTGGCTAGGGACTTTTTTAAAGCTTCATCATAAGCCACACGTATCTCTGTATTTATATGAATGATAGAAATACCTGCTTTAATTGCATTTGTAAAATCTTCATCACGCAAACCAGAACCACCATGTAATACAAGTGGAATACCCGTAACTCTTTTTATCTCTGCGACGAGTTCTGCATCTATGTGGGGCTTACCACTTTTTATAAGTCCATGAATACTACCGACGGATGGAGCAAGCATATCTACGCCTGTCATTTCCACAAATTTTTTCGCTTCTTCAGGTTTTGTTAAAATACCTGCGCCTTCAGGAATAACATCTTTTATATTTGAACCAGAACCGATGTATCCGAGCTCAGCTTCGACAAGAATATTTGGATTTACACTTTTCGCATATTCTACGCATTGTTTTGTAATTTTTGCATTTTCTTCAAAGCTCAAATTCGCGCCGTCAAAAATAATAGAATCAAAACCTGCATCCACAGCGAGCTTTACTCTTTCAAAACTATAATGATGATCGGCATTTAGAAAGATAGGGAAATTTTCTTTTTCTTTCACTTCATGTATTAAGCCAATAGCTTCGTTTCTTCCGACAAAATCTTCTTCTCCCTCAGAAAGACCAATAATTACCGGCACATTTAAACTCTTCGCGGCTTTATAAATGCCATGAAATGCTTCTAAATTTGAAATATTAAAATGTCCGATAGCCGTACCTTTTTCTTCCGCTTCTTTTATATATTCACGAAGTGTTTTCATGAATTTATTTTAACATTTCTTTTAATAATTTAATAACGATTTGTGGGTTTGCAGAACCATTTGATTCTTTAATGATTTTGCCGACGAGAGACATAATAGCGTTTTCTTTACCAGACTTATAAACAGCCACGACGTCAGAATTTTCAGAAATAATTTTCTGTAATAAATTCTTTAGTGCATCTTCGTCATAATTTTGAAATAAATTTTGTTCTGTTGCAATTTTTTCAGGCGACTCATCTCTAATTGCAATCATAGCTAAAATATCTTTTGCAACACGAGAAGATATACTATTTTCAGCAAACAAAGTAATTAATTCAGAAAAATTCTTTGAACTTGGCGGTTTTGCCGCCAAGTTAGCTTTCTTAATACCAATAAAATCTGTAGTTATATAATTTGATGCAATTTTTATTTTTTCTTTATCATTTAAAATCTTAGCAACTTCTTCAAACCAAGCACCCAACTTAATATCATTAATATACACTTCAATATCTTCGTCCTTAATTCCAAAATCTTTTTTATATCGTGCACGCTTTGCTTCTGGGAGTTCTGGTAATTCTTTTTTAATTTTTTCTAAATCAAAACCTTCGTGTAATTTTAATTTTGGTAAATCTGGTTCTGGAAAATATCTATAATCCTCACTCGATTCTTTTTTTCTTTGTGAAAAAGTTTTTTGTTTACTTTCATCCCAGCCACGAGTTTCTTGCACTATTTCTTCACTCTTTCCTTCTTCTAAAAGCTTTGTCATTCTGTCCAGTTCAAATTTTATCGCACGTTCCACACTACGAAAAGAATTCAAATTTTTCACTTCTACTTTTGTACCAAACTTTTTAGAGTCGGTAAATACAGAAATATTTGCTTCTACTCGCATCTCCCCTTTTTCCATATTTGCTTCAGACACATCTAAATACCAAAGCAAAAGTTGAAATTCTTTGGCAAATTTAGTCGCATTTTTTGAAGCTTCTTCGGAACTTTCAAAAGTATGTGGTTCAGTCACCAACTCCATCAGTGGCACTCCAGCGCGATTGAAATCAATCAATGAATATCCTTCTTCCCAAAAGACGGTCTTTGGGGAAGAATCCAAAAGACCGTCTTTTGGGAAAGCTCCTTCCTTGTGTTTATTGTTCGCTGTATCTTCCTCTAAATGCACACGCGTAATATCAAAACCAGCCAAAACCCCGCCAGAGACTATCGGATATTTATATTGTGAGATCTGATACCCTTTTGGAATATCTGGATAAAAATAATTCTTTCGATCAAATTCTGTAAAGTTTGCAATCTCTCCATCGATAGCAATGCCAACTTTGATCACATTCTCTATCGCTTTTTTATTTAAAACTGGCAATGCCCCCGGGTGTGCCATGCATACAGGACAAATATTTATATTTGGTTTTTTCTCATCCGGATTATTTTTGCAACCGCAGAACATCTTCGTCTTAGTAGACAGTTCAGCGTGTATCTCTAGACCAATTGTCGAATAATATTTATTCATGATTATTTAAGATTTCTAATGATTTTTTAATAGCAACAAAGCCATACGCCCACAAAAATGGTAACCATAATGGCATAATACCCAGTAAAGAATTTCTAGTAAAAATTTCTACTCCTGTACTTACAAATATATATTCAAAAAAAGTAATTACGATCAAACCAAAAAATAAAGCAATTAAATCATTTTTTTTACATTTTAAAAAAAATAATAATCCAATAATAAATATAACATATAGAATTGTAAGAAGATTATCATTCTGAATCAGTGGTATGAGCCCAATCATTACAATAACAGGAATACAATGAATAAATATTTTAAGCACTTTTTTCATATATAAACTATAGCATTTTTAAAAATAAAGGTGAAATACTATTTGTTTCTTAACATACTATCTACTATCTCGAACATATGTAGGAGTTAGTAGAAAATATAAAAATACAAAAATTAATTTTTTGATTTTAAAGTTCCGTTTTTTGTAACCTCTAAGATTTCTACATAATCTAAAATACCAAGTCGATTTAAATCAGCAATAAATCTTTTAGATAATGCTACTTTTCCAACCCATACGCTTTTGTGAACTAAATGAAAATTAAGCATTCGCAACATATCTCTCAATATATTTCTCTCTTTATTAAAAGCAACTGGAATATCATAACTTATGACTATGACTTTATCTCCCATTTTTTCCTTATATAAATTTTTATTTAAAGGAAAAGATTTTTTAAAAATATTTAACTTATTTTTCCCTTTAGTACTTAAATAAATCTGTTCTGAATTATTTTCTAAAATTAACCCTTCACTTTTTAATTTAAACAAATATTTTTTAAAATTAATTATCTTTTGTTTATTTAATTCTGAACTTATTCTTTTATCTTGTATTTTAGAAAATTCATATCTAATTTTTCCACCACTTGCCCCATACCCCGCTTTTAAAAAAGCATTTACAAAATCTACATAATTAAATACTTTATTTCCCAAAGAGTCTAAAATTTTATAAATTATTTCTCCTCTCATGTTATCTATTATATAATAATTTTTTATATCTACTATCTCAGACATATGTTCGAGTTAGTAGACATGTCAATCGTAATCTCTCCTCATAATATTTATATTTTCTTTAAAATCTTTGCCAAACTGTCACTGAATTTCTTCACCATTTTATCATCAAAAAGAGAAATCGTAAAAACTTTTTTACTTGCCCCGCCTTTGGCGGTGGTCAGTTTTTCAAATGCTTTCACGGCTTTAGCTATATTTTTTTCTTTTTCTACTACATCCGTCTTAGTTAAAATTATTATTTCTTGCTTGGATGATAAACCTTCAGAGCCCAAACCTAACTTTTTATCATATTTTGCTAATTCTTTACGAATCTCTTTATAAATCTTCATTAAGTTTTCATTTTCAAAAGACACCAGATGCGCTAGCATTTTTGTGCGTTTAATATGTCGTAAAAATTTTACGCCCAAACCTTTACCTTCCGAAGCTCCTTCAATAATCCCTGGAATGTCGGCAATGATGTAACCATAAAAATCTCCCAAATTTGGATCAAGAGTAGTAAAAGCATAATCCCCGACTCGCGCTTGAGCATTCGTTAAAGAATTTAAAAGTGAACTCTTTCCCGCATTTGGAAGTCCAATCAAACCAATATCTGCAAAAAGTTCCAATTCTATTTTGAAATTTGCTCTTTCTCCATCTTGACCCTCTTTATGTTCTTGCGGAGTAGTATTTATAGAACTTTTAAAATGTTCATTGCCAAAACCACCATAGCCACCTTTGAGCAACATTATTTTTTCTCCTTCTTTGGTGAGTTGCCATCTCTCATCAGTATCTGTACGAGTAATAATAGAACCAACAGGTAATTCTAAAACAAAATTTGCGCCATTTTTCCCGTGCAAACTTTTATTTCCGCCATCTTCACCCCTACCAGCAACAAAACTTTTTTTCGCTTTATATTTCGAAAGTATATGCACATCACGCACAGCCACTATAAAAAAATCTCCACCCCGTCCACCGTCTCCTCCGGCCGGTCCACCCTTCGGAATAAATTTCTCTTGACGCCAGCGTACGACGCCATTTCCACCCCTTCCAGCTTCTGCGTATATATTTATTTCATCAATAAATGCCATATCTAGGATTCTACAGCAATTTGCGCCAATTTAATAGCTCCTTCTTTTGTTTTAGCTACTACCAAAAAAAGTCCCCGATGGCAAAAAATAGCATCCTCTACCCCAGTAATTTTCTGTAATTCTTCACTTCGAAGCCCCGCCCAAGGTGCCGGAAAATTTTTTCTATTTTTAAAACTTTTAAAATCATCTAGTACCGCTTTTATAGTCCAAGTATTATCTATCTCTCTCGGATAAATTACAAAAAGAGGTTCAGAAAAATCACATAGAATATGTTCATAAGGATAATGCTTATTTAAAACAATAATTTTTTTATCTCCTGTATTGTTGTAAATTGATATGACTAAATCTTCAGCGAGAATGCTGTCTTTGGCCTGAGTTATTTCACGAGATAAAATAACTTTGGCCATTTTCACACATTCTAAAAATATTTCATCTTTATCTAAATTCGTTTCTCGCCACGTCGGCTCCATTGCAGAAAAAACGCGATGAATAAAATATGGTGAAATTTCATGTTTATTTTCCACCAAATCAAAACCATTGTCTCCGGCATCAATCGGCGCAACTAATATCTTGTCTACAAGGTCAACAACTTTTGTGTCAACACAGAGTTTTATGCCGAATTTTCTCCAAACCAAGCCAAAAGAAGCATATTCTATACCATTCTCGCGTTTACCTGCGCCATCTTTCTGATGATGATCAAATCTATTTTTATCCTCATCATATATTCCTCCAACATCAAAAACATAATCAGCATTACTTATTGCCTCTTCATCGCGAGTGCGAATTATTTCAAAAGTTTCACCTCTTTTCTCAAAATAAAGACTAAATATAGCTGTAGCAAAAATATCGTCGCAGTGGAAAGAACCGTTGTGGGTGACTAATTTTTTATTCTGTGTCGTCATAAAATTCTTCAAAGATACCATAAACCCAACCGACCAGTCTATCAAACAACATAAACAATATTGTCAGAACCATCACTGTCACAGAAAATCTCCAGATCTCTCGACTAATATGCAAAGCAGTATAAGAAAAAAAGTAACCAATCCATATCAAGGCCGGAGCCCAGATAATAGTGGAACAAAATTCTGCTTTTAAATATTTCTTAAAAAATATTTTTTGATAGCCAGCAAAAATAATGACGATATTATTAATTCCGATTATAAATTTAGAAATAAAAATAGACCAAAAAGGTTTCCGCTTGAAATGTGGCATCACGGACAAAACTCTTTTTTCAAGATATTTTAAAAATCTAGTATGTTCCCATTTAACACGGAGAATACTGCCAATATAATATCCCAGCAGTGTTTTAGACGACAATCCTAAAATAATAAAAAATAAAGTATAATAAACATTCAAAGCGCCAAGGTGAAAAAGTATTCCGGTCGCTAGTAGAATAAATTCTCCCTCAACAATAAGCCCTAGAAAAATAAAAAAATACACCAACCCCTGATAGTTTTCAATCAAATTCCTTAAGAGGTTTACTGTATCCATAAGGGTATATTAAAAAAGTGAGTCAACAACTTCTTTTACCATAGTTCCATCTGCTTTGCCTTTTAATTCCTTCATTAACGCGGACATCAGCATTCCCTTCTTCGTCACGTCCATAATGCCGAGCTTTTCTTTTTCTGCGTGAGCAATTTCCTCCACTTCTCTTTTGTCCATTAATTTCGGCAAATAAGTTTCCAAAATAGAAAGTTCCGCTTGTTCTTCTTTTGCCAGATCATCTCTGTTTCCCTTTTTAAATTGTTCGATGGAATCCTTGCGCTGTTTGGCCATACGAGCAATAACGGCTGTAGCTTCCTCGTCCGTAAGCATTTCTTGCGGTTTTTTATTTTTTGCCACAAGCTCGTTTGTAAAAGCAGCCGACATCGCTCGAGACGCTTTTAAGCGTAAGGCGTTTTTTGTCATCATTGCTTCTTTTATTCCATTTTTTATTTGTTCGTGTAGCATATATAAGAATTTGTGAAAATAAAAATTTTAAAAAAAACTTTGCCAGTGAAATAAATATTGTGCTTTAAAATGCCTTGGGAGCGCGACGGCGTGAGCACGAGGAATTTTTCAGCAGAAAAATATCCGTGCATTTTAAATTACAATATTTATGTAACACATTATATCAAATTATGATAAAATAGTGAAATGAATAAAATAGTATTTTTTGATACAGAAACGACCGGCAATACGGACAAAGATTTTATTTGCCAAATCGCTTACAAAAACGGCGAAGAGAATTTTACTGGTTTATACAGACCACCGACCAAAATTCCGCCCGAAGCTTCCGCTGTACACCATATCTCCAACAAAATGGTAGCAGACAAGCCATCTTTTCACGAGAGCGGTGACCTATTAAAAATCAAGGAACTTTTTGAGAATTCTATTGTGGTGGCGCACAACGCTGCCTTTGATTTAATGATGTTGGAAAAAGAAAACATTCGTCCAGCAAATTTTATCTGCACTCTCCGTCTCGCGAGATATCTGGACAAAGAAGGAAAAATAGAAAGATACAATCTGCAATATTTGCGATATTTGCTAGATATAGAGGTGGATGCTACTGCTCATGATGCTCTCGGAGATGTTTTAGTGTTAGAGCAACTATTTGAAAGATTGAAGAAAAAAATGATGACAGAAGAAAGATTAAAAGAAAGTGAAGCAATAGAGAAAATGATAGAAGTTTCTTCACACCCATCACTCTTGCGAATTTTTGGTTTTGGTAAACATATCGGCAAGAAGATAGAAGACGTGGCAGAAACAGATCGTGGATATTTAGAATGGCTTCTCGCGGAAAAAGAAAAGAGTGATGTTTTAGATGAAGATTGGATTTATACTTTGAGGCACTATTTGGGAAAATAATGCTAAAATAAATTTATGCAAAATGCTTTTGAAATAATGATAGGTTTGGTTGTCGGAGGTATATTCGCCTACATTATTTTGAATAGAAAAAAAGAAAATGACAGTAGAGATAAAACTGGATTAAACCTTATATTGACTCAAATAAATGAACTCTCTCGTACGGTAGACCATAAAATCGGCGAAAGTCATAAACAAGTAAATGAAAGCCTAAAATTTCATTCTTCCGAATCAAATAAAATAATTCGAGATGTGACAGAAAGACTCACCAGATTAGACGAAACGAATAAACAAGTCATATCTTTCGCCGACCAGCTCCAAAGCCTAGAAAACATTTTGAAAAATCCAAAACAACGCGGAATTTTGGGCGAATATTATCTAGAAACAGTTTTAAAAAATGTCTTACCTCCAGGGAGTTATCAAATGCAATACGAATTCCCTGACAAGACTATTGTGGACGCTGTCGTATTTGTGAAAGATAAAATCATCCCAATCGATTCTAAATTTTCACTAGAAAACTACAACAAAATGGTGGAGGAAATAAATGCGGGAGAAAAGAAAAAACTTGAAATTATTTTCGTAAACGATTTAAAAAATAGAATTACAGAAACCGCTAAATATATTCAACCCACCAAAGGAACGACTGATTTTGCTTTTATGTTTATTCCCCACGAAGCTATTTATTACGACTTACTTACAAACAAAGTTGGCTCTACAGAAGAAAATGCTGAAAATTTAATTCAACGCGCTGCGGGAAAATATAAAGTCATCATCACTTCCCCCACTTCTTTTCTCGCATATTTACAGACAGTTTTGCAAGGACTCAAGGCATTACAAATAGAGGAATCGGCAAAAGAAATTATTAAAAAAGTGGAAGACCTCGGCAAGCATTTAAAATCTTATGATGAATATCACAACAAACTCGGAAACGCTCTTGGTACTGTCGTAAACCATTATAATGCTTCAAATAAAGAACTTAAAAAAATAGATAAAGATGTTTTGCGTATAGCTGGCTCTTCACCAGAACTTTCTCTTCTCGAAGTAGAAAAACCCCGCCCGAACGACTGACTATTCAGTCGGGCAGGCAAAATTTGAAGAATAAAATTAAATAGCCAGTCACATTTCCCCTTTCGAGAGTGCTGGCTATTGTTTTTTGTTTAAGGGCTTTAGTAAATAATAAACACCTAAAACCATAAAAAATATAGACCCCAAAATCCATAAAACACAACCTAGTGCAAAAGACATCTGGAGCCTCCTTGTAAAAATAAAAGCAAATCTTTAAAGACTATGTTATATTTTATGATATTCGTCAATGATAAATGGCCTTATCGTCTAATAGTTAGGACAAGAGCTTCTCAAGCTTTAAATCTGGGTGCGATCCCCAGTAAGGTCACAAAGCACTTACATATAAAAGAGCACACTGCTGTGCTCTTTTATTGTGCTTTGTGAAGACCTGGAAAATTTGCTTTCGACGGAAAGCAAATTATTGTGGCTCACGTAAACTATGAATGCGAAGCATATAAAAAAATAAATGAAAATGACCAGCGACGAAAGTACTTTATCGTCGCTGGCCATTGTATTGCCGATGCTGTGAAGACTCGAGATTAGGTCGCCGGCCTCTACTTCCCCTTCGAGAAACCGAAGACGAGAACGCACGGAATCACAAAACCGAACACTCCGGCCCAGACTTCATTGGAGCCTTCCACCTGCCAGTAAGCCAGCAGGCCAATCAGGGCAGATCCCCCCAAGGTTGCCAAAACTTTCATCGGCTCATCTCCTCTTTATTATTACGTTGACAACGGCCTAACCACTCTGGTAGGCCTATCTTTTTTCAATTCCTCCTTAGGTATACTCCCAGAAGTATAAATTGTCAAACAAAAATTATTCTACTATCTCCTACATATGTTCGAGATCGTGGATAAATTTATTTCTTCTTTTTCCACTCCGCGTCTTGACGCACGAGAAGTTTTTCTTTATTTTCTTGATCTAAAAGTATTGCTTCCACCACCCACTCCATACGCATACCTTGCGAACCTTTCACTAAAATTAAATCTCCTTTTTTTATAAAAGTTTTTATAAACTCCCCCACTTCAGTGGAATTCAAAAATTCAAAGATATTTTTTTTAATCATTCCGTTTTCTAATGCGCCTTCTTTGATGGCTTTCGCGCGAGGACCCACGACGACGAGCATGTCTGCATTTTCTTTTACAATTTTTCCAATATTTTTATGAGCTTCTACTGTATGCTTGCCAAGTTCCAACATATCTCCTAAAATAGCTATTTTTCTACCACTCGATTTCACTTCCGCCAAAGTTTTCAGAGCAAATTCACACGCAAAAGGAGAAGAATTGTAAGTGTCATCAATAATAAGCGTTCCATCTATCCCTTCGAGCAATCGCATACGTCCAGGAGCCACATCATAATTCGCAAGCGCATTTATCGCATTGACCATATTAAATTTAAGACCAGAAACGAGCGCGAACGAAGCTAAAGACGCATAGACATGATTCTTGCCAAATACACCCTTATTAACTACAGGAAAACTATTGCCATTTTCGTCAACTCTAAAAATTATTCCTTTAGGTACTTCATTGTTATCGTAAAAAATACTATCGCCCGAACCTAAAATATCTACACCTTTTTTAAAGCCAAAAGTCAGAGTGAGATTCTTCGTTTTATTTTTCATCTGTAAAACATCTTCGTCATCAGCGCTTAAAATAAGAAGACCGTCTTTTTTCAAAGTTTTTATTAAATTACTTTTTTCTTCTATCAGGCTCTTGCGCGAAGCAAAGAATTCAACATGAGAAGGAGTTTCCCCTATCGTGGTGATGATGACCACATCTGTTTTAAGCCATGCAGCTGTTTTGTGAATATCTTTTGGTTTGCCGACACCGACTTCGAGTACCAGCCACTCTGGATATTTATGTGGCCAAATAAAAAGCCACAGGCCTTTCAAAATATTTTTAAACCAGACGAATGGATTATTCCAACCATTAGGAATACCTAAAATGGTGAGTGGCAAGCCTATTTCACTATTATAACTTTTGTCGCTTTTGCGCACATAAGCCATGTCCGCTAAAACAGCATAGACCGCATCTTTGGTAGAAGTCTTGCCGACCGAGCCAGTGATCGCGATTATTTTCGGTTTATATTTTCGTAAAACGAGTTGTGATTCTTTTTTTAAAATGTAGGCTATTATTTTTTTAAATATGGATTTCATGAATGATTTTAAACGAATGAAATGAGTATTAAAATCTTCACCCTGTTAAATGTCCTTTGGACAATTTTTGCTTCGCAAAAATTATTTAACAGGGTCAGGAAAATTATATTCACTTCGTTCATTAATTTTCACCGATCTGGTGAAACTTCGTAATAATTTAATAAAAATTTAGTAATATCTAAAAATGGATCACTCCATGTTTCCGCCGCGTAACGTATGCCTTTTGGATTTACCGCATAAAGCAATACTATAAACTTTGGATCATAAGCCGGGAAATAACCAAAGAAAGAATGGTTATGTCTATCCTCATAATAGCCACCATTCACACTATCCGCAACTTGCGCCGTGCCGGTTTTTACTGCCACGCTAAAATGCTCTAACTTGCCTGCGCCTCCCTTGATTGCTTTATCCATTACATTCACCAGCATGCGAGTTATTTCTTCAGCTGTCTGTTTGGTAATTTTTGTCGGCGTAGAAGGATAAAGCATAACTTTTGAAGTGCCGTCATTATATTTTATTTCTTTAATGATATGCGGAACGACAAGGTTACCACTATTCGCGAGTGATGCAAGCGCGCGAATGAGCTCTACGGGCGTAAGGGCGATACCCTGCCCGAAAGCGGCATTCGCATATTCTATCTCTCGCGGGCTAGTTAAAATATTAGAAACGAGTCCGCTCGTTTCGTTCGGTAAATCAATCCCCGTTTTATCCTTGATTCCATAAGCGAGCAAATAATCACGCAAATTCTCTTTCCCCATTTTTTTTTCCACAAAAACCATTCCAGTATTTAAAGACTGATTTAAAACTTCTTGCATACTAGTACCTGGACCTCGTCCCTTTTTATCAAAATTAAATATTTCATAATCTTCCACGATCACCGAACCTTTGTCGTTATAAGTCATCTCCGGCGTGACTACTCCCATATTGAGAGCCCCCGCCATCACTAAAGGCTTGACCACCGAACCGAATTCCAAAACACCTTCCACTAATGAATTGGTAAAAATAGAACTATTCTTGACTTGCGAAAAATTATTCGGATCAAAATCCGGCTTGACAGAAAGTGCGTAAATAGAACCGTCTTGCGGATTCATAATTATTCCACCGATGGAATCAATGCTGTATTTATCTTTTACTTCAGTTAATTTTTTCTCCAAAAAATTTTGTACTTGTGGCTCGATAGTCGTCACGATGTCGCCCTCTTTTTTATCACTTTCAAATAATGTTTTCTGCAAATTAGAAAAAACTTCCGCAAAAAAGTTTATATACGGATTGTCATTATTGCGAGCGAGGATTCCATCATATTGTCTCTCTAGCCCATAACGTCCACCCAATTCATCGCCCTTATAACCCACGAAACCGAGTGCGTGTGAAGCCATATTACTCCCTGGATAAAAACGCCATTTTTCTTTGAAAATATTTACGCCGGTAATCTTCAAAGCCGAGACTGTGTCTGCTTTTTCTTTCGATAGATGAGTAGCTATTTCTTCATAGGGGTCATTGGTCTTTTTCGCGCGAGCGATAAAATCATCATAGTCAAGAGTTATAGTGGCGGATAATTGTTGATACACTTTTTCCGCGTCTATAATTTTTGTCGGGTCTATGGCTATCTTGTACCCAGTCGTTTGTGTTGCAGCTGAGATAAGATGTCCATCTTTACCGCTAAAAAAAATAGTGCCTCGTTCAAAAATATTACTCGAGGGCGTGGCATATTGGCGATCCGCCGATTCAGAATAAGCATTACCATGCAAGATCTGCACAAAAAAAAGTTTGACTACTAAAATCAAACTGAAAAGCACAATACCCGAGAGCACGACCCAATATCTATGAAAAAAACTAGATTTCATTTTGCGCTAATTTTACATTACCAAAGCCGAGGGGCTTGCGCGTAGCGTAGATTGTCTTTGCTTCTTTAAAACCAAGAGAGTGCGAAAAGTTCAGGTCTATATTTTTAGATTCGGATAAATAAGTAAGTTCTAAATTATTAACTTCATTAGAAAGTAGGCGCATGTTTGTTTCCAGATTTCTACGTTCTACTATATTTCTGACCATATTACCCAAAAGAAAAACATACAAAAGCGCTAAAACTCCAAAAGACCAAAAAAGAACATTTAAAATCAGCCTTTCGTTGTTGTAAGCCATAATGTTCACATTCTTAGCACTCGTCTTTAATTTTGCACTTATTTGTTTCATGGTTCGGTTTTACTCACCATGACCCTGAATTTTTATTGAAGGGTCATATTTTTTCTAAAATC
>ERZ1292623.2890-Hain-H51-01um-R1-2890-length-15019-cov-8_pt1 | contig 15019 bp, 15 predicted proteins | sample MGYA00564398_ERZ1292623 | MGnify/ENA primary metagenome ERZ1292623 (study PRJEB36523, sample SAMEA6512633) | groundwater metagenome | collected 2019-01-07 | study: AquaDiva: Metagenomics assemblies of 32 groundwater samples
TTCAATCAATAATTGACGCGCTTAAAACAAAAAATTTTTGGCGACTCAGAATCGGAATTAGAAAAGTATCAAGTATCAAGTATCAAGTATCAAGAAAAAAGGCGAGCGAATTGGTACTTAAAAAAATCAGCGAAAAAGATTTAAAAATTCTCTCTCAAGAATTTAAAAAAAATAAAATATGTTTAAAAAAATAAAACTTTTTCTTTTTCAAAATAAAACAATCAAACAAACCATTGTCAAAAACACCTTTTGGCTATCGTTCGGAGAATTAGTCGGAAGAGTCCTTAGGGTTGGAGTGGTAATTTATGCGGCGCGCGTCTTAGGAGCCGAAGGTTGGGGTATTTTTTCCTACGCCATAACTTTTGCCGCAATGTTCACGATTTTTTCCGATATCGGCTTAAGTTCGGTTTTAACCCGGGAGGTGGCTAAAGACCCTTTAAACCGCAACCGATATTTTTCAACCATATTGGTTTTCAAAATGATTCTGGTGATTATTTTTTTTGCCGTTACTTTATTGACCGTTCCTTATTTTACCAAAATTCCTCTCTCGCGGTTGCTCATATTTTTGACAGCCCTGATACTCGTTTTTGATTCTTTACGGAATTTCGGGAACTGCCTTTTCAGAGCTGTTGAAAAAATGGAACGGGAAGCGCTGATAAATATCGTAACGCAAGGCGTTATTCTTATCGCGGGAATGTTTATCCTTTTTAAATACCCCTCGCCGGAAAATTTGGCGCTTGCTTACGCAATTGGAAGCGCCGGCGGTTTACTTGTTAGCATTATTTTTTTGGCGCCATATTTAAAAAAGATATTTTCCCACTTTGATAAAACCCTGCTTAAATCCATTTTTATCACTGCTTATCCTTTCGCGTTGGGCGGGGTTTTAGGGGCAATTATGATAAATACAGATACGATTATGATTGGATGGTTCAAAGGCGCTCAAGAAGTCGGTTTTTACAGCGCCGCTCAAAAACCAATTCTTTTTCTTTATGTTTTCTCTGGTTTCATTGCCGGCGCCATCTTTCCGGCTCTCGCGCGCTTCGCGCAAAAAGATAATGAACGATTTCGTTTTCTCTTAGAAAAAGGACTATCGCTTATTTTTCTGTTGGCATTGCCGTTCTCGGTTGGGATTTTCCTGATCGCGCCGCAACTTATCTATTTTCTTTACGGCGTTGAATACCAACCGGCAACTACGACTCTCCAAATTCTTGCCGCAACAATTATTACCGCTTATTCTTCCGGTATGATTACTAATTCAATTTTTGCTTACAATCGCCAAAAAATTTTGATCGGTTACGCGGCTATCGGCGCTTTAGGCAATGTCATTCTTAACGCGCTTTTCATCCCACTTTGGGGAATAGAAGGCGCGGCAATTTCAACTGTTGTTACCCAAATTTTAAGCATTGGCTATGCCTGGAAAAAAATGAAAGAAATTAATAATTTTTCCATTTTTAAAAGCGTTAAAAAGCCTTTTCTCGCCGCTCTTATAATGGGTGGCGCAGTCGTTTTTTTTCAATGGCTAAAAATACCGCTTCTTATTACGATACCGTCAGCCGCTCTCGTATATTTTGGAGCTCTAATAATATTTAAAGAAAAATTATTCGGCGAGATTCGGGAAATCATTGAAATTTAAAGAATTTTATATTAATCTAATTCCATTATGAAACATATCGCTGTTATCGGCTTGGGTTATGTCGGGCTTCCGACTGTATTGGCCATGGCTCAAGCCGGCTTAAAAGTTATCGGCATTGATATTGATAAAAAACGAGTGAAGCAAATTAATTCCGGTAAGAGCCCCATAACAGATATTACTGATGACGAACTCCGTCAATCTTTGAAAAAACTCAAGGCTACCGCTAATTGGAACGAAATTAAAAAAGCCGATGTTATCATCATCGCCGTTCCAACTCCTTTAACTAAAAACAAAACGCCGGACACTTCGGCTATTGAATCAGCCGGCGAACAAATCGCCAAATTCTTAAAAAAAGGCGCGTTGGTAATTTTGGAAAGCACTACTTATCCCGGAACAACCGAAGAATTATTGAAACCGATTTTGGAAAAATCCGGCTTGAAAGCCGGCAAAGATTTTTATCTGGCATTCGCGCCGGAAAGAGTTGATCCGGGAAACAAACAATATAAATTCACCGACATTCCTAAGGTTGTCGGCGGAATTAATAAAAAATCAACCGAATTAGCGGCGGCTTTTTACCTGACTTTTCTTAAAAAAATCCACAAGGTTTCTTCGCCGAAAATCGCTGAAATGAGTAAAATCTACGAAAACATTTTCCGACTGGTTAATATCTCGCTGGTCAACGAATTAAAAATGCTCTCCGATAAAATGGGAATAAATTTCTGGGAAGTCATAGAAGCCTCCAAAACAAAACCTTATGGTTTTATGCCTTTTTATCCCGGACCGGGAGTTGGCGGACATTGCATTCCCTTAGACCCGTTTTATCTCTCTTGGAAAGCGCGGGAATACAATTTTTTCACCCGTTTTATTGACCTTGCCGGCGAAATTAATGAATTGATGCCGCATTATGCGGTGACAAAAATCATTTGGGCGCTTAATAAATACAAAAAGCCAGTTCGCGGCTCAAAAATTTTGATTTTAGGCGTTGCCTATAAAAAAGACGTTGCTGACCATCGCGAATCAGCCGCCATCCCAATTATTTGGGATCTTTTGAGAAAAAGCGCGGAAGTGATTTATAACGACCCGTTTGTCCCTAGAATAGAAATCAACGGCAAAATATTGGATTCCAAACCGCTGAATAAAAATTTAATAAAAAGCGCCGACTGCGTCGTCATCTTGACCAATCATTCAATATATGATTATTCTATGATTATTAAAGAAACAAAATTATTAATCGACACCAGAGGCGTTATTAAAGAAAGGTCTCCTAAAATTTTCAATTGAATAAATTATGAAATTTTCTATTATCGGAACCGGAGCGATAATGCCCAAGCACAAAGACGCCATAGAATCTATCGGGGGCAAAATAATAGACATTATTGATATTATTCAAGGAGAAAACGCTTGGAAAGAAATGGTTAAAAATACCGAGGCGGATTACATAGTAATCCTCTCGCCTAATTATCTTCATTTTGAAATGGCGCTTGAGGCGACAAGGGCCGGAAAAAAAGTTATTTGTGAAAAACCGCTGGCAATAAATTCGCGAGACGCGAAAAAACTTTTTGAATATGAAAATATTTTCACGGTTCTTCAATTGCGCCATCATCCGGATATAAAAAAATTAAGATCGGAATTAAACAATAACGAAAATCACGAAATAAAACTTTATATCGGCGTTCATAGAAACGAGGATTATTTTAAAACCTGGAAAGGAAATTCCGAGAAATCCGGCAATATCTTATTCAATCTCGGCATTCATTATTTTGATTTAATCATTTATCTTTTCGGCGAACCCGAAGAAATAATTACCGAAAATATTGAAGAAAGGCGCGGCAAGGGAACAATAAAAGGCAGAAATTATACTTGCGACTGGGAAATCAGCGCCAACGAATCTAAAGAAAACCAAAAAAGATATTTTAAAATAAACGGTAAAAATTATGATTTGATTCAAAAAGAAAATCTTCACCGTTATGTTTATGAAGACTTGCTTCAAGGAAAAGGAATAACGCCGAACGAAGCAATAAAGTCTATTCGATTAGTAGAAAAATTCTATGAGTCCGCTGCTATCCGCTCAATAATTAAACTTGACAAATAGATAATTTTTTCCTTTACTTAATAAAGTACTATTAAAATTTAAGGAGGGTATTATGATAGGTAAAAATACTATAATTTATCACCCGGAACTTTCCAATATCGCCGAAGAAGCAATAATCGGCGATGACTGTAAAATCCATTCTCATGTCTGGATTGGTAAAAAAGTAAAAATCGGCAACCGATGCAAAATTCAACCTTTTTCCTTTATTCCAGACGGTATAACTATTGAGGATGAAGTTTTTGTCGGACCCCGCGCTTGCTTTACAAATGATAAATATCCGCCTTCGCATGGCAAGGGCTGGACTACGACATTGGTAAAGCGCGGCGCCGTAATCGGTGCCGGCGCTGTTATTCTCCCGGGCATTACTATTGGTCAAAACGCCCGAATTGGCGCCGGCGCTGTCGTCACTAAGGATGTGCCGGACAACACAACGGTTGCCGGCAATCCCGCATGCCCTATTACCAAATAGGGCATTTTTTATATATAATGTATTTATGAAATTTATTGATCTTGTTTTTCAATATCATTCAATAAAAACACGCATAGACAAAGCCGTTTTAGAAACAATTGAAAACGGTCAATTTATCTTAGGCGAAAATGTTAAAAATTTAGAAAAAGAAATCGCTAAATTTATTGGCGCCAAATACGCCATTGGAGTTAATTCCGGCACTGACGCTCTTTTTTTATCTCTAAAATCTTTAGGGATCGGCAAGGGCGACGAAGTAATCACCACGCCTTTCACCTTTATCGCCACCGCCGAAACAATCGCCAATTGCGGGGCTAAGCCGATTTTTGTCGATATTGACCCAAAAACTTATAATATCGATCCGCTAAAAATCGAGAAAGCAATCACTAAAAAAACGAAAGCTATACTACCGGTTCATCTTTATGGGCAAATGGCGGATATGAAAAAAATAATGCGAATGGCCGAACGCAAATCGCTTTTTATCGTAGAAGACGCGGCTCAGGCGCTTGGCGCCAAACAAAAGATAGCCGACAAATGGCGAATGGCCGGTGGCGTTGGGAACTTCGGCTGTTTCAGTTTTTTTCCGACAAAAAACCTAGGAGCTTTCGGAGACGCCGGAATAATTACGACCAACGATGAAAAACTGGCGGAAAAACTGAAAATGTTTCGCAACCACGGCTCAAGAAAAAAATATTACCACGAATTTTTAGGCGTCTCATCCCGTCTTGACGAAATCCAAGCAACGGTCATTTTGACAAAATTTCCCCATCTCAATAAATGGAACGATAGTCGCCGAAAAATAGCGGCTTTTTATAATAAGAATCTCTGTGACATAAAAAAATTAAAAACTCCGATAATCGCGGAAAACAATTATCATATTTATCATCAATACACTATCCGCGCAAAACACCGCGACGCTTTAAAAAATTATCTAGAAAAAGGAGGCGCGCCGACGGCGATTCATTACCCTTTGCCGCTTCATCTTCAACCGGCGTTCAAATACCTCGGTTACAAAAAGGGCGACTTCCCTGAAGCCGAACGCGCCGCCGAGGAAGTTCTATCTTTGCCTATTTATCCGGAATTAAACCATATTGATCAAAAAATCATTGTCAAAAAAATAAAAGAGTTTTTTGCGCAAATATGAAAATCTGTTTTTTGGCCGGAACTAATTCAATCCACAGCCACCGCTGGGCCAATTATTTTTCAGACGCCGACCACGAAATACATCTTATTTCTTTCGCGCCAACGGTCCAGCCGGTCAAGAAAGGAATTTATTATAAAGAGATAATTTCCAGATTGCCGAAACCTTTGAATTTTCTGGAACTTATAATCTCCGCCCGAAAAGCTATAAAAGAAATTAAACCAGATGTTCTCCACGCCCATTCGGCCGGGATCTACGGTTTTGCCGCCGTTTTCACCGGTTTTCATCCTTTTGTTCTCACTGCTTGGGGAACGGATATTCTTTTAAATCCTCGCGACCTGCTTAAACGCCCAATGATAAAACTGATATTAAAAACCGCCGACCTAATCACTTGCGACGGAGACAACACCACGGAAGCAATGGTCAATCTCGGCGCGGCGCCGGAAAAAATTAAAAGAATTCTTTTCGGCACGGATGTGAAAAAATTTAAACCGACAACAAACAATAAACAACTAAAAACAAAAAACAAAAAAATAAGGATAATTTCGCTCCGCAGTTTAGAGCCGATATACGACATTGAAACTCTTATCAAAGCGGCGGCGATTGTTGTCAAAACCACTCCTGAAATAAAATTTATTATCGCCGGCGACGGCGAACAAAGGGAATACTTGACGCAACTCGCTGAAAATTTCGGCCTTCTGCCTCAATATCTTGAATTCACCGGCAGATACAAAAACGAGAATCTGCCACAAATGCTCAATAACGCCGATATTTATGTTTCCACTTCTCTTTCTGATAGTGGCCTGGCTGCCTCAACCGCCGAAGCCATGGCCAGCGGCTTGCCAGTGATTGTCAGCGATTCCGGAGACAATAAGAAATGGGTTGATGATGGTAAAGGAGGATTTGTGATTCCTTGCGGAGATTATCAAGCCCTTGCCGAAAAACTAATTTATTTGCTGAAAAATCCCGCGAAAAGAAAGTCTTTCGGAAAACACAACCGAAAAATAATTGAAGAAAAAAATAATTATTATCGGGAAATGGAAAAAATGGAAAAATTGTATGAAAAAATTACTAAGGAAAATTAAAAGAATATTAGACAAAACTCTGGGAACCAAAACCGATGAAATCTATTGGCGCTTCCGCCATTTTCTTGATAGAAAATGGGCAGAAAATTACCTTATTGAAAACGCCAATCATCCATCTAAGCAACTGCTGATAGAAACAATCACAAAATACGCTCCGTTAAGGTCCGTCCTTGAGGTCGGCTGCGCCTCTGGACCAAACCTCTACGCGCTTTCCAAAAAATTTCCCGACGCGCGGTTTTTCGGCATTGATATCAGCAAAAAAGCGGTTGAAGTGGGAACCGCGTGGATTAGCGACAAAAAAATAAAAAACATTGAGTTATTCGAGGGAAAAGCCGATGAACTTGGGAGATTTCCCGACAAAAGCATTGATATTGTTCTAAGTGTTGCAATGTTAATTTACATCGGGCCCGACAAAATAGATCGGGTTATTGGAGAAATGATTCGAACGACGCGCAAGGCTATTATATTAATTGAATGGAACAGCGAAAAAGAATATTCTTACGAATTCGACCATTGGGCGTACAATTGGAAAGCGCTGTTCGAAAAACACGGCGAAACAAATATTTCTCTTACCAAACTAAAATCCGAAGATTCGGCGGGTGGCTGGAAAGAGTTGGGGTATCTCATTGAGGTACTAAAAAGTTATAACAACGAATTATCTTGACTTTTTTAAATATATAAGATATATTAATCAATAGTAGTTTGTTCATTAAAAATTCAAAGGAGGAACTAATGGAAACCGTCTTAGTTATTTGCTCGCGAAAATCAAACCAAATTCAAATCAATATCGGTTACGCTGTCATCATGAATTCATTGAAACTTCACGGAATCAAGCGCAGACTCATTGACCTCATCCCGATTGATCTGGAGAAACGAATGGACCACTTGAGGAAAAACCTGTCTCCGAATCGCGCAATCTATGCGTTCGGCATTACGATCGGTAACGGCCAGATCATCGAGGTTGAGAAGTGCGCAAAAATTATCAAGGAAGCCAACCCTGATAACATCATTATCTATGGAGGACCTCTCGCTTCTTCTTCGCCTAAGATTCTCTTAGAAAACTGCTTATGCGATTATGCGCTCGCTGGTGAAGCTGAAAACACTTTCCCGGAACTATTGAGACGTCTTTTGGGGGGCGAAAAATATCCCAGCACAGATGACATCCCGGGCCTCTATTACAAACAAGATGGAATAATCAAGGGTAAGACTCATAAGAAGATCGGCGTACTGACCAAAACATCAAACCCCGATTACAGCGAGTTTGATATGGATTTCTATTTGGGTTATCTTAAGGAAACCAATCAATCATGGGAGATTATGGCTTCCCGCGGGTGCGTGGCGAACTGTACTTTTTGCTACAAAATGGTCGGATCCGGCCTCTCGGTGCGTTCAGTGGACGATGTCCTTGACGAAATGGAAATGATCATTAAAGACTATAGTTTATCGAAATTCTATTTCGTGGACGACAGCCTCTTGGTTCTAAAAAAATGGTATCGGGACTTTCTGAAAAGAAAGCGAGAACGCGAATTGGAGTTCAACTTCGTGATCCAAGCCCGTATCGACGCCATCGACGAAGAATTAGTACGAGAAGGAAAAAAGAACGGTCTTACGTGTATTTGTACGGGTGTCGAATCCATTTCTCAACTGGCGCTCGACAAAATGAGAAAACGAATCACGATTGAAAAAGTTCATGAAAAAATAGCTTTGGTCAGGCGATATGGCTTGGAACTTTCCGTAAATTTCATGATTGGATTCGATTGGGAAACGGAAGCTGATTGGCAAAACATGCACGATTTCATTCGAGACAATCTTGCCGGTCAGGTTAAGTTAAATATTCTGACGCCTCTGCCAAATACGTTCATCTATGAACAAGCCAAAGAGCGTGGCTTAGTTGGGAATGAGTACGAATACATCCTGAAGATGGGCGATTTGTACTTTGAGCTTGTCGTGAATATGACTAACTTGCCGGATGAAAAACTAAGGTATTGGTATGACAAGATCCAGGCATTAGCGAGTCGGAAGATAGCTTTTCCCGCTTCCGAACGGTACCTAACCAAGTTAGCAGAACACTATTACAGACGCTTTCCGTTAGAAAAAAGATTGTAGCCGGTCTTTAATTTTTAAAATTAAAGACCGGTTTTATTTTCCTGGTTCTAAATTTTCATTTTTTCTCTTTCATATTTAAATTTCTATAAAGTTAACTTTTGAAACCGCCTGCCTCAAGAGCGCTTGAATAAAAACGCGTTGGTTTGCCTAGAAACGCACGCTTTATCTTTGCCAAAAAATCTCCCATAAATGTCTTCCTTATATAGGATTTCACTACATTTATCCAACGTTTTCTCAATTCTTTCTTTACTGCCATTTGAAATTGTTTATCAAATAACGCCAGAGCTTTTGCCCATTCTTCTAAGAGTTCTGCCTGAACTTTCTTATCAACTCCCCATATCATCTTTTTTTCGATTAATTCTTGGTAAATAATACCGAAATAAAAAATCCAATCAATATCAATATCTTTAAAATTATCACCGGCAAGACTCCGAATTTTCAAAAAATCATTAAAAATCAAATTGGTATTAATCGGAGCTTTAATAGGAACATATTTGTAAGGATCGGACAAATTCAACGACTTCAAATATGATACGACACTCACCTGCGCTTGGGTACCGCTACTCAACGAGGCGCCTTGAAAAAAAACTAATGGACGCGGAAGATATATCACGCTATCGCTATACGCTAAAGCGAGAAGTGACGATGTGTAATCCGGGCCGAAGGGTAAGTATAGCCGCCCGATATTTTGTTTAATTTTTTGAACAATATCAAATCGATAACAGCCGACATGCGGCCGAGGTAAATAATGCGCATCCAACGTACTGCCAAAATTTCTTAAAAGATTTTTTGATTTTAAAATTTGCGCTCCTTCCTCTTCTTTTTCTCCGCGCAAAACTTTTTTCTGTTCATCGAAATACCCGTATTTCCAGAAAAAAACGGGCGCTTCTTTTGATTCTATTATGATATCGTGTATGTCTCGCAAGGCGCCTTGCCCCAAAAAAGCTCTATCGATAAGAATTAAAGTATAAACGCCTTTTGTATTTTTAGTAGCGAATTCCCAATGGTCGGGTATATTTAACTCGCTTTCGGCGCGAATATAATTTAAATGATGATTATCCTTAAATTCATCAACAGTTTTTTTTGTCCGTTCATCGTTAAAATTATCAGAAACAATCAGCTCATAATCGTCAAAATTCTGCAAAAGGACGCTCCGTATCGCGTCCCGTAATAATTCGGGCCTATTTTTAGTAGGAATAACGATTGAAAAAAATGGTTTAGCCATAATCAATTATCCCTTTCAAAGTTTTGGCGATAACCTATTAATAATATCGTTGTAATTAATTTGAAGCTCTTCCGAATTTGGAAAAAGCCAGTCCTCTCTAAACTCTTTTTTAATAATTATTTTATTGTCTATTTGACATTGCTCCAAGGCATTTATAATTAAGTTATCGCAAGAGAAATTCTCGCTTTTACTATCGTCAATAATAACTAGATTTTTAGTCTTTTTTACATTTTCAATAATTCTGCTCCATTCGATTGGAGTAACGGCGTTTACCGAAAAAAGAGAAGAATCAATGCCTTTTTCTTTTAATTTGTTATGCAGTTCCAAGCCGTAGGGAAATGCCAAATTAAAACAGACGACCGTCGCTTTATCGCCTTCTGCGTATTGGAATAAAGTTTTCTCGTTGTTGGAATATGATTTTCCGACATCTAAAATTTCTTGACCGAATAATCTTTGACTGACTCCAATTATTCTGAATCCCGGAGACACAAGATGAGCGTTTATTATCTCCTCGGCATCTACTTTATTGGTTATGGTAAAGCCCGGAATTCTAGCCATAGAACAAAAATCGCCAAAGTTATTCAAACTTGATTGCATACCTTGATATCCCACATCTACCACTATAAACACGATCGTAAATGAGGCCGTGGGATTTTTTCTCCTAATAAAATTATAAGTGTTGACCAATTGATCGATTCCCAAAAGTAAAAAATCTTGCTGTTTCATAAAGAAGATAGATGAAACCCCGCTTAGCATCAAGCCAAACCCCAAACCAGTCAATGTATTTTCAGAATTGGGCGTATTAATGATAAAACCTCCTTCCCCAACTTTGAGATTCTTCGTAAAGCCGGAAAGGCACGAACCAGCGGCAATATTTTGCCCGAAAAGTACCAATTTTTCCGTTTCCGAGGTCTTTTTCCCAATGAGTTCGTTTATATATTCAACGTATTTCATAATTCGTTTATTTCTTCCTTGAGGGTTTTCAAAATTTCTCGCGACATCGTTTGAAGAACTTCGGGAGTAAAATATTTTTGTAACACAAAAACAGGGTCGTTCGCCGAACTTTCAATTTCCGGCCATTCTGATAATGTTATCTCGGGAGCCGGGCCAGCATGATAATTAATAAATCTACCTTTTGTGCCATCTGCGTTTTTTACGTGCCAACCTCCCAAAGCCGTAAGATCAACCTCGAGAACTACGGATATATTATGTTTCAAAGCGTGTTCCCGAATCCCTTTAAGATATTCTATGTAATGATAAGGATCGTTCCCGCTTAATTTCTCATATTCTATGCCCAGCGACGCGGTGAGTTTTGGAAGGTCAATAGCGCATCTGCGCTCTTCAATTTTTGTCGCCAACGACCAACCGTTATTTTCGACGATAATCAATGCCCCGAGCGAATTGCTTTTCAAAAATAATAAACTTTCATAAAAGCTTCCTTCTTCAATGGCTCCGTCGCCGGTGACTGCTATAACCAAACCATTACTGCCCTTTACTTTTTGCCCTAAGGCCAATCCGGCGGCTACTGGGAAATTATTACCCAATATACTGGAAGTATATGCCATATTTCTTTTCTCATTCGCCAAATTCATTGAACCTAGCTCGGCTCCGGCCAATCCTTCTTTTTTTAAGAGATATTCATCCAATATCGGCTTCAACGCCCTCGTTCTGGCGAGATTATAATGCATATTCCTATGGTGAAGAACCAAAAAGTCGTTTTCTTGCATAACCGCGTCCACGGCAACGGCGATTGCCTCATAACCCAATGCCAAATGTATCGGTATCTTAAATAGACCGACCTTATACTTTTCATTCACAATCATCTGGCTAAGCCGTATTCTCAAAATTTCTTTCGCTATGTTTATGTCTTGTTTATTTTCCATACTATATACCTCTATTATACTTCTCTTTGAATTCCCGAAAAGAAGGATACCCTTTATCTCTCTCGGAAATATACGGAACGTTTCCGTTCAAATTCCAATTGATGTTCAAATCTTTATCATTCCATATAATCCCGACTCCGTGTTCTTCGGAAAAATAATTATCTGATTTAATTATGAGATCAACTTCGTCCGTCAAAGATAAACAACCATGAGCAAAACCGCGGGTAACATAAAGAAGATTTTTACGCTTATCAGATAATATTATAGAATCCCATAAACCAAAAGTTTTTGAATTTTTTCTCACGTCCACCGACACCCATAACATTTCCCCCCTAGTAACTCGTAAAAGTTTTCCTTCGGAAAATGGCGGAAGTTGAGTATAAAGACCTCTTAAAATATATTTCTTTTTAGTATAATGATGGCTTTCCTCCGTCCATTCGGTGGGAAGCCCCAAGTCCTTAAAAACTCTTTTATCATATAAACGAGCCAAAAAACCTCTCTCATCTTCATACGTTTCGGGGATGAGCTCAATAAATCCATCAAGTTTTCCTTTTCGTACTTCTATTTTCATTTTAGAGAAGAATTTAAATTTTGTAGCCAGGCGTCAATTGTAATTTCTGGAAACCAACCCAACATTTCTTTCGCTTTTTTATTTGAGATATTTCGCACGCTAATATTATTGGGGTTTACTTCCGTGATTTTTGGATTTTTATTTAAAATTTTCTTTGAAATCTCAACGATGTCCCGAAGAGTAATTAATTTATCTCCCGCCAAATTAATTATATTAAAACCATTCAATCCTATAGATTTAATAATTCCCAACGCGATGTCCGAGACATGGATAAAACATCTGCCAGTCTTAAGTGATCCGACCGAAACTTCATCTTTTTCTTTTACGGAAAGGAAAAGTGATTCCACCGCTGATTTTTTTTCACCCGTAGTCCCGCAAACAATTCCAAAACGCAGAATAGTTACCGGGCAAAACCCGTTTTGATATTTTTGCCTTAAATTTGCCTCGCTTACAAGTTTCGAAAGAGCATATTCTGAAGTATGATTCGCGATATTAATAACCGATTCTTCGTTTTTTACTTCTTCCGCATTGCAATTGTCATACACCCATTCTGTGGAAGCGAATATAAACTGCTTTGCTTTTTTTTGCGCCGCCGCTTCCACTAAATTAAGCGTACCTAAAACATTCATATCAAAACAATCATACCCTCTGTTCTTGCATATAGTGTCGTTTGATAAACCGGCTAAATGGATTACTGCGTCTACCCCTTCTGGGATTACATCGGCTATTTCTTTTGAACGAATATCAAACCCTTCGGCCAAATCCGCTCCCACAATTTCAATCCCTTGCTCCTGACATTGGGAAACTAATTCCCTTCCAATAAAACCGTCCGATCCTGTAATAAATAATTTCATTGTAATTTTATTAAAATTAATCTCCTCCGGCTACGGTAAATATTTCGCCCGTTATAAAATTACCGCTTTCGGAAGCCAAAAATAACGCCATTCTGGCAATATCAATCGGTTGGCCCATCCGCCGCAAGGGAATCATACGTATCCTTTCTTGAGCATTCTCTTCGCTATAACCGTCTACTTTTGCGCGCATAGGCGTATCTATAAATCCACATCTGATTGAATTGACCAGTATGTTATGTTTCGCTCCTTCCCTGGCGAAACCGAGAGTTAGATTGTCAAGGGCGGCCTTGGCAGCGACATAATGCAAACTTTTCGCGCTTCCACCGTATTTTACGTTAACCGAACTGATATTAATAATCCTGCCCCCGCCCTGCTCTTTCATATAAGGAAGAACCTTTCCTATCAAGTAAAATGGCGCTTTCACGTTAAGATCAAATGTATTTTGCCAGGATTTTTCATCCAGTTCGGAAAAATGTTTATAATCATAAATCGCGCCGGCGTTATTTATAAGGACATCTATTCCTCCAAATTTTTCAACGAATAATCGTATCAAATTTTCTCTTGACTCTTGGTCTAAAAAATCTGCTTGGAATATCTCCGCTTCTCCTTTTTTATCGCGTATTTCTTGAAGCAACTGCGCAACCTCTTTTTTATTGCTCTGATAATGCAAACCGAGGCGGGCGCCGTATTCTGCAAAAATTCTTGCCATAGCAATTCCCATACCGCCGCTTGCTCCGGTAATAAGAACTCTTTTATTTTTTATATCTTCAAACATACTTCACTTAACCCTTTTTAAATATCCATTCTGACTATGGGAAGAATACAATTTATTAAATTGTTCATCAATCTGAAAATTATCGTTCTTCTTTAAGAATTCGGTTACTGCTTCTCCCGGGCCATTATCAATATATATTTTTTGGGCAGCGCCCAGTTTTGCCAACTCCGAAGAAATAGTATCAAACACCACGATATAAGAACCCGGGATTACAAATTCCTGATAAAGCTCCAGCTCTCGAAGCACGTGGGCTTTGGTATGATTTGAATCAAGACAAACAATAACCTTGGAATTCTCCGGTATTCTTTTTTTAATCTCTTGAAGGGTCTCTTCCGCGATAGAAGACCCCTCAATCATCTCAATTCTTTTAGATAATGGGTGGGTCTCAATAACTTCTCTATTGTGTTTTCTAATTTCAATATCTATTCCTATCACCTTTCCATTGCCTAAAAGCTCCAACAAGGAGGCTTCGTATATCATTCCACCGCCATGGGCAATTCCGACCTCGAGGATAACGTCTGGCTGAATTTTAAAAATCAATTCCTGTAAAAGCACCAAGTCCTCCGGGGTCTGAATAACCGGAACCCCTAACCAATCAATTTCATACGATAAGTAATTTTCCGAGCACGTTTTGGCCCATTCCATCCCCGCCTTCTCTAATTCTTTGGTATTTTTATCTTTTTTTGTAAGAACATATTTTCTTAACGAAGGGATGTTTTTGTAATTGTTCATAGTGGTTATATTATAGACTATTCATTAATAATTTGGCAATTGCCAGTAATAAAAATTTTCATAATTTTAGTAAAGATTTTACGGCATTCAAAAAATCCCCGTCCGATTGAATTAATATTGTGGGGCAGTTCGCCGCCTCACCCGCTTCCTTGTCACGCTCGTCGTCGCCTATAAATATCGCTCTTCTTAAATCAATTTGGTGGTCAAAAGAAAGATCAAAAAGAAGTCCGGGTTTCGGTTTTCGGCAATCGCACCCGTCATTCCAACCATGCAAACACATGTAAATTCCGTTAATTTTCGCGCCATGGCGTTTAAGTTCTTCCTCGAAATTTTTATTAATCGTATCAAGATCATCTCGGCTCATCATGCCGCGCGCGATTCCCGGCTGATTTGTAACTACGTAAATTTGATAATTATTATCATTTAATAACTTGATCGCTTGGATAGCGCCGGGTA
>ERZ1292623.2891-Hain-H51-01um-R1-2891-length-15019-cov-5_pt1 | contig 15019 bp, 12 predicted proteins | sample MGYA00564398_ERZ1292623 | MGnify/ENA primary metagenome ERZ1292623 (study PRJEB36523, sample SAMEA6512633) | groundwater metagenome | collected 2019-01-07 | study: AquaDiva: Metagenomics assemblies of 32 groundwater samples
CGTATTTTCTGAATTTAAACAGAAGGAAGGCGAAGTGGTCTCGGGTGTGGTTCAACGCAATGAGCGCCGCATGGTTTACGTTGATTTAGGAAGAACGAATGGCCTACTTATCCCGGCCGAACAGATTCCTCAAGATAATTATCGCATTGGACAAAGATTGAGACTCTTAATTTTGCGAGTGGAGGAAACAAACAAGGGCCCTGCTATTCTTTTAAGTCGGTCTCATCCTAAGCTGGTATTAAAACTGTTTGAATTTGAAGTGCCCGAAATAGAGGCGGGCAACGTTGAAATAAAGGCGATCGCCCGCGAGGCGGGCTCTCGCTCAAAAATAGCCGTAGTTTCAAACGATGAAGGTGTCGATCCAATCGGATCTTTGGTTGGCCAGAAAGGAGTTCGCGTCCAGACCATTATTAACGAGCTGGGCGGTGAAAAAATTGATATTATTGAATGGAACGAGGACTCGGCCAAATTTATCGCCCACGCTTTGTCGCCAGCCAAAATACTTGATGTTAAAATCATTGATGAAAAAAGACGACATGCGCTAGTCGAGGTGGCCGATGATCAATTTTCTCTGGCGATTGGTCGCAAGGGGCAGAATGTTAGATTGGCGGCTAAATTAACCGGCTGGAAAATTGATGTCAGAGCCCCCCAGGCAAAATTGTCGGCAGAAGAAGCCATGACCCCAGAAGGGGAGGGCGAAATATTACCGGAAGTAAAAACTCTTGACGAGGAGGCTTCTACCATCCAGTCTTCAGAATCATGACTACGAGCCTGAAAAAAATGCCAGATTCCCAAGTCGAAGTGGTGGTGGACTTGGATAAAGACGATCTCCGAACGTATTGGCGCGAAACGGAAAAAATCTTGACTAATCAACTTCGCTTGGATGGTTTTCGAAGTGGCAAGGTGCCGCCGAATATTGCCAGGCGCCATGTCGGAGAAGAAAAAACTCGCCAGGATGCGCTCACTTTGGCTCTCCAGTCAAGCCTGGCGGACACTATAAAAAAGGAGAAGCTGGAGGTTATTGATCAAAAAAGTTTGGTTATAAAGGAAAACAGCCCGGAAAAACTTGTTTACAAAATAACCCTTACGGTGTTTCCAGAAGTTGTGCTCGGTAAATATACTAACCTAGCGGTAAAAATAAAACCGGTGGCGGTTCAGGATCGGGAAGTAGAAAGAGTTGTTTATGATATTTTAAAACTTCGGACTATCCGCGCTGAATCTAAAGATCCGGCAAAAAAGGGAGATCGGGTAGAGGTGGATTTCTCGCTTATGCTAAACGGGACAGTTATTGACGGAGGGAAAAGCGAAAATCATCCCATCATTCTGGGAGACAATAAATTTGCCCCAGGATTTGAGGAGGCTATTGTGGGCATGAAAGCGGGCGAAACAAAAAAGTTTAGCCTTTCTATACCGGCGGATTATTATCAGACTACCATCGCTGGCAAGGAGTTAGCCGTAGAGGTTTTTTTAAAAAAGGTGGAGAACATTCAATTGCCCGAGTTGAACGACGATTTTGTCAAAAGTTTAGGGCGTTTTAATAGTGTCGAAAATTTGAGGGCAAACATTAAGCAGGGGCTTTTAGCGGAGAAAGAAACTAAAGAAAAAGACCGCGTGAGAATTGAAATTTTAAACAATATAATTAAACATTCGCAAATAGAAGTGCCAAAAATTCTTATTGAGCAAAGACTGGATTCGCTAATTCAGGATTTTGATAATGAGCTTCATCAAAAGGGCATGGAACTCGGGCCGTATTTGGCTCATTTAAATAAAACTCAAGATGACCTGCGGAATGATTGGCATGCCGAAGCGGAGTCGCAGGTAGAGATGAGTCTAGTGGCTCGAGAGATTGCCAAAAAAGAAATAATTCAGGTAAACGACGGCGAAATCGCCCAGGAATTTTCAGTTATGGCCGATCACTACAACCAGCGCGGTTTGAACGATACCCTTAAAGAAATTGACCCAGCGGCAATAAAAAGAAGGATCCACGACGTCTTGGTGAATGAAAAGGTGTTCGATTTTCTGGAGAAAAACAATGTAGTCGATTAGTAATACAAATCCCCCGCGTCAGACACGGAGACTATGCCATGTTTACTTCCTCTAAAAATTCTTTTTTTGTTCTAAGATTCAGTCTAGCGGCCGTATTTATCTGGTTTGGCACAGATAAGTTTTTAGATCCAATTTATTGGCTCAATGCCTGGATACCCGGCTGGCTGATCACTTTTTTGGCTAAATTTAACATTTCCGGCACACAATTTATCTATATTAACGGAATTTTTGAGATTTTGGTCGGACTAAGTTTAGTTTTTGAAATATTTATGAAAGCATTCTCACTTCTTGCCATACTTTTTTTAGTTACTATCCTTATAGTTAATGGGTTTAGTGAAGTTACCATCAGGGATATTGGTTTAATGGGGGGCTTCTTGGCGATAATGCTTTGGCCCAACGATAGGGTCTCGCGCTATTAATATTAGGACTTACGCGCTGGTTTACAAACATTTTTCTCTCGATAGAGGGTTTAATTTACAGATCTGAATCGGCGGAAACCAGAGGTTTCTTACTTCTAACGGAATTGACCTCCCGGGGGTTTTCGATATATATTAAAACCGCCCTTCGACAAGCTCGGGGCGGTTTTAATATCATGGCCAGAAGAAGAATATATCTTGATCATGCTGGTGCCACCCCCCTTGATCCCAAGGTGGAAAGGGTGATTTTGGCTAATCTTAAATATTTTGGAAACGCCTCATCCGTTCATCAGACCGGATCTCTGGCCGGAAAAATAGTTTCCAACTCCCGCAAAAAAATTGCCACAGTTTTGGGCTCAAGACCAGAAGAAATTATCTTTACTGGTTCAGGTACCGAATCAGCCAATTTGGCGATTATGGGTGTTGCCAGAGCTTATAAAAGACTGGGCAGACACATCATTACTACCAACATTGAACATCAATGCGTTGAAAAAGCCTGCGAATATTTAGTAAAAAATGAAGGCTTTGAGTTAACCGTTATTGACGTTAACGACCGGGGCCTGATAGATCCCGCCCAGGTGACAAAGGCCATACGGTCGGATACAGTTCTAGTCTCTATCATTTATGCCAACAATGAAATTGGTACCATCCAGCCGATCGCTAAAATTGCCAGAACCATTCGCGAACACAAAAACTTGGGAACTAAAATGTTTGATTTACCACTTTTTCATATCGATGCTTGTCAGGCGGCTGGAACCTTGAAGCTAAATGTTCAAGAACTCGGCGTAGACCTTTTGACGCTTAATGGTTCGAAAATATATGGCCCAAAGGGAATTGGCTGTTTGTTTGGACGACATGGTGTCCGGCTCGAGCCATTAATTCTTGGGGGGGGGGCAGGAGCGGGGTCTGCGGGCGGGCACAGAAAATCCTGCCCTCATTGCCGGTTTCGCCGAGGCGCTGGTCATAGCCAATAGAGACAGAAAAAAAGAATCACTTAAACTTTCAAAATTACGTGATTATCTAATTAAAGGTATTCTGAAAAATATTTCCGAAGCTCGCCTGAATGGCGACACATTCTTGCGCTTACCCAACAACATTAATATGTCTTTCGAAAATGTGGACGGGGAAATGTTAATGCTGGCTCTGGACCGAAAGGGCATCGAAGTTTCTACCGGTTCAGCCTGTACCGTAGCCGAGACCGGCCCTTCCCATGTTATGAAAGCCATTGGCAATCCTGACAATTGGGGAAATATCCGAATTACTCTGGGCAAACAAACAACAAAAAAAAATCTTGATTATGTCCTGCGTCAGCTAATAACGGTTGTCACCAAGTTGAGGAGTAGATAAGTCTGGTATCCGATTAGCGCGACTGAACCCTGATAATAAATTGTTCCGGATTTTTTAGGTCATTATCTCTATCTTCTCGCAATAAACGGACGATAGTTTTTTTGAAATTATCCCTGCCCTTCAGCCAGTCTTTAAGCAAAAAGCAGCCTTCCGATTTTCCGGGGCCCAGATGAATTTGAATATAGCGGCGAATATTTTTGCCAGTACCTTTCAGTCTATTCCGATTCCCTTTTTTACCGATGCCCGGCTCATACAGTTCAATTCTAAACCCCTTTTCTCCGTCGGTCCGGATATGACCCAGATAAGGTTTTTTAATTTTATTAGGTGGACACTCATTGTCCTTGCCGTATTTGGATGGCGACTTTTGTCCAAATGCAGTCACAACCGTATCTCGTGTGACCGCAAACTCTTGCACTGTGCCCGATTCGTTGAAAATAATCATCCGGTACGTCGGTACAATCTCTCTTTTCCCTTGATGGTTTAGTTCTGAATAAATATGGCTTTTGCCAATCTTCTGATTGGTAATGATGATCGAGATGGCCATTTGTCCGCCCATCAGGAGTTGAACCTGAAACCTTGGGATTAAGAGTCCCCTGCTCTACCAATTGAGCTATGGGCGGATCAAGAAGTACTAACCAAAAAGTATCCTAATGTTTTAATATACGATCCCACTCCGCGGAATTATGCTCTTCCGGGGAAATCCTTAACATCCTCGCAAGAGCTCGGACTAGATTTCCCATTGAAAGCCACGTAGGTGGCTTTCAATCCAATTGAGCTATGGGCGGAAATGCTATCGGGCAGGAATTATTATAAAACAATATCAAAGAATTCTAGAAAATCAAAGCATTCCTGGTAAGTTCAAACACCGGAACCGTCAGGGCGAGTATAAACATAGCCGTATTGAAGATACTGGCCAAGACGAGTTTTTTATTCAATTGACGGAAAAGGATAAGCACCGCCGAGGCAAAAAATATTATCAGTGAATAAAATACAAAAACCGTATTCAAATTTTTAGCCACAGCTTGAACCAGCTGGGGTGGTTTAACAGCCTCGAGCCTTATGGGTAAATCTGCTACATGAGTAACTGAAGACTCGTTCTGGAAAGGAAATTTAGTAATTACTGGCGATTGGTCAATTGGTGATTGGCTGGGTGAAGACAGTAAGGTAGCGCCAGCAACCGCGGGGGCCACTTTTAATGACAACTTAGGCGAGCCAAAGAGTTGTACCACCAGCGTTCCCTCAATATCCTTGATTTTGACCGGCGCCACCGCCACTCCAATATCTTCAAATTTCGAATTCATCAGATTATTGCGGTGGCTTGGAGAATTAACCCAGGCTTTTACGGTATCTCCGGCATTAATGAAACCGATGGCTAAATTTTCGCCAGCCCGGGAATATTCATATTTATTATTTTTTATCCAATCCCACGGCGATACTCCTGACGGACTAAAATGGGCAAAGTATTCCTTCTTGGCCATGTCTAGCAGTTTTTGATTAGCAGCCGCGTTTAGGGCAAAATTTTCTCGAAGCTTTATCAATCCATTGACTGACCTAGCCATGTTTGTTTGGGATATGATTTCTTCTTTTGAAAAACTTGGTAGTCCCTGAAGTAGGACAGCTAATTGAAAACCAGAATATGAGAAAACAAGTTTTATTAAAACCAGGGCGATGAAATTCCAGAAAATGAATTTGCTATCCCAGATAAATCGTGACAACATAGGCGTTTTCCTTTTATACCTTATTTATTAAACCTATTAACGTTTAATTTACTGGATGAGCTTTTTGAATATTATCCCAAAAATCAGATTGTCTTGCTCGAAAACCCCTTCCATTGGTTATTGGAATCTCTAATGACAAATAATTGTCTAGATGCGGATTATAAGTTTCCCACACCGGATCATTTCCACCATTCGGGTTGTTTGTTGCCGCCAATCTGGTCCAATATCGGTCAATGGTTTTGGCCAACACCAGTTCTTCGGCGTCAGGCGGAGATTCAAATTTTTGGAAAATAAAAGCATCTTGTATGCCGTGGGCCGGTCCATACTGGCTCCAAATTCCGTTCCGAAAAGTATGGGCAAAAACCGTCTTCCAAACTGATTTTTTTTGATGAGCGGCCAAAGCTCGTGCGTAACGCCTGGCTGGAGCCGTATAATCATAATCGCTGAAAATGGCGATCAGGGCAAAGTAGGGGGAAAGATACTCGTAGCTTAGATATTGCTTCAAAATTGGTTCTGGTCCTCCGGGGACAAATGCCCAATAATCTCTCACCGCTTTTTGGTATTCCTCATCAGTAGTTATTGGTTCAGGATATACCGTCTGAATAACAGTGTTAAATTCTTCCGCCGTTGAGAGCACGATAACCGGGACCCGATTGTGCTTGCCTTTTTTAATTATCTCCAGGCGCGGTTCGGGCAAAACATAGTTGTCAATACTGGGAGCATAGGAGAATGCCTTCCCTGCCTCCATGGTCAGGGGTAGTGTTTCATAGATTTCTCTAGCACTGTGCGAACGAAGGCACTTGGCAATGTCCTTAACTTTAGCGCAACCCAAAGCTTGGGCAAGAAGCGTACCTTTTGCTTCAGTTTCTTTTAAACTGGCTGTATAATCATCCGCGCTTTGAATAATTGCGCTAGTGAATAGCCCTTTGGCTTGGGGAGAGGCCAGAAGCACAGTAACGCTGGAGCCCCCCGCTGAAGTGCCAAAAATCATAACCTTGTTTGGATCGCCACCAAAACTAGAAATATTTTCCTGGACCCATTTAAGAGACTGAATCTGGTCCATGAAGCCATAATTGCCCGACCCGCCATAACCGGATTCGGCGGAGAGGGCCGAATGACCGAGAAATCCTAGAGTTCCTAGCCGATAATTAATTGTTACCACGATAGAATTGAATTCTTTTGCTAAAACGTCTCCCTCATAGGCATATACCCTTTTCCCGGTGCTGTCATTGAAACTATCATCTGCAGAACCCAGAAAGTATGCTCCGCCGTGAATATAGAAAAGGACGGGCAAAGGCTCTGTTGATGCCAGGTTAGGAGTCCAGACGTTTAGGAAAAGACAGTCTTCACTACCGATAAATTTGGTAGAACGGTTTGGTGCGTCTGGCTGGAAACATTTGCTACCATATTTTGTTGCTTTCTTAATTCCTTTCCATGGTCTGAGTGGTTGCGGTGGCTGCCAGCGAAGATTACCAATTGGAGGGGCGGCATAGGGGATGCCTTTAAAAGCTGAGATTCCGTTACTATATATTCCTTGAACGAGTCCAGTGTTGGTAGAAATTATTTCAGATGGCCTAAAGTTATTAAATTTGAGGCGCATGATAAAGAAAATCAAGATTATAATGGTTACTAAAATTAGTATTTTTTGCATCAGTTTTCTGGATTAGATAACTGCATTTGAACGGCCCATTTTCCCGCTTGCACGCCCGGAGGGGCTCGAACCCCCAACCTACTCCTTCGAAGGGAGCCGCTCTTCCGATTGAGCTACGGGCGCAAATAGTTCTATATATTTAACCAAAAAACTTGCCTGACGGCAAGTTTTTTGGCGGAATTTATGATTCCAAAATTTGGATTTTCAAACTCTTAATCCCGAATTGCAATGCGCTCTCTCGATCTGGAAACCAGATATCAACCCTTTGCCAATACCTCTTGTTCATTCTGTCCTCAACTATGAAGATTCTGTCGCCGAAAACCTCTGGGATTTTAATTCTTGTGCCCAGTGTCAAGAAGTTAGCAGCCACTACGCCATCTCTAACGGGCGTATTCCACGCCGTAATGAACGGAGAATCATCGGTTTGATCTGGGGTGGAAGAATACGCGGTTGTGGGCACTCTCAACTCCTGAATTACGGTAAATTTTTTATATGCCTCCGCGGTCGCTGATTTGGCAACCAGTCCTGAATGGGCGAGGATATACCCGTCTTCCAAGATGGGAGAAGCGAGTTCGGTATCAACACCGTGAACTTGGAGCCAGTTATTTTGGTTGCTTACATAAACAAATGCTCCCCGACTGTCAATTTCAGATTCGACTACCATTGTATTTCCAATTTTTTTCACCCAATCCAAAACCCCGGCATTGGCAGTCGGAACTAGATCAAAAAGGATCAGGGCAGTAATAACCCTTAACACTAAGGCATATCTTAGAAGTGACGATTTATTAACCATATTTGTGGTGGAAGGCAGCACTCAATTAAGCCTAAATTCCGCTGTTTTCCAATCAAAAAATCCCTTTCGGGACTATGCGCATAGACTAGCACGAATACGCTAAAAAGTCAACACATTTGGATCGTCAGATTAAGACCTTTCATAACTAAAAAAAACACCCCCGGAAGGCGTTTTTTAGTTAATTTGAGCGGGCGAGCGGAGTCAAACCGCCGTCTCGTCTTTGGCAAAGACGTATAATAATCGCTATACGACACCCGCAGTTCAGTTTTCAATCATACCTCTAATCCAACCCATGATTCGGTGATAAAGCTCGGTGCTGTTTACTCTAACTTGAATTGTACCGTAAGGCAAGATATTAAAGGGTCGTTTATGCTGGCTAGAAATACTTGTACCGTAATACATTTTCCTAAAGTTATTATAAGGTATTTCCGTCATCTTACTCCAAAAATCTAGAAGGTAGTTTCCATTTTGATGCTGATAAATTCTTAGGTCGGCTGTTATTCTATCTTCTGGTACATTGCAAATTTCTCTGAGAAATCTAAGAAATAATTTTATTAAACCGGGATCAGAATTAGTTAAACTTACCGAATGATGAGTTTTTACCTTTCCCTTTTCTAATTTGGGTCTTTTATAGCCTTTAGCCCAATAAAGAGCCACGCCTATGAGAAACAGGTCTCTTCTTAATAACTTGCCAATGTCTTTTTTTGCGTTTGTCTGTGTTTTGCTGGCCCTTTCTTCGGCCAATTTAGATTGGAGCCGATTCCTTTTTATTAGACCCCCGACTGATTTAGAATAAACTCTATTAGCTATTCTTTCTCTGGCAAACGATGACAGTTCTAAACCCGTAAACCATCCAGAAAGAGTGGATTTTGGAACCCCAAGTAAATCAACTATCTCATTATAGCTTCTTCCCTGAAGACGAAGTTTAAGAGCTTTATTTCTGTCGGACCTCATTACTTATAAGTATAGCGCCGATGGTTCGGTTCCTGAACCGTTAAATGTGGATATCTGAATGTTGATAACTTTAAAAGCCCCATAGGGCTTTTAAAGTTAGGTATGCAGAATGCCGCGGGTCGGAATCGAACCGACGACGCCAGCCTCTTCCGAAGCTAATTGGACTATATCATCTCCGATCTTTATAATTTATAATCGGAGCCGGGCGCTTGTAAGGGATTATTGTTGGGACTCACCCTTTAGTCTCTACACCTTACGAAAAACCAGTGCCCTCTTCGTCTTGGCTCGGGATTGTAATCTAATTAACCATTTTGTTAGAGTAGTTTTCCCGAATTCACCCGGTTTTCAATCTACATTACTGCAGAAAGCCCCAAAGATTTAGGGCTGCGCTCTAAACCACTGAGCTACCGCGGCTATAATTTTATCGACCTGTGGGCCCAGGAGGAATCGAACCTCCCACCTCTTCAATGTCAATGAAGCGTTCTGCCAGTGAACTATGAGCCCAAACCGTTTACGACTTTTTCGTAGAACATTTTGCTAAAGTATAATAACTTTCTTTGTATAACAACTGAAGCAACCGAGACGCGCCTCAAGACATATATACCTTTAAGCTATATTCTTGCGATATAAATCGCACATCAATAAGTCGTATAGTATTATTCTATTCTACCGTGTAAAGAGTAGATCCTTCTTTGGCTTTCTGGGAAAGTTTAATGGCGACCTCGTCGCCAGCCTTAGCAAAATTAACCTCGGCGTGATCAATTTGCATTGATTCGACAACGGTTTCAAATCCCTGATCACCACGGCGAACCCTGATCGAATCGCCGACTTTTAGCTGGCCAGTAAGCCTAGTGACAGCTACTCCAATTTTATCGTACCAGTGGATGACTTTTCCTATTTCTTTTTCTGCCATTTTTTTTGAACTAATCTATTGTTTTTTTTCGACCCGCCCGGAGGCGCAGAAAAATTTTGTGCGCGGGAGAGGATTCGAACCTCCACGTCCCGAAAGACACTGGCACCTCAAGCCAGCCTGGCTACCATTACAGCACCCGCGCATGCCTATTATCAATTGCTAATGCAGAATAGACCTTTTTATACTTTCGCTCAAGTTTTGGGATATGAGCTGAATAGTATATTTTACTTAAAATAATGCGGGCCTCAGTTTTTGCGTATTTTAATTGGTAAGCCCTACCCCCATACGTTTCTTTACCTGCGTGCCCACTAGATCTTGTCAATTCTTTAATTTTTTTACGTAACCATACGATATGGTCTAAACTTACAGACATAAAACTAAGATAAAAAAGGAAGCTAGATGCCCATCGTTTATCCCAGTAAGAGTAAAAACTGCCATCCCCATCAAAACTGCCCCGAAGAAAGTCAAAGAAATACTTGTCCGGAATTTTTAATACTCCAATGGTTTTGGATTTTGCCGGGGTAATCCCTATCGATAAAAAGAAGTTATACAAACGAATATCTCCAAATTGGACGAAGTAATATTTTTTATCTGGAGCGAAACCACTCTTTTTTAGAGAAACTTTTGTTTTAATACCAAGACATTTTTTAAAAGTTCTAATGAGTTGTACATCCTTAGACACAAATACCATATGTCTTCCATCGTTTGAGAGATTTCCATCACTTGCCATCAGGCCAGTTATATAGGCAAGTTCAGGAGACCAGGTAGTAGATACTGGATTAGATTTCACTGATCCAATTATACCTCAATCCAAAAGCGTATACCAAATCAACTATTCACTTACCGGGGTCTCAGCCGAAACAGTAATCGTTTCAGCCGGTTTTGTCTCAATCACCCTTACTTTGCGCCGGGTTTCTTTGGCCGATTTGGTACGGAGGTAGTAAAGTTTGGCTCGGCGGACTTTGGAAGTGCGCACCACTTCAAATTTCTCAATGGTCGGCAGGTGTAAGGGAAAAATCCTTTCCACGCCAATATCGTTAAAAACCTTACGTACCGTGATAGTTGCATTTGGTCCTATGCCGTGTTTACGGGCAATCACCATGCCCTCGAAAACCTGGGCTCGAGTTTTATTACCATCTTTAATTTTCTGATGTACGCGCACCGTCATGCCAGGCCTAATTTCCGGCAGGTTTCGAACATTGGTTTTTGAATTGAATAATTGAATTAAATTCATTGTTTAATTATCTTATCCTAAAACTCGATCTTTGACAATATTTCTAAAAATGCAGCCAAATTCGCGGGCAAATCGATTTCCAGAGCCAAGGCCTTTCCAGTAGGTGTGGTAAAAGCTAATTTCTGGGCGTGGAGAAAAAGACGCCCCAATTCTGGTGGGCAGACATTGTTTTTCCCACCATAAAAAGGGTCACAAACTACAGGATGGCCAATCGATTTAAGGTGGACTCTGATCTGGTGAGTGCGGCCGGTTTTGGGGAAGACCTCTACTAAAGTATAAGCTTCGGGACCGTGGACATAATAACCGAGCATTTTGTATTCAGTAAGGGCGGTTTTTTCTGTTAGCTCCTTTTTTCCATGAATGCGCGTGGTTTGGCGCGTGCCGAGTTTACCTACTGGTGCGTCTATAGTACCAGACTTATTTTTTATTTTGCCGTGTACTAGGGCTATATAGGTTTTCTGAATTTTTCTTTCCTGAAATTGCCTTTTTAAGTAATCAAAAGCAACTTGGTTCTTGGCGATAATCAAAAGACCGGAGGTTTCTTTATCGAGGCGATGCACAATGCCAGGACGGAGATCAACCCATTGACCAACTGCTTTCCCATGTTTATCCTGTACCTCTTTTATTTTTGGGTATTTCTGCGTGACCCAGCCCACGACACTATCACTGGTGTCGGTGCGGTTGACTGGATGAGTCAAAAGGCCAGAAGGTTTGTCGATCACTAGTAAATCCTCATCCTCATAGACAATAGAGATGTTCATTTGTGAGCGGTGAAGGACTCGGACCTTCGGCCTCGTCAGTGTAAATGACGCGCTCTACCAACTGAGCTAACCGCCCATTAATTCCTGCTGCGCCCCCATTTTTTATAGGCAAAAAAGGTTATTAGCACCCCGACGAAATTAATCAGAAATCCGGCAAAGATGGTAAAATGATTGCCCGTAATTAACCCCTCCGGAGTTTTAATCCCAATATCAAGGTGGTGTAGAATATCTAAAACTATCCCAACCGCCTCAATACCGGTTCCCAAAAAACTTATCTTAATACCAATATTTGTTTTCACAATAATGGGCGTAGATGGAGTCGAACCATCGACGGAGACTTATAAGATCTCTGTTTTACCGTTAAACTACACGCCCAAATTATTCTCTAGTCTACGTTTTATTAGCCAGTCAGTCAATCAAAAACACCCCGCCTGGGCGGGGTGTTTTTGATTATTTTACCCCCTTACCAGCGCGTAAAATTCTTTTTGTTCCAAGGTTTCTTTAGTGATTAATTCCTTGGCAATTTTTTCCAAAACGTCCATTTTTTTGGTCAAAACCTCGCGTGCTTTTTTGAAGGCACCAGTAATGAATCTTTTAACTTCAGCATCAATCAGCTGGGCAGTCTCTTCCGAATAGTTTTTTTCGGTGGTCAACTCTTTGCCCAAAAATACCAGCTCACCTTTTTCGCCAAAGGTGATTGGGCCGAGTTTATCGGACATGCCATATTGAGTTACCATTTTTCTAGCCAGTTCTGATGCTACCTTGAGGTCATTCGAGGCGCCAGTGGTAAGTTCGTTGAAAGTAATCCGTTCAGCCGTATAGCCACCAAGCAGTACCGCCAATTCAGATTCGAATTCTGATCTGCTCTTAAGGTGTTTGTCCTCGGTCGGTAACTTGAGAGTATAACCACCGGCCCGACCGCGGGAGACAATCGAGACCTTATGAACAGGATCGGTGTAAGGGACAGAAATTGCTACCAAGGCATGGCCAGCTTCATGATAAGCTGTGATTTTCTTCTCTTTTTTGCTGAAAATATGAGATCGGCGTTCTGGCCCTAAGATTACTTTTTCAATTGCCTGAAAGAGATTGTCTTGGATAATTTCTTTCTGATTTTTGCGGGCCGCTAAAATGGCGGCCTCGTTGAGAAGATTAGCTAAATCAGCCCCCGAAAATCCGGGAGTTCTTTCAGCCGCCACCCGCAAATTTACCCCCTTAGCCAATGGTTTATCAGCGGCGTGGATTTTTAAAATCGCTTCGCGGTCGTTAATGGAAGGTTCATCAAGAATTATTCGTCGATCAAAGCGCCCGGGGCGCAATAAGGCCGGGTCTAAAATATCCGGACGATTAGTCGCGGAAAAAATCACGACAGCATCATTAGTGCCGAAACCGTCCATTTCCACCAGAATTTGGTTGAGTGTTTGTTCGCGTTCATCATGTCCACCACCAAGGCCCGCTCCGCGGTGCCGACCGATGGCGTCAATCTCGTCAATAAAAATTATGGAGGGAGCGGTTTTTTTGGCCGTCTCGAAAGTATCTCTTACTCGATTAGCGCCCACCCCGACAAACATTTCCACGAACTCCGAGCCAGAGACATAGTAAAATGGGACGTTAGCTTCGTTGGCCACGGCCTTGGCTAAAAGGGTATTATGATTTATAAAAAAGTTACCAGTAAATGAATGTATTTTTGGTACCGTGAAATCATAAACTATATTTTCTCCCTTTTCTATTTTAACTATAGGTGTTAAAAAAAATCTGGTGTCTCCTAATTCTTGCAAGAATCGATATTCAGGCAGTCGAGATATTTTATTGACTTTAGAAGCAAACAATTCAAGTATCCGATCGAGCGATTTTTTGGAAGGATTTTTTTCATATTTAATATAAGCAAATAATTGTCTATAAAGTGGATTTGCGTAAAACTTCCTATTCAATTCACCAACCTCGGTCTTAAAATACTGCCATAGATTTTCAAGTCTCTTCTGCTGAAAGAAAACTAAATCAACATTAGGATTCCTATGTTTAGAAAGCAATATTTCTAATTGATTTTTCTTGTGAGGTACAGTAAAACCTATTTCTCTTGAGAAGGCATCCAGACCCGTACCGGTAATAGAAAGATAATATTGCTCTTGACCGTTATACCTTTTAATACGATTGTGCATCCTGTTTATAATACCTAAATTCCAAAGCAACATAGACGTCTGTCCGGCTAATTTTTTACTGGCAGATGATAGCTCTACCTCTTCTTTTCCACAGTATCCGTCAGTGTCAAAAAGCCCTCGCAAGAAACTCGTGATATATTCTTTAGGACCCAAAAGTATTGTGTCGGGAATCTTTTTACCACGCGCATAGGTATCCTCAATTCCCCAATTTCTCAAAGTCTCTTTTATTGATTGATCTGATATTAAATAATCATATTTAGCCGCGAGTACTTTAGTAAAACCCTTTCCAAAATTTTGCTTAAAATAATTATTTGTAACCTTGACTAAATTAGGATCAGCATTGGTAAAGTAAATTCTGTCTTTAATTGACAATCCGCCATCGCCACAAAGCAGTCCCAGAACGTAGGCTGTTTGCTGCGTAGGTATTCTTTTGTAGTCACCAAAGACTTGTTGATTGTAGTTTACGACAGCAATGTCCCCATTTTTAATCTGATCGAGCCTTCGAAATACAAAGTCGCCAGTGTCTTTGTCTATTATTACTATGGGATGTTCTTCGGTACCTTCTAGCCTCAGACCAATCCTGGTAATAATTTTGATCGTTTTTTGAAGTCCCAAGTTATACCAATTTGAGGCCAAAGCGCTTAATGGTTTTAAACTTTTATTCTCAATGCTACAAACCTCAGTACCGAATACCTTGCCATCATTTTTATTAACAAAGAAATATTTTGGTATTTCAGCAATTTCTATTAGACCCTTATTTGTGAGTATAGTAGTATCTCCGGTAATACATTTTCCTGTACCAGGACTTCCCACCAAAAGCACGCCCCGCGGCATACGGGCTCCTAGCTTCTGAAACTTACGCGGGTCGCGCAAGAACTCGACCACTTCAGCGACTTCTTCTTTGGCTTCCACCAAGCCGGCTACATCCTTGAAAGTGGTTTTCTTTTTGCCATTTTCTTCATTAGCCAGTCGGGCCTTAGATTTGCCAAAATTAAAGGCGGTCATGGCGCCACGCTGGGCCTGTCTGAAC
>ERZ1292623.2892-Hain-H51-01um-R1-2892-length-15007-cov-5_pt1 | contig 15007 bp, 13 predicted proteins | sample MGYA00564398_ERZ1292623 | MGnify/ENA primary metagenome ERZ1292623 (study PRJEB36523, sample SAMEA6512633) | groundwater metagenome | collected 2019-01-07 | study: AquaDiva: Metagenomics assemblies of 32 groundwater samples
AACCAACTTTTAGCACTACTCCTACGCGGTCATTGTGAGTATAGGTTTTTACGATTCCTGCTTTAATTTCCCGCTCCGCTTTCTTCTCTGCTTTGGCGAGACCCTTCTCTTTAATAACCTCTACTGCCTTTTCGAAGTCGTGACCCGCCTCTTCGAGAGCACTTTTGGCGTCCATGACCCCCGCTCCCGTTAAATCCCTAAGTTTTTTTACAACACTGGCGTCTACCATTATACCTGCTTCTTCTCTTCCCCTTTTGCGTCTTCTTTGGGTGCAACCGTGGCCTGTTTAGCCTTAGCCGCGATGATCACGCTTTTTATTTTTTCCAAAATGAATTCTGCACTCTTCACATTTTTCTCATTAGCCGCTATACCGTAGTCTACCAACCTTGGATTTGCGTCAGTATTAATAATTCCAGCAACGGGAATTCCCAAACTTTTAGCTTCCTTGGCTGGAGTAACGTTACTTGACACATCGGCAACAAAAACCATCTGAGGAAGTTTATTTAGCTTCTCCAAACCACCGAAGAGCCTACTTAACTTAGTCAATTCTTTGCCTAAATCCAATTGTTCCTTCTTGGTGTATTTGTCCCAATCACCATTGGCCTTATCTTCTTTGAGCTTTTTTAAATGATTAATCCTCTTTGAAATAGTCTCAAAGTTAGTAAGCGTTCCTCCAAGCCACCTTTCAGTAACGTAAGGCAAGTCTAATTCCGCAGCCATTTCCCCGATTGCTCCCTTCACTGAAGGAGAAATGCCAACGAGCAAAACCATTCCGCCATTTACCACTACCTCCTCAATCGCAGCACTCGTTCTCTTGATGCCCTCAAGGGTTTTTTCAAGATCAATGACGCTAAATCCCGATCTGTTAGTTAAAAGATACTTGCGCATTTTGGGGTTAGTACGCGCCTTGGAGCTCCCGTAGAATACTCCAAGATCCATCATGCTTTTGATTGTCTCAGTCTCTTCCGGACTTAAAGAATCCGCCTCCAAACCGGTCGAAACGTTCTTGGCTATTACGTCTATAACTTCTTTTTCCACCATAAGATTGCGAGCCAAAGAATAACACTAAACCAGGCGCTGAGCAAGGGTTTGCCTATTTATTGCCCCTACTTTTGCGCCATTTGTCTATCCTAGCGTGATCTCCGGAGAGTAATACTCCCGGCACTCTATAGCCTCTACCCTTGAATTTAAATACCTCGGGTCTTGTATACACTGGCATTCCCGTACCGTAACGACTCTCCTCGAGAGATTCGCTTTTTCCTAAAATGCCGGGGACCTGACGAGCAGTCGCATCTATTATTATCAAAACTGGAATTTCTCCTCCGGTTAACACATACGGACCAATAGAAACCTCCTGTACCGGAAAACCTATGCCTTTTTTGATCACTGATATAATCCTCTCATCGAATCCTTCATAACGACCGGCTATCAATACAAGATGCTCGTATTTTTTTGCCCACGTTACTGCCAGTTTATTTGAAAACTCCTTTCCCGCTGGCGCAGTCAGAAAAACTAACGTTTTATTCTTTGGTTTTCCCTTAAGAACCTCTTTGAGGGCTCTCGAGAGCGGCTCTACTCCCATAACCATCCCGGGGCCTCCACCATACGTCTTATCGTCAACTTTATGATGTTTGTCTTTGGTAAATTCTCTAAGATCGTATATCTTAGTTTTTATTCTGCCGCTCTTAATCCCCCTTCCTATGATGGATTCGGCAAGATACGGCCTAAAGAGCTTGGGGAAAATCGTTATAATATGAAACGTCATCATATGTATTATATCTCTTCTCAATTTGCACAAACAAAAACCACGTGTGTGGCTTTTGCTTTGGGGTGTGTCCAGTTTCTACAGGTCTTTCTTGATGTCGTCTATGACCTGACCCACTGTGGTGCCGCCCATGTTAAATTTTCCCGGACTATCGTGCCTTTCTCTGCCTTCTTCTTTACGTTCCATCCTTGGTCTGCGACCGCCCTCTGGTTCTTCGATCTTCAAGTTAACGCGGGCATTATTTTTAACCCCCACTATCTTCAATAGAGATCTAATAGCATTAGCGGTACTACCCTGTCTCCCTACCACCTGACCCATATCTTTGGCGTTAACGTGTAGGGTAAGTAACACTCCCATCTCGTCCACCGTGCGCTCAACGCGTACATCACCGGGAGTATCCACTATAGACTTGACTACAAACTCCAAGAACTGTTGATCTGAGTATTCTGGGCTTGCCATTCTGTCTGAATCTTTGTTCCAAAACGACCTTTATTTCTATTCTTTCGGTTGTTTCACGCTCCCTACCGGTTCTGCGCTAGGAGCAGATTCTGTCTCACTAGCCTCAGCCATTGGAACCTCTACCGTCTGGGGAGGATTCTTCTCCGCCAGTTTGTCTCCCCTCTTCTTCTTGGCTCTTGTCCTTCCCACAAAAGTTTCAATTTCCGATGAATTCTTAGCATGTTTAAGAACCTTTTCCATGCTCTCTGTGGGCTGGGCGCCATTACTCAACCAATGATTAAGGCGTTCTTGGTTGATCTTCACTTGATTAGTGTGCGGGTTAAACCAACCTAGGTCATCAGTGAAGGCACCTTGCAATTTAGAACGCTTCTCCTGAACGACCACCCTGAAAGAGTGTTGCCCCTTTTTTCCGATCAGTCTTAACTTTATGACTAACATGTCTTGGGCATAATATGCATCTTACCCTCTTACGTCAACTTCAACGAAACCAACTTACTAGTTCCATCCTTCGACATAGTAACTCCGTAAAGCACATCTGCGGCCTCCATGGTGGCACGGTTGTGGGTCACAATCACGAATTGGGTGTGCTTGGAAAACTCTTTTACAATATCCCCGAAGCGTTTGGCGTTCCTTTCATCCAATGCCGCGTCTACCTCATCCAGAAAAAGAAATGGCGGAGAGCTAACCGATATCAAAGAAAAGAGAGCGGCTATGGAAACCAGAGCTCTTTCCCCACCTGAGAGAACATCGAGACCTTTAATTCTTTTCTTAGGTAAGGTTACATCCACGAGAATTCCTGGAACTTTGATCTCTTCTGAATTTTCAATGACCTCTTCCTCTTCACTCTCCTTAATCTTGGTGAGCTTTTCCAACTTCATAGAACCCGTTCCCCCTCCAAAAACGATCTTTACTAACTTGGCAAACTCTTCGTTTATCTTGCTCATGGCGGCAGTAAAGTCCTCGTGTATTTTTTTATCTAATTCCTTAATTAAACCATCGAGATCTGTGCTCGCTTTTTCTAGGTCTTCTATTTGCCCACTCAAAAATTCAAATCTTTCTTCGGTTTCTTTTGCTTCTTTCACTATCCCTTCGTCTATCTCACCGATACTCGCCAGCTGAGATCGGAGTTTAACCATATGCTCCCTCATCTCGTCGCCCCTTAGTAAAATCTTATCTTCTCCGCTTGCCCTAAATGAATCTTTACTCCTGCCTATCTGCTTTAGCTCCTCCAACAATCCTTCCAATTTTGTTTCCAATCTCTCCTTTCTAATAAGAAGCTCTCCTCTTTGGGCGTCTAAGACGCCAACTTTCTTCTGTTGAACATCTAGGTGTTCATAGCTTTCAGAAAACTTTTTATTGAATCCCTCAAGTCCTTCTCTTAACGATTCTTCCTTTTTTTTAATTTCGTTAATTGAAGTATCCATCTCCTTCAGCTTTTCGAGCAATGTTTTTTTCTCTTTTTCCAAACCTTCGGGAGTACTACCTCCAGAGAGGCCGCTATTTTCTTCAATAATTTGGATGACTTTCTTTAGAGAGGTTTTGATTTTCTCCAGGTTTTCTTCCAAGGAAAGTTTCTCTGCAATATTTTTGATTTCCTGCAATGCGCGTTTGGCTTTTTGAGGATCGAACCCTTCTCTTTCTTTGGATAGCTCCAGCCTAGCCTCCGCTCTGCCCAACTCGATCTGCAAATCCGCTCTCATCCCTTGAAACTTGGTTTCTTCGCGGCGAAGCGCTTCCAACTCTTTAGCCGACTGGGGTTCTCTCTCTTTCATATCAATCAAAGTTTTTCTTAAGGCCTCCAGTTTTTCTTTTTCCGTCCTCAACCTGACTGCCAACTCTCCTTCTTCTTTAATGCTGCTTCCTAAGTCTTTTTCTAACTCGTGTAGTTGTGTACCAAAAAACTGATCCTCCAGTTTCCTTAACTCTTTTTCCGCTTCTTCTCTCCCCTCATACCTACTAACCTGGCGACGCAAGAGCCTGAGGTGAGGCTTCAACTCTTCGATCAAGGCATTCGCTTTATCTAAATTCAATCCGGTGTTTTTGAGTTTTCTTAAGGCGTCTCCTTTTTTCAGTTGGTATTCCTTGAGTCCCAAAATTTCCTCAATCATTTCTCTCCTTTCCTCCGGGGTAGCCTTGATAAACATATCGCTCTCTCCCTGGGAGATTATCGTCAGTCCCCTAGCTCCCAACTTGGCTTTGGCGAAAAATTCTATAACGTCTTTGAGGCGTACTTCTGACTTATTGAGCGTAAAGATGGATGACCCCTCTCTGGTTACTTTCCTTGATATCGCTAGATCTTTGTATTCAACGGGTAGCGCTCCTGAAGAGTTATCAAAATGAAGGGTGGCTTGGGCCATACCCGAACGAGGCTTGTCTTTGGTGCCCGCAAAAATGAGGTCTTCTCCTTTTCCTCCCCTTAGGTTTCTCGCATCCCGTTCGCCCAAAAGCCACCTTATGCTGTCTGTAATGTTGCTTTTGCCAGAACCATTTGGCCCTACGATTGCAGTTACTCTATGGGCTAAATCAAGGGTTATTTTGTCTGCGAAAGATTTAAAGCCTTGCAGTTCAAGTCGTTTCAAAAGCATTGCTGTACTAAAAGATTTTAGCACAACTCCGACAAACTACTTGTCTTGTTTTAGGACAAACAGAATTTCACTACTATATAAACAGTCTAGGCTAACTTCAAAGACGTTGTTAGCGCAAATTAGATGCCGAACTTCACCACTGCATCTTCCCCCCTAACCCAGTATTTATTTCTAACCCATTTGTTTTCTCCTCTGTGCCAAGAATGCTTGGCCACTCTCGCCAGTCAAACCGAGGAGCCGTAAGACGATATGATATTTCCCCGGGGACACTTGAATAGATGGTGAGTTCAAGAGTATCCAGATTTTTCTTATACCACACATTCCCGTCAAAGGATGGTGTAAGAGTAACTGCTAACTGATCAAAGTTTCTCTCAAGATCAGTCGCCTTAGCAAAAAGCCACAGATCAGAACCTTTCTGTTGATTTCTAAAGCCTATCGTCGCCTCCCCTTGGCTGTTGATAACACCCGTGATCTCTTCCTTCAAGCCAATCATGCCTGATACATAAGTGGCATATTTTTCTCCGTCAATGGTATACACGGGGTCAATGGTGTTAGTGGTTACTTTCGTCGCCGTAACGGTCCCAACAACGTGTAGTTTTGTGGCGGGGGTAGATGTCCCAACACCCACGTCGCCGTTAGAGAGCGTAGCGATCGCTCCATCTCCCCCTGGGGGAGCTTGAGTAGGACCCACAAAAGCAGCGTTAACTATTCCTAAAATAGCCATACCCAAAACCAGAATCAAAACTACAGTAGAAGTTTTCCTTTGATTTTGCATCTATCTAGATTATATCAGGAAAATAGGTTGATTTGTGGATAGCGCTTTATTTCTCAAGTAATTTTAAGAATTTCTCCGCTGCATCCAATTCCGCTTCTTGCTTTGAGGTACCTGATCCTTCCGCTTTTAGCTGTTCTTCAAAGTAAAGTCCTACCCTAAAACGCCTATTGTGCGCTGGTCCGCTTTCATCGAGCACTTCGTATCTCGGGGTAATCTTAAAATCAGCTTGAGCGTGCTCTTGCACCAGACTTTTAGCATCCTTACCTCCATTTTCCGCTACTGAATCTAACTTTGAAATAATAAAAGTATCCACAAATCTTTTTGCTTTTTCGTATCCTTGGTCCATATATATAGCGCCTATAACGGCCTCCACCGCATTGGCAGAAATGGTCTCTCTTCCTTTTCCTTTGGTATCCTTCGCCTCTCCCCTGGAGAGAAGAAGTTCCTTATCCAACCCTATCTCCTCCGCCACCTCATACAAAGATTTTGAATTGACCAAGGCCGCGCGTAGCACCGTGAGCCTGCCCTCCTCCTTCTTGGGAAATCTCTTAAAAAGTTCCCCCGTTACCGCCAGTTCCAACACTGCATCCCCCAAAAATTCCAAGCGCTCATTATTACTATGGCCCCAACGAGGATTTTCATTAAGGTAGCTTCTGTGAGTCAGAGCTTCTTCGAGTAACCCCTTGTCTTCAAATCTCAACCCAATCTTCTTTTGTATTTTATCTAATTCCATTATGCTTCTTTTCCACTTCTGCTGGTTTCGGGATTGCGATCCGGTTCCCCTATCTCGCGGTACACCGTCCCCATCACGCCGTTAATAAACTTTCCGGAATTGTGTCCTCCGTAGGTTTTAGCCAACTCTATGGCTTCATTTATGGCAACCCTGGGCGGCACTTCCTTCCTGTCCGCATGTAAAAGTTCGTACAAACCTATGCGCAAGGCATTGCGGTCAATGATGGGCAGTTTTTCAATGGGCCATTGGGGAGCCGAGGCTTCAATAATCTTATCGAGTTCATCAATCCTTTCCACTATTCCTTTAGCCAATCCTGCCACGAATTCCTTTTCGCTAAAACCGGGAGCGAATTCTTCAAGGTTGCGCTCTACAATATCATCTATTTTTTCTTTGCGACCATAAAAATCCCACTCATAGAGAGATTGGATCACTACTCCTCTACCCAGTTGTCTAGTCGCCATTTTTTAGGTACAAACGTCTATTTTACGTCTTAGCTTCAGTTTTGGTTTTAGCTTTGCCGTATTCTCCGCAATTCTTGCAAACACGGTGGGATAACACCGGAGCCGCGCACTTGGCGCAGACAAGGAGGTTTACCTTCTTGAGTCCCTGCTGTGAACGGCGCCTCTTCGCCTTGGATTTACTATGTCTTTTCTTGGGTACTGACATTTCAGTTACGCTTTGGCTTTAAATTAGGGTATCCGGTGAGGTATGTCAATCTGTGGACATCAGAAATCCCAAACTTCTTAAGAGCCCTGAAGTGCTTTTTGGTTCCATATCCTTTGTGACTTACAAAATCGTATTCTGGATAACGGCGGTGAAGTCTTTTCATATACCCGTCCCTCGTTACCTTAGCCACGATAGAGGCAAGCTTGATAGCGACAATTCTCTCATCCCCTCTAATCAAAGTGCTCGTCTTTATACCCCTGTGCTCTGCGTTTCCAAGATACAAGCCTCCGTCAAGTAATATCTTCAAAGATCTCAATCTTTTGTTCATATCCAAAGCTACTTTTTCCACTGTACGGCTCGCCGCCAAGTTAGCACTTTTTGTAATATTATTTTTGTCTATCTGGTTTTGATAGACCCTCGAGGTACAAAGAAATACTCCCTTTGTGTTTATCAGATATTGATACCAAAGCTCCCTTTGAGGGGCAGATAGCTTCTTTGAATCTCTTAGCTTTGGCAATCCCCCGACTCGGCACTTAAATCCTTTGGGTATCGCTACCGCCGCCACCACCACCGGACCTGCCAGAGCTCCCCTACCTGCTTCATCTGCGCCAACGGTATGCATGTTCTTTCTCATTTAAAGTTTAGGGTGGAGTCGGTATAATGACAACGAATTCTCCTTGATGACTAAATTTGTTCACCTACACACCCACAGTCACTATTCCCTTCTCGACGGACTTTCTAAGATTGACCAGCTGGTGGATAGGGCAAAAGAACTTGAGATGGAGGCTTTGGCTATCACGGATCATGGGAATCTCTATGGATCAGTTGAGTTTTTCAAAAAGGCTACTAAAGCCGGAATTAAGCCCATAATCGGACTAGAAACGTACGTAGCAGCCAGATCCAGGCACGATAAGGACTCGGGAGTGGATTCCACCAGGTACCACTTAACGCTGCTTGTTAAGAATGAAGTTGGGTACAAGAACCTCGTACAATTAGTTACTAAATCTCATCTGGAAGGCTTCTACTACAAACCCCGCATAGACCGTGAACTTCTTGAAAAACACCGTAAAGGATTAATTTGCCTCTCTGGTTGTTTCACGAGTGAACTCTCCAGAGCCATAGAACAAGGAGATATGAAAAAAGCTAAGGAAGTAGCGAGTTTCTACAAGAAACTTTTCGGAGGCGACTACTATATCGAAATCCAACCCCAATCCCCCAACCTTATCGAGGCGCAAATTAAAATTGCTGAAGAGTTGGAAATTCCCATAGTAACTACTCAAGATTCCCACTATATATCTCAAAGCGATGCCCCCACTCACGAAGTTCTGCTCGCCATTCAAACCGGCAACAAACTGGACGACGAAGATCGTTTCACGTTTAAAGGGAATGATGTCTCTTTCCGCTCCGCCCAAGAGATGCAAGCAGCCCTGAAAAAGGCGGGGCTCGAGCAGAAACACATTGAGGAAGCTATTAATAATACTTCTTTAATTGCAGAGAAATGCGATTTTGCGTTCCAGCTAAACACTCTCCACCTTCCCAAGTTCAAACTCCCAGCTGGAAAAAAGAATGGTTTTGAATATTTGAAGGAACTCGTGGATGCGGGAATCAAGCAGCGCCTTGGCAGGGAAACCGCAGGGGTACGAGAGCGCGCAGACCACGAGTTATCCATCATCCAAAAAACTGGTTTCGCCGATTACTTTCTCATTGTGCAAGATATGGTCAACTGGGCAAAAGCCCGCGGGATCATGGTTGGACCAGGAAGGGGCTCTGCTGCGGGTAGTCTGGTCTCGTATGTGCTAAACATCACCGATGTAAACCCCCTCAAATACGATCTACTTTTCGAACGTTTCTTGAATCCTGAACGCAATGAACCGCCAGATATAGATTTGGATTTTGCAGATCACAGGCGAGAAGAAGTTATCGGATATCTTAGGGAAACGTACGGAGATGATCACGTAGCCCAGATTATAACCTTCGGAACCATGGCTGCCCGCCAAGCTATCAGAGACGCAGGCAGAGCGATGGGTCTCCCCTATCCTTTTTGTGACAAGATAGCGAAGCTCATACCATTCAATCCAAACCAAGGACGACCCAAAAATGAAATCAAAATGTATGTTGAGCAAGTTCCCGAATTGGGCACCCTGTACAGACAGGATCCAAACGCCAAGGCGCTTCTCGACACCGCTTCCAATTTGGAAGGTGTGGCGCGTCACGCATCGGTACACGCCTGCGGAACGGTGGTAACGGAAGAACCCATCACGGAATATCTTCCCCTCCAAAGAGCGCCGCAGGATGAAAACTCCATAATCACTCAGTTTGAGATGGGTAGCATTTTAAGCATGGGGCTTTTGAAAATCGACATCTTGGGGTTAAGAAATCTTTCTATCATGGAAGACACCCTAAGACTCATCAAAGAGCTTGAAGGTAAGGATGTGAAAATATCCGAGATTCCTCTGGACGACGAAGAAACATATAAGTTTCTCCAAGAGGCAGAAACCGTTGGCGTTTTCCAATATGAATCATCTGGAATGCGCAGATACATGAAAGAAATCAAACCCCATGAATTTGAAGACCTGATCGCTCTCGTGGCCCTGTACCGCCCAGGACCCATGGACCTTATCCCTTCATATATCAAGCGCAAATTCGGGAAAGAAAAGGTGGCATACATTCACCCCAAGTTGGAACCCATCCTCAAGAACACATACGGCATCGGTATCTATCAAGAGCAAATGATGAGAATTGCCACTGACCTTGCTGGGTATACCCTCCCTGAAGCCGATACCTTGCGTAAGGCTATCGGTAAGAAAATTAAATCCCTCTTGGACGCTCAAGGAGAAAAGATGATTGAGGGCATGGTCGCCAACGGTATCGATGAGAAGACTGCCAAGCAAATCTGGGACCTCTTTCCTCCATTTGCAAGGTATGGGTTCCCCAGAGCTCACGCCGTCTCCTACGCCCTCATTGGGTATTGGACTGCATACCTCAAGACCCGTTATCCGGAAGAATTTATGACCTCTTTGCTTAACCACGTTGGTAATGATGTCGAGAGAACAGCCGAGATTATTCAAGAAGCGGAACGTATGGGCATTAAGGTGTTCGCCCCGGATATCAACAAGAGTGTCGCCTACTTCGCTCCAGAGGGAACAAATATTCGCTTTGGTCTTTCGGCCATCAAAAATGTTGGATCTATTATCACTGAAAATATCGTGGGGGAACGACTAAGAAACGGCCCCTTCGAAAGTCTGGCGGATTTTGCACTCCGCACCCGTTCGCACAATCTTAATAAAAGAGTGCTTGAATCTCTCATTAAAAGCGGCTCCCTGGATTCATTGGGCGTTGATAGGGCCACCGCTTTGGAAAACATGGATTACCTCCTGAAGGCCTCGGGCGAGGGCCAAAACAAGAGTCAGAATGGACTTTTCGGTGGAGTACATAAATTTGAGATCAAGCTAAAACCCGCAGAGCACAAAGCCAAAAAGACAGATCTGCTCGCATGGGAGAAAGAGTTGCTTGGCCTCTACGTTACAGAACACCCCCTGAAAGAAATTCTCAAGGATATTAATCCGGATAAGGTTAGTCCGATAAAGAGTGCCTTCGGGGAAAATAAAGAGGGCAAGAGAATTATGACCTGCGGCGTGGTCACCCAGATCAAGAATATTGTGACTAAAAATGGATCGGTGATGGCTTTTGCCAAGATTGAGGATCTAAGTGATACTATAGAAGTATTAATTTTCGCGGATACTTTGGCGAAAACTAAGGATTTGTGGAAAGAAAATAAAGCGATATACGTAAACGGAAGGGTTTCCAATAGAGACGGAGAACCGAAGATTATATGCGAGAGCGCAAAGGAGATAAATCTTTAGAGAACATAAGGCACACGCTCGCCCATCTTTTGGCTGCCGCCGTATTGGAAAAACGTCCTGAGGCGAAGTTAGGCATTGGACCAACTATTGAAAATGGTTTTTACTACGATTTTGATTTAGAAGAATCTCTAACTCCGGAAGATCTTCCAAAACTCGAAAAGCGCATACGTGAGCTGATTAAACAAGACCTAAAAGTAGCGGGGAATAAGGTTACCCCCGCTACTGCCCGCAAATTATTCAAAAATCAACCTTATAAACTAGAGCTCATCCAAGACTTTGTTAAAGAAAAGAAGAAGCTCACCGTATACAAGACTGGAGAGATTTTTAGTGATCTATGCAGAGGGGGGCATGCCAAAAACACCAAGGAAATCGACCCTGACGCTTTCAAGCTTACTCATCTAGCGGGAGCTTACTGGAAGGGAGGTCAAAAGAACCCTCAACTGCAAAGAGTATACGGCGTTGCTTTTACCAGCAGAACAGAGTTAGACGAATATCTTAATGTAGCTGAAGAAGCAAAGAAGCGCGATCATAAAGTTTTAGGAACACAACTCGAGTTGTTCATGTTCCACGAGACTGCACCAGGAAGTCCCTACTGGCTTCCAAGGGGCTTGACGGTGTTTAACCAGCTTGTCGACTACTGGAGAAGGGAGCACGAAAAGAGAGGATACCAGGAAATTTCTTCACCCCTGGTAAATAAAAAAGAGCTTTGGATTACTTCTGGCCATTGGGAACATTATCAAGATGACATGTTCATCGCCGATATGGGAGAAGGCGAGATCTATGGAGTAAAACCGATGAATTGCCCTAACGCGATGCTTGTTTTCCAACATAAATCTCGTAGCTACAGAGACCTACCCCTTAGATTATCGGACTCCGATGTGCTTCACAGATACGAGCGCTCTGGCGTTCTTAATGGGCTTCTTAGGGCACGTTCTTTCAGACAAGATGATTCTCATAACTTCATTACTGAAGACCAGATAGAATCTGAGTACACAGAGATATTTAAAATCGCCGATCAATTTTATAAACTTTTTGATCTTAAATTCAGCTATCGTCTAGGCACCAGACCGAAGAAGTTTATGGGGGAAATAAAAATTTGGGATAGGGCAGAAAAAGCCCTGCATAAAATTCTTACCCAAGCCGTGGGAAAAGATAACTACTTTGTGCTCGAGGGAGATGGAGCTTTCTACGGACCCAAAGTGGATATCATAATGAAAGATTCTCTAGGTAGAGATTGGCAAATGGGAACTATCCAGCTTGATTTTCAAATTCCCCAGCAATTCGGTTTAGCCTACGTAGATAAAGATGGAAAAGAGAAAGTGCCTGTGGTGATACATAGAGTCATATATGGTTCCATCGAAAGGTTTATCGGCATACTAATAGAACACTACGCCGGCGCTTTCCCTTTATGGCTTTCCCCTGTCCAAGTACAGGTCATTGCCGTTAGCGAAAAATTTCAAAGCTACGCTCAAAAAATAACCCAAGACCTACGAGCCGCTGGCATTCGCACAGAATTGGCTGAGGCGAATGAAACTTTGGGCAAACGCATCCGCGAAGGAGAGACTCAAAAAATCCCATATCTTTTGATAGTAGGAGAAAGAGAGAACAAGGAAGGCACTGTTGCAGTGCGCAAACGTGGTAAAGGCGATATGGGAACAGTTACTATTTCTTCTCTCATCAAATCTCTTCAAGAAGAGATTGCTAAGCATAGTTAATTCAAGGTGATCATGAGCTCAAAAAACAAAAAAACGGCCACTAAGCCGAAAGTACTAGCTATTGTGGGGCCAAACGCTTCGGGCAAATCTGATTTAGCGATACAGTTAGCTCACAAATTTAACGGAGAGATAATATCGGCAGACTCGAGACAAGTCTACAGAGGATTAAACCTTTCCTCCGGCAAAGTTCCTGGGAAATGGAAGATTAGGGGTTTCAACAGGCGCTATGAGTATCAGGACATTCCCCACCATTTGGTAGACATTATCTCCCCCAGAAAATCTTTTACCGTCCAGCAATATAAGAGAAAGGCACAAAGAGCACTTCAGGATATTCTTCAGAGGGGTAAGTTACCCATAATAGCAGGAGGCACCGGATTTTATGTGGACGCCCTCCTTTATGATTTCCAGATTCCAGAGGCGCCACCCAATAGACAATTGCGCCAAGAGTTGGAATCTCTAACAACCGGACAGTTAATGCACCGTCTCGGCGCCCTTGATCCCAACAGGGCCAAAAGTATAGATACGAATAACCGTAGGCGTATCATTAGAGCCATTGAGATTGTAGTTTCCATCCATAGCCCTGTTCCTAAAATAAATCTTTTTGAAAACAAAAAATCTCCGTACGATCTTTTAAAAATTGGCATATTCCTGCCTGACGGCGAATTGAAAAGGAGGATTAAGAGCCGATTAAATAGAAGAATTAAAGATGGAATGGTGGATGAAGTTAGAAGGAATCATTTTCTAGGAGTAAGTTGGAGAAGGCTCGAAGAAATGGGGCTTGAGTTCCACCATATTATCCAGCACCTTAAGGGCGCAATATCTAGGGAAGAGATGATTACTCTTATAGAAACTAAAGACCATCAGTTTGCTCGCAAACAAATGACCTGGTTCAAAAGAGATAAGAACACTATTTGGATAGATGTTCCCGCAAAAGCTGCTCCACTAGTACAGGATTTCCTCGTCCACGAAGCTTAGCCATGCTCTGGCCGATCAAAAACCTGAGGGCGGTTTCTTTTCCTTTATGGAAATCGGCAACCGCTGTCACATTTTCTTCAATGGTTTCTTTGATAATGCCTGTTATGGTTGCTTCATTGGTGATTTGAGTAAGATCCATGCGTTCCACGATATTGCTTGGATCATCCCCCGTTGCAAACATTTCACGTAAAACATCTTTGGCGCTACGCGAAGATAGTTTATCGCCTCCAACCATTATTATTAACTCAGCGAAATTTTCCGGAGTGATTTTTAGGTTGTCCCAGGCAGTCTTTTCCTCCTTCATAATGCCGACTAAGTCGGAGTCTAGGTAGTTAATGCCTAACTTAATTGTTTCCCTACCGCCCCCGGCAGCTTTGAGTTCTGAGACAAACTCTTCGAAGAATTCCGCTTCTCCCCTATCGTCCACCAAACGCTCAAGCTCATCCGAACCGCTTTCTAAACCATACTCTTTGGCAAACCGCACCCTTTTTTGGTGAGGTAATTCCGGCAAAGATTCTTCGATCTCCTTCAGGTTGATTGCCCCTTCTCTGTCAAAATCTATCGGGGGCAAATCTGGTTCCGGCATGTAGCGGTACTCTTCCGTTTGCTCCTTAAAGCGCTGCGAGAAACTTTCTTTTTTATTCTCATTCCAACCCCTGGTTTCTTGCCTTACCTGCTCCCCGCTTTTTATAAGTTTCTGCTGTCTTTCTGTTTCATGCTCAATTGCGTCCTTGACCGCCTTGAAGGAGTTAATATTTTTAAGTTCTACTTTCGTTCCTAATCTCTTGTTCCCAAAAAGTTTCTTGGGGCTAATGGAAACATTTGCTTCAACCCTCATCTGTCCTTTTTCCATATCAGCGTCCGATATCCCTAGATATCTGAGGGTGAGTTGTAACTCCTTTGCAAACTTAAGAGCTTCCTCTGCTGATTTAATAACTGGTTTCGTGACCAACTCCATCAACGGTAATCCTGATCTGTTGAAATCGACTAAGCTGCCGTCACCCGAATGAATAGACCTCGCCGTGTCTTCTTCTAAGTGAATTCTCTCTACGGCCACATCCGCCAACTGTCCTCCCTTTACCAAAGGCAGATCGTACTGAGAAATTTGATAACCCTTAGGCAAATCCGGGTAGAAATAGCTTTTACGATCAAATTTGGAATGATTGAGAATCTTTCCTCCCAAAGCATAGCCTATTTTAGCCATGGCCCTTACTGCCTCTTTGTTAATCGTAGGTAGTGATCCAGGGTGAGCTAAACATATTGGACATACATTGACGTTGGGAATTTTCTCATCTGGATTATTCAAACAACCGCAGAACATTTTTGTGCGAGTTTTAAGCTCTGCGTGAATTTCTAGTCCAATTGTTGGTTCGTATTTAGTCATTTACTGAATTATAACTCAAACTGTCTGCCCACGATGTTGCCCGGATGATTTTTGTCAAATAATCTCTCGCTTCCCTCCATAAGGCAC
>ERZ1292623.2893-Hain-H51-01um-R1-2893-length-15004-cov-5_pt1 | contig 15004 bp, 10 predicted proteins | sample MGYA00564398_ERZ1292623 | MGnify/ENA primary metagenome ERZ1292623 (study PRJEB36523, sample SAMEA6512633) | groundwater metagenome | collected 2019-01-07 | study: AquaDiva: Metagenomics assemblies of 32 groundwater samples
GCTAGTGTCCCAATTTCTGAGTGGTCTGGAAGTGGTATTGTTAATTTAGCTCAGAATGATGCAGAATATGCAGCATCGACTACTGGCACATGGGATGCAGCGGCAGCTTCTGGCGACACTGTTTACGGTCCTGCGGGAGCTGCGATAGCTGGAACTTTAACTGCTGACAGAGCCAATGTCGTCCAATGGCAAACGCCAATTCAAACGACAGATAAAATTTTCTTAGAATATCACATACCAAGCACGAATACGTGGGTAGATTCCGGTGTGGCGCTTTACAATTTAATCACCACGCCTTCGTTTTATTTCGGAGGTAGAATATCTGGTTCAGCAGCGTCAACTACCACAGTAACGTTTTACCAATATGCTCAGCCTGGAACAACGTACAACTCGTCTACTGGAGCTGCGAACTATAGTGCTTTAGATTACGACACCTGGAGACTAAAGAAATGCGCAGCCGGTCAGGCTGTGGGGTTCAGCAAAGCAACTGATGGATCTCTGGGGCTAGTAAATACTTACACAAGCTCAACAGATACAACATTTACTTTCAATGGAACCGGATCTACTTCGGGAAGTGTCACAGTTCGCTATCAACGTCTCGGGGATTGGGTAACTGTGCATATTCCTGCTGTGTCCGCAACTACCGGAACTGGTAGTACTCTTTTCACTGCTAACACCGCGCTAGCTTCGTGGGCAAGGCCACTTACAGCAACGCAATATATGATTCCCGGTATTGTGAGAAACAACGGAACCTCAGACACGTCAAGAGGAATGCTAACAATTACTACAGGTGGTATATTAGAAATTAGCAGAGATGCAGCAGCTACGGCCTTTACTGATGCGGCAGGCGGTGGTCTTCAGGTTGCTTCTATTACGTCCTATTACGTAGGTACCGGAAGCTAGGTGATTTCTAAATTACTAGTATTTATTCTGATTTTTCTATTCTCTAGTCGATGTGGATTGCCTTTCCTGCGGAAGGAATCTCAAAGCACACACTGGGAGGACTTGGAAGCTAAATACAGCAAATACGCAGAATTATCTCCCAAGGGCCAAGATCATTGGTTGTCTGATTTGGAAGAATGCGATGCTCTTCTATTTTATTCGCTTGCACACGCTGGACTAGCAAACGATCCAGCTGACTTGAGAGACTTCGAACGTTCTCCGGGAGAAATGCTCAGGCGGCCAGATGTAGCATCTCGTTGCGGTAGTTCGATAAGTAGAGACATGCTACTCGGTGTATTTGTTCATGCTTATGTCTACAAAGACCTGGAATTACTGGAAAGAATCTGGGAGTACGGTTCCGGCCACATGTGGAAAATGGGAATGGTTTATGACATTAATGCAGATAATCTGGGAAAAGTAATGCTATCCCCGCAATTAATTGGACTACTGGCTAGACTAATCTACCACCTAGGCGGAGACAATCATGAAATTTCCAGAGCACTTCCAGCTTTCTATACATACGCCGGAGGCGGCTTTAGGGATCACTTGAATTTACTTCAAATCTATCTGGAAGGACGAATTGCTGAACAATTATCAGAAAAGCAAGTAGAATATCTACGTAAGTTAGTAGAAGAAAACACAGGGAATACACTTGCCCAAGCCCTGCTTCGTCAATATACGGACGGAAATATGTCCATTCCTATTAACCAATTGCTGGATATATGGCCAGACAACAGATTACCTAATTCCGAAGAAGATTGGAAGGAGCCATGGCGTCCCCAGAGAGCCGACTCAGATGCGGGACTCAGGCCGGGACTTCCCAGGATTGAGCATTCCGGGGGAGACTTTCTATTTATTTCAGCAATTATACTGGAGAAGATATAGGAAATGGGCAGTAAGTTTGAAGGAAAGTGGGACTCGGAATCGGAGACGTCTGTGTCGGAGACGTCTGTCTACACAAACAAAGAAAGAAACATAATTAGAATAGGCCAGAAAATGAGTGCAATGGGATTGCGTTGGGATTTCGTTTCAGCTGCCTCTCAATATGCTCTTGGTTCCGACGGAATATATGATCTTATGTGTATATGGGACAGAGAGACAGATGAGATTGAGCAATCTCTAGACTTAGATGAACTATGCGATCTGATTGATGATTTCAGGAAAAATTTACAGTGACTAGTGGGAACTCGTTCCGTGGCTAGTGGCTAGAGAGAATATGGCGGGAATATGGAAAGTAAACTAGACGACATCAAACAACATGTTATTCGCATAGAAGAACAGCTTAATAAAGTAGATGTAAAACTGGATAGCCATCTCGAGCGTATTGCGAAAGCCGAAGTATCCATTAGTTGGCTTAGGGGAGCTGTAAAGATTGGAGCTAGCATTCTTCTTGCAGCAGTATCTAGCCTAATGGGATTGCTGTATAAACTGATTCACTAATTAGAGGAGTATTTAAGTGTTAAGAATGTCAATTAGCCGAGATAAGCTTGGTAAAATGAAAATGCCATCTCGACAAGAAGAAATGGAGATGGAACCCGCTCCAGAGAGAGAAGTATCAGAAGGTATGGATCTCTCCAGCATATCAGATGAAGACTTACTTTCAGAAGCCCGAAAACGTGGTCTTCTGGAGGAAGAGATGGAAAGTAAACCTGAGATGGAGTAATCAATGCCTCGTCTGCAATTCACAGTAGATGATTTAATCGACGAAGTTCGTGCTCTCACAGATGAAGAGAACGTAGACACAGTCAGCACAACTAGGGATATACTACCAGCTCTGAACAGAGGACAGGAGTATGCTTGGGATATACTTGCTAAAGTCTATCCAGATCCCATAGTCAAGACTTCTACGCTAACGCTTGTGTCGGGAACTTCTGATTATGATCTTCCAGAAGATACTTTTCAAGATAGAATTGTCAAACTAGAGACAATAATAACAACCGCAGCCAGTGGTTCTCTGTATTCCCGCATTGATCGAATCTCCTATGAAGAAGCAGATCTATACGAAACCACAGGAAACTATGCTTATCCGTACAAATACTATGTATTTGGAAGGAAGATGCACATAATTCCAACACCCAGCGGGGCCAAGAATGCTCGCATGTGGTACATTCGAGATCCAGAACGTCTCATAGTGAAACAGGGACGTATTACAGCAGTTAATTCCGGGTCTCTCTATGTTGATCTAGACGCTGTTGGAAGTGGACTCTCTACTACAGCAGATGCTCTTGCTAACTATGTAAACGTAATAGACGGTCAGACAGGAGAAGTCAAGTCTTCAATGCAAATCAGCACAATTGATTCAACTACAAATAATCGCATTACTTTCAGATCTGCTTTATCTCGTTCTACTGTCTTGGGTCGAACTATTGGTGCATCTATGGCTTCTACTACTTCTGTAGATGATTATTTGTGTTTGGTTCAGGGTACCTGTGTGCCCTTCTATGCAGCTCCCGTTGTGAATTTCCTAGTTCAATTTGCTGTTCTCCAGATCAGTCCCAACAAGGGGGGAGGAGACGCAATGACAGAAGCTCAATTATTGAAGATATTTAAAGAACAAGTGGAAAGTAATTGGGCCGGAAGAGAGCCTACCACTAAGATTAAATCAACTTCAGGCATCTGGTAAACAATGGCCAAGTATGTAACTATATCAGACTCCGATCTCTCTAGGGGAATGGATTCTAGATCAGCGGAGAACCAGATTGAGCCGGGATTTGTTTTGGACCTGCTCAACGCTGATATTGTAGAGAAAAGAGTACGAAAGAGAAAGGGAAATCAGGGGTATTCTGGTAATGTTCCAGCCCGTGTCTCTCAGGTTCAATATAAGAACACAGCAAATGAAATTTGGTTTCGATTAGATACTTCTGTTGACTTATCTGCAAGTTATTCCACTCCTATTGTAATTTATGGACGAACGTCCTCCTCCATAGCATCTGGGGGGCCGTTCACCAATTCTGCGGATACCGCTAAATACTACGCAGAGTTTACGATAGGCACCTATAAAACAATGCTAGCATTAACTTCTGGAACTCTATCCATTCTCAATTCCGAACATTCCATTGATACTACTAGCATATTTGCTCAAGCTGCCGAATCTACTTCTACATTAAACAGATCCCACAGACTAGTAGACATAGACGCATTTCAAGTAAACGAAACTACGTATGACATGGATGTTGATTATACAAACAGTACTAGTGCAGACATTAAGACTTATGTGTATTACTCGGATAAAACAGCTGTTACTGGCTCCGTTTATATTCATACCATAAGTCACACGGGGTCTGGATCTGAACAATTTGATATTACTGCTGCCACACACGGTTTATCAAATTACAATATTATTGTTCGCGTACAGGAAGATCTAGGCACTGAAAGAGAAACAGTCTTACCAGACGATGTGTTGATTAGCTCTGCTGGACAAGTATCAGTTGTCCTAAACTCTCCCACAGCCAAAACTTTCTATGCTATCCTCTCTGCTCCATCTACTGCCAACACTAAGACAGGAACCATAAATGCAAATTCTACTGCTTCTGTTATCATCACTGGAGCCACTTCTCCCTGGATATTTCTATCAATTTATCTAGAGCAAACACCCGGAGGAACAAAGGAACAAGTCCTACCAAATGATATCCAATACAATGACTCTACTCAAGAGGTTACAGTTCAGTTTGTCAATGGGACTGGGTCGGCTCTCAACTTCTTTATCTACTATGAATATGGCACTCTAAGAGCAAATGAAATCTTTGTTTCTGAGTCTACTATATCAGTAGATGCAACAGATACTCGCCCGCAACTAACCATATGGGGCTTAGATCATGCAGATATGTATGGAACTGGGACTCTTGCAAATAGAGAGGGGTGGGTAACTCACATAGACTCCTATAAGAGAAGTGGCGAATCTCGTGTGGTTTGTGGTCTAGGTGGAAATTTATTTCGTTCGAGGACATATACTGAGGATGGAACATCATATCTCTATGCACAACTCTATCCAAGACTTCAGGCCAGAATAGATGCTCAATATGTTGTTGGACCAACTTTTCATGCCACAGGAGCTACTCCAGCAAGATCAAGGGGTTACGTTACTGGAGGAGATGTAGATAGCTCAAATAGAGCAGTGATTACTTCTGTGAGCTATGACGCCGCTAATACCTGGACTAAGTATGTTCTGTCGTTTACTAGTATGGCCATACTGGATTCAGCTGGTGTGGCCACAACAATTGGAAATGTGGTGTCAACAACCGCAGATTTGGAAGACTGGCTAATTGTGACACAAATGAGTCACTCTAAGCATCAGGGTACTCTCAAAATCAAGCAAGTAACATCTGGAACAAATCTAGTAAATATATGGGTGGAAAACTCAAAGATAACTTCTACTGATTATGATGACTCTGGGGTGTCGGGCTTTGGGCAAATTACGTCTGATCGTCTAACTTTTCTAACAAATGCTCCATTTCTCTCTGGAGATACAGTAACAAATGCCAATATATCCGGAGCCTCTCTCACAGCAACAATTAAATCATCTAGCTCTACTTCTGCTGTTGCCATTGGGTTTAGTTCTACGATAACTATTCCTGGAGGTGTTGTAACCACTGGAACTAGGTCTTCTTCTATTGTTCCTCTAAGAGCAGCTCTGCCTTCTACTTCTGCTTCTACTTCTAATTTGGTTAGAGGAGACATGCTTTCCTACACAGGGATAAATAGACTAATAAGAACTAACTTTATTAATCCAGATTCAGATCGTACAGTCAATATAACAGCAGATGGGAGCTACGCTACAGTGGCCCTTACTACTGGAGACACTAGCCACTTGCGGGTTGGCGGAAAAATTCTTATATTGTTTGCTGGGGCTTACAGCGGAATCCAGACAATAACCTCAATTCCTTCTACTACTACATTCAAATTTGCTACTTCTCTGTCAACTACACAAAATTCAGCCTCTCTAATTGGAAGCACTGTTGAAATAGACGAAACTTTCTCCTGGACAGATACAGAAAATGATGCAAATAAATTTAGAGTGGAAAGACGATGGATACCCATAGAAGCCCCAGATGATTCCTATGGCCTAACTCCGTCGACATATATTAGGCATTTAGATAAACAAAACTACAATAATATGGATTTCCTTCGGTCTGTTATGGTTGTAGATAATATGTACTTTACCAACGGATCTGATGAGGTGTACAAGTTCGACGGAACCAACCTATATCGAGCAGGTATTGTTGAATGGCAGCCCTCTCTCTTCACCTCTATAGATGAGGGTTCAACAGCGAAAATAGTAGCTGAGAACCCGACAGCTACTATTACAGCAGCAAGTGGAAACGTATTCACTGTGGCTTCTGGAAATGAAAAGAAATTTCCAGTTGGATCTCGTGCTAGAACTAATTCAATTAACTATGAGATATTAGAGACTTGGAATGACGGGGGAGGAGGTACAAGCGGCTACATTCGTGTTAGGCGCCCCAATACTACTGCTCTCATTGGCTCTGGTACTCTTACTGGACTATCTGCTTTCCGATACTATTTCCGACTCAATGCAATTGATGCAAACAGCAATATTATTGCTTCAGCAATTACAAGCCATGAGGATTGTATTGTCGAGCTTTCAGCTGATGCAACTATTCGTCTGAAGTTGGTTGGACTCCCCGCATGGGATGTATACGACTATGACAGACTAGATGTAGAGATATACAGAACTAAGGCCAACTTGGAAGCTCCATTCTATCGAGTTGCAACTCTTCAAATGGATTTCGATAACACCCAAGGTTATGTTGATTTCTCTGACACTCTGGCCGATGTAAATCTGTTGGATCTCGATGAAACATCAACTCTAAAGAGGGGAGGAGAGTTGGGTACCGACTGGGGAGGACCTCTCAGGGCTAAGTATATTACTTCTCTGGGAAATCGGCTAGTCCTTGCTCATACCACAGATTATCCACAGCTAGATATACAACTTATAGCTTCGGGAAATGTCACAGATACTACCTATGCTGGGAAAACGTGGACACTGAGAAAAGACGATACTGCTTCTGGGACTGTGACAGATATGGTAAATACCTGTGTCTATGAGTGGATTAATGGAACAACTGCCAATGTTACTTCTGTGTCTGTTGGAACAGATGAATTCACAGTAAATGTTAGCGGTTCTACAGCAAGTATAGCCACTGTCGGAGACTGGATTTACTTAACATATGCAACAGCCAATCCAGCGGCCAATTCAGACACTTTCACAGCAGACCAGACTACTGAGACATTTACAGCAATAGCCCACGGACTATCAAACGGACAGCAAATTAGAGTATCAAATTCTGGTGGAGCACTGCCCGCAGGATTAGACGCCTCAACCACCTACTATATAGTTTCGGTTGCTGCTGATACTTTTCAGCTTTCCACCACACTAGGCGGGTCTGTGGTTGCAATTACAGACAATGGAACAGGAACCCACACAGCGGCTCTCCAGGGAAATGATCTCACTTATTCCGGTTGGTGGCAGATTGAATCTAAGACAGCTTCTTCTGTAGTAATCAACTTAACAGGAGCAGCTGCTGTAAGCTCATATCCAGATAAGTATGTAATAGCCACAGATCCGACCAACATCCCGGTGCTTCTTGGGACGGATGGAAATCTGGGGATGAGAAATGGAGATTCTCTGGATCTCTTCGACTGCACTAGACGCCTAGCCCTGGCCATAAACTCAAGCATGAGAATGGTTGATACTGGTCTCACTGGTATGGGAACTTTCGTTCCGTGGCTAGTGGCTAGAAGCGGAAATGATGTTGGAAAAGCTGGGAGAATTATCCTAAGACAGCCTCGCGTAGACTCTACTACGATGGAAGTGCTAGTGCCTGCTAGCTTCTCCGGTGGGGGGAACACGTTTACCCTCTTCGTTAACGGTATCAGACAAGCAGCCGCAGTCGCAGTGTCAGCCTCCTCTCGAATATATCCCTCTAGGGTATTGTTCTCATACGAAAATTATCCAGAAATATTTGATTCTTCTACCGCAATCCTAGACATAGATTCAGATTCAGCAGTAGATGTAAACTCAGCAGATGGACAGCAAATCACTGGAATCATTCCATTCTTTGGAGAAGCTGCATTTGGAGGAGCACAGCAGTCTGGTGTTCTCGTGGTGTTCAAGGAAAATTCAATCTACTTGGTTGATATAAATGAAAAAATTGCTGGAAGAGATCCAGTGCAAAGAATTGAGACTGAGGGTCTGGGGTGCACAGCCCCCTATTCCATTGCTTCCACTAAGCACGGGATCATGTTTGCCAATGAATCTGGAATATACGCACTCAGAAGAAATCAATCAATTCAGTATATCGGTAAGTACATGGAGAGAAACTGGGTAGACACAATCAACTTATCCCAGTTGTCTGTCTGTCATGGACATCACTACGGCCTTGGTAGAGCATATAAGCTGTCCGTACCAATTGGCACTGCTTCTTCTCCAAGCAAGGTGTATAAATATGACCACACAGCCGAGTCTGAGGGAACAGTGGGTGCCTGGAGTGTGTACGATAGCCACACAGCCGTAGGATGGTCTAATCTGGCTTCTAACGCGTTCTGGTGCTCAACCAGTGGTAGAGTATTCTCTGTGCGAAAGGAAGGCTCTATAGATGATTTTAGAGACGACAGCAGTGGCATCTCCTTTCGTCTTGATACCAGAGCTAACGACTTTGGAGATCCTGGTATTAGAAAGCAAATAGGGGGCATACTTATCAGCTATCGCGTGGGAGCAAGAAATACGGGCACCACAGTGGGGACTTCTGTTGACACAGAGCAGTCTTTCCGAACAACCACGAATCCAATTATACCAATAGCGTCCTCTTCCACCTACACTTCTCAAGATATTGTGACCATTCACCATGAGACAGATAGGCGAAAGGGTGTTAGATTTCAGACCCGAATACAGAACTCTACAATAGACGAAGATATTGAAATTGCAGGAATAAGTTACTTAGTGGTAGGGCTTAGTGATCGAGGCCTAAGACAAGCAAAGGATACATCCACATTCTGACCATATCTCTGCTAGTCCAGCGTGTGTATGTGTGTCAATATTTTGCTAGTCAATTAGTCGTCAATAATATCAAGTAGATAGAATAAATTCATAAATAGGTATTGACAACTTGAAAAATGCATGTTATACCCGAAGGACTTCGGTTGGTTAAAATATACAATCATTGGAGAATCTATGCATATGCATAATATGCATATAGGTGCATATGAATAGTATGTATATATATTGTATGCATACTATGCATATGCAGTGCATATATAAGCTAGCAACAGGTAAATGGCAACACTATCTGACATATTAAAGCAACAATTTCAGGTGGCTCGCTCCCCAGGTGGACAGCTGTCTCTGGAGCGCCCACAGACCATATCTCAGTTGGCGTCGAGACTGGGCATGCCTGCACAGCCAACTGACCCTATGTCAGCTGCCGCAATTGGGGCTAACTTTGATCAACAGAAGATGGCTGGATCTCCTCAGCAAGTACAAGCAGCCATCACACAAGCCCTGGAACCCTCAGAGCAGCTAACCACAGCTGAGAGGCGAACACCTGTTTCATCTGCACAGCCAATATTTGGAGCTAGAAAAACCTTAGCTTATGCTGGGGAATTGAGTAATATTCCAGAAAGAGTTCAACAGTTTATTGAAATACAGAAACAGAAAATCTTACAAGCTTCTCTAGTAACCCAACAAGCAGTACAGCAAGTGCCAGGGGGAGTACAGGGCGAAACTCAAATCAATTGGGTATCCCTCAAAGCAGATTTGGAGTTATTTAGAGATAATCCCGCAGATTTACAGGTATTATCTAGAATAAACCAACAGTTGGGAAGAGATAGTAACAGTCTTCTATCTCCGGATGAAATTAAGTCTATGTATCAAAGTTCTGTCGAAGCAATAGCCTCTGGAGCACAGGGAGTAATAGATCGAGACCTAACTGTGGGAGACCTCATACAGCTTCCAGATTTCGGGGTGTCTCTATCTGACCTAGCGCAATCTCTCAATAAGCCGCAAGATGTAGTCTCTTCTATGTCTTTGAAAGATTTGCAGGAGCTTATAGAATCCGTGGAGGGCCGAGCAGAGGTTCGGGCCGTAGATGTCGGGGCGCAAGCGCCCGAGCTGGGGCAAGCTGAGCGGGAAGAGTTTCGTGAAATTGGAAGAGAAATATCTGAATCTGGAGATAGAGCAACTGAAGCAGAACTGTCGCGGCTAGAGCAGGCGATAGAAGCCGGGGAAACGGTTGTGTTCGGAGGAGAACGAAGACTTCTCTCTGACGTACTATCTGATGACTTCATTTCAAAGCAAGTGCAAGATTACTTGAACTCACCGGAGGGAAGCCCTCTCCGCAAGCAGCTGGAAGCATCTGAGCCTGGTTTGGTGGACTTCATTCGCAGAAACGTGGCTTCTCTATCCCAGCTTTCTTCTCAAATGGAGAGTTCTTCCGCAGAATTGGGGAAAATACAGAAAGAGAACCAGGCTCTGAAACAATTTGGTAATGTTTCACTCTCAGATGCTCTGATGAAATCCATAATTCCAGAATGGGGAGAAATTTCTTCCAGTGCAATTGACATATCTGCTATTCCTCTTCTAAATGCAGCCAGACGTTTGCCAAAAGAAAAAGCGGAACAACTAGCAGGAGCAGCTAATGCAATACAGGCTGGCTTTCCGGATTTACTTGATGATTTACTTGGTTTGAGTGAGTCTGAAATAGAACAACTAGCAAATAAGCCAGAAGTTCTTGGGACACTGAGTCGAGTTAATGCAGCAGTAGCACAAATTGATGCTCTTTCTACAAGCAACCCCGACTCTATACTAGATGCCTTTTTCGGAGAAGATGTTTCAGAAGAACAACTAGAAAGACAGTTACAAGACGATGAAATTCGTGCTAAAATGGGCATGGAAACTTCCGGTCTTGCTTCTCTAGTAGATATAGATAGAGATCAGAAAGTAGATTCACCTGAATCCATATTAGAGAGAATGAAAGCAGAGCAACGAGGTGGGGGACTGAAAGAGGCTTTACGTGGTGATTTGCGTGAGTTTGTTTCCAAGAAATTTGAGAAATTAGCTGATATACCAGAAGCTAGGGAGTTTATGCTCTCTCCTCTAGCCAAACTAAGCGGCACAGAAGACACTAGACTTCGTGACACAGCGATTGGGATGACCTGGGAACAATTAGTTAAATTGGAGAACATTTCTGGTTCCTTAACAGCTACTGCACGAGATGTCATTTTAAAGGCCTTTGGGTATAAACGAGGGGATAATACTCGTATTATACTTGCAGAAATTTACAGAACAGCACCAAACTTAGATCCCTCTAAGTATGATATGGAGAGGGAGGCCAGGAAAGTAGTAGCCGCTTGGGGAGTTAATGCGGCTCCTGGCAGACTAATAATAGGCAAAGATCCAGATATCGTGATTTCAAATAGAGAGCTTGCATCTGTTGCTACTTCTATTCTTATGGAAAAAGCTATTAGAAAAGCAAAAGAGCAAATTAAGCTACTTAAGAAGATTGCTGAATCTCCTGAAGTAGATAGGGGGTCCATTGAGAGGTCTATTTCAGGCATGGAAATGTCCGTGAAGAGATTAGAAGGGAAAAAGAGTATTCTGTGGTCTGTTCCAAAAGAAGATGTCCAGGCCATATCTGCTTCTCCAGTTTGGGGTGGAATTATTGAGAAAGTCAGTGGAGAAGCAAACATTAGTGGATCTAACTCATTTACGCAGCAGGATATAGCTATGTTTGTGCTTAACAAAGGTATGCAGACTCTTGCTAACCTACTTTCAGGTTAGTGTGGTAAAATAATATATGCCTAATTTATTAGATACAATTAAATTTCAACGACTTGCTAGAGCTAAATCTGGAAAGCTAGTTCAAGCACCAGAGATTGCTACGTCTGCTGTGCAAGAACAAGTGGCGGTTGGTGAGTCTCGTCGAAAGTTGCAAGAACAAGTTATTCCGCAAATACAGCAAGAGAGGGAGCAACAAGCACAGAAGTTGGCTGATCTAGAGCAACAAACACAAATCAAACAATCTGAGATTGCCGCAGTTAGAAATTTCAATACAGTGAGAAATCGACTTCAAATTAATCAGTTGTTTGGACAATTGTCTAGAGAACGCACACAGCTGGATTTGGAACGAAACCAAGCAGCGCTAGAACAGGCTTCTACTTTGATTTCACTACAAAATAAACAATATATACAACAACTACAGGATATTGGGCGTAGACGAAGATTAACAGACGTAAACCAGGCAAACGAAGATCTTCTAGACATAGTTTATGGAGATAATGCTTCTCTTCTCAAGAGAGATCTTGAAGGTAGGAATATATTACAAATAAGTAGACGTGAGTTTGAACAGGAGATGTCTCAGATTGATCTGTCTAAAGCAACTGAAATTGCAGACTTAGAGATTGCTCATATCGAAGCAATGGGAGAGATTGATATTGACGAAATAAATAGAAGAGCAGATATTGCATCAGCTAGAGCCGCAATTACAAGTAAGTACCAAGCGGGTGCAGACATACTAAAGAGCGTAACAGGTGCTTGGGCGAAGTATAAGAGTAAAGAAGAAGATGAATAATGGCTATTCAAGTCAACACACTTAGAAGACTTGCTAATTTGCGAAATCCGTTTCTTCCAGGACCTATTCCGCAGATACAACAGCAAGCCAGACAGCAGACAGCTGCTGATTTACAAATTCAGCAAACTCTAGCTCAGATGCCGCAAGCAGCAGCTACTACATCTCTAGCACAGAAAGTTGGTGGAACTGTTGCTCAGTTTGTTGGACAACAACGAGAACAGCAAATGATAGTGCAAGCGGAGCAGGAGAAATCAGCTACTCAGTTGGGTCTGGGAGTACAGCAGAGAAGAGAAGAGCAGAAACTAGCAGGACTTAAAGCAGGAGCAACTGAACAAGAGAGATCAGATGAGCTTAGATTATCACAACTATCCGAGAGTGCCAAACAAGAGATGTTTGATTCTAGAAAGAAATTTTCAGAAGATGAATTAGGCCGTAAATTTACTAACGAAAGACAGTTATCAGATTTTCAAGCTCTTACAGCTAGAAGTGACGAAGACTTCTCTAATTTTTCTAAGAGAGTAGAAATTGCTTATGATAGAAAACAACAAATGATGAAGACAGCAGCTGCTCGTTTAGAGGCAGGATTAACCCAAGAGTATCAGGAATATAATCAACTCTTAGATCAGACTTCTAAACTAGATATTACTAGAGAAGAGAAAAGTGTGTTTATTGATGCTGCGAGAAAGAAACACCAGGAAATTGAGAGCATGCAGAAACGAATTGCTGCTGTTCGGATATCTGTTGAGAAAGAACAAGCTAGAATAGCTGCTCGCGTTGCTAGGAACCAGCTGATTGGTACCGTAGTTGGAACAGCTATTGGTTTCGCTGTTGGTGGCCCAGCAGGTGCTGCTGTAGGCGCAGAAGTTGGTGGTGGACTGGGACCGATGGTCGGTGGAACAGGGTGATGAATAAATATGCCAGATAACAATCAGAAAAACTTTGGTAGAACTCCGGAGGAGATTGTACGCGATATTAATCGCCTTAAAATAGCTATTCCGGAGCAAAATACAAGTGCACAGGAAGCCATCAATGAGATGGAAGATAGGGCATATGCGTTATATAAGAAACGCGCAGATAGAGCAGAGTGGCTTGGTCTTGCTAATTTGCTCGGTCGTGCAATGCTTAGATACGGCATGGCCAGAGAAGGAGCTAAAGCGGGAGTTGATTTATCTCAATATAATCTAGGAGATCCCTTTGATGTTGCAGGTAGCCAGAAAGCAGCTGGAGAGGCTCTTGATATTTCTCTTAGAAAACCTAAGTCTCTGAGAGAACAACTTGAGGTTCAGAGAAAGGAAGAAACTGGACGAGCAGAAGAAGAATATAAGGGAGGTCTTAGAGGAAAACTAGCCGAGCTATCTGCTTCAACTGCTGCGGGAAAAGATGTATCTGCAATTAGACGAAAGGAATATCCAGCAGGATTTACTCCGGAGGGAAAACAGGTTAAGTGGGCTGGTGATAAAATTGTTTATACAGAAACAGGAGAGCCATACGCTGGTTTCTACTACGCAACTCAAGCCGAGAGAACAGCTATTCCTAGCTTTGGGACACCGGGAGAAGTAATAGAAAAGCCGGGAGAAGAGTTTGCTCCGTCTAAGATTCAATTAGAGAAGCTTGAGAATGAGACTAAAGGGCAACGTATAGTTCTAAAAGAACTCAATGGAGCCGTACTAAACGCCAATACTCTTATTTCTGCTCTTACTCTAAATAACAAATATACAGTGGGAGTTATACGAACCCTGGCTCCTCGATTGTTCCGAGAAGTTGGAAACTTATCTGGACCAGAGCAAAAAGTATGGGAAGACTTTGGTTATCTATTCACAGATATTAAGAAATTTATTGATAGATATACAGATCCTGATAGCACCATACAGCCGGAACAAATAAAACAACTCAAGGACATGGTTAGAGTTGCAACTCTAGAGACAATTAAAGCTAGGGATGTAGAGATCAACAAATCTGTTGATAGGATGAAATTCTGGAAAGTGCCGGAAAAGCATACCAGGCAGTATATAGGACAACAGCTTGGTTATTCTTCTGGAGATAAGCAGCCCCCCTCTACAACTGAGGTTCACGAGCTTACTAGGTTCCTAGAAGACGTAGAGAGAGGAACAATTTCTGCTGAACCCGAAAAAGTAAAGAGAGTAAAAAAACTCCTTGAGAAAGTATTAGGAGGCGCTTCTAGTGCCAGATAATATTGACAACATACTGTCTTCTTACGGAGATATAGACGAGATCCTAAAAAAGTACGAAGGACCAGGAGTCGAAGAGAAACCTGAGTTACCCCTAGAGAAACTGCCCGATAGTCGAATTCGTGCTACTATTAAGTGGCTTCTCAAGAATGATCCCGAAGCTCAGAGAGCTTACCTAGAAAAGAAGGGATTTACAGTTGAGTCTATTGGAGAAGACAATAATGCGGTACTAGTGGATCCCCAAACAAATAAGAGATATATCGTAGACCCAGAGGACATTGATTGGCA
>ERZ1292623.2894-Hain-H51-01um-R1-2894-length-15003-cov-19_pt1 | contig 15003 bp, 13 predicted proteins | sample MGYA00564398_ERZ1292623 | MGnify/ENA primary metagenome ERZ1292623 (study PRJEB36523, sample SAMEA6512633) | groundwater metagenome | collected 2019-01-07 | study: AquaDiva: Metagenomics assemblies of 32 groundwater samples
TAATTCTATATCATTTTTATTTAAGTGTATTTTAATCGTATAAGCATGTCTATCGATGAATTTAGAACCATCACCAGACCAAATTCCTATAAGAATACCTATTAATATCTCATTATTATTCTTAATAGATTTTACGATGTTGTGTTTTCTTATAATCCCTGCTTTATTTAAATGATAATATAACAAGCTAATGTTTATATTATATTTAGAATTTAGCTGCCTGAGAGAATTACCATTTTTATAATCTTGAATGGCATTTTCTATTAAATCTCTGTTCATTTTACGTCGATAAAATTAAGATGTTATTATTTATAAACCTCACCAGTGCGGTTGTCGCTTGGACGTTTGGGAAGTAATATATATTTTAGAGAATATAAAAGCGTCCCAGGAGGGATTTGAACCCTCAACCACGCGGTTTCTATAATTTTTAACAGCCGCGAGCTCCACCAGGTTAAGCTACCGGGACAATAATAAAATGAATAAGAAATTGTTTTAAAAATGTTTCTAAAAAACTTAATCTATAAAATCTTTATTCTTAATTTTTTAGAAAGTTTTATATACAAGTTAATATATAAATACCATATGAAAATTAATATAGTTAACCTTATACCTAAAGATTGGTTAATTAAAGATTTAGGAAATAATATCGAAGTTACTTATAACCTTAAAAGAGGTAATTATAATCGAAAGCCGTTTATTTTACCGAAAGGAATTAATATAGATAAAAAGTTTTTTGAAGGATTAGGATTATTTTTAGGTGATTCCGATTTAAATAGAAAGGAAAAGAACCATCTTACGTATACTTCCATAGATAAAGATATTGCAAAACAAGCTTTATATTTTTTACGATATTATTTTTTAGTGAAATTGAAGGATATTACATTTTTAGTTAATTATCGAAAAGAAAATAATAAATTAAAATCAGAATGGTCCAACTATTTAAAAGTACCAACTAATAAAATTTTGATAAGATATTCAAAACGGCACAATAATGAATCTCTGCAAATCCAAGTTAATGGGGTTGTTTTTAGAAAACTATTTGAGATTATAATAAAAAAAGTTCTATCTAAAAATATTTTAGAAAATCCTGATTTAAGAAGAGCTTTATTAAGGAGTTTATTTGCAGCAGAAGGAAATATTGGGATAGATTATAAAGAAAATTATATCTCGCAGATATGCTTCAGTTTAAACATTAAAGAAGATTATTTGATTAAATTAATTCAAAAAGCTCTTGAATTAGAAAACATAAGAAATAGATTAGGAATTTATAAGAAGCATAATAATGTTCAAATAATTATCTCAAATTGGAGTAATTATTGGAAATTATGGAAGATAAATTTATTTGATATTTGTGAAAGAAAGAAAGAAAGTTTCTTCAATATCATGAAGAATTTAAATGTTTATCTTAGATTAGGGTCTGATTTCAGAAAAAAATTCTTTAATTCATTAAATCTAAATCAAAAAGAGATAGCAAATATAATAGGCTCTTGGCAGTCAAATGTTTCCAAGACGATTGTAGGAGTACACTTACTTAGAATAGAACAGTTTTTAAAATTATTAAAATATTCAAGTTATAGAATAAATGATATCATAAAGAATACTGAAGAAATTAGAATAAGTAGTTTAACAAAATTTGAACCAGATTATGAAATGCTAAGTTATTTTTTCAAGATTAAACTATTCTAAAAAGTCTTTATTTTTTATCTTTTCTGGAAGATAAGTATTTGATATAAAACTTATTCCTTTAGAACTTAATGCTTGAATTTCTGCTTTTGAACCATATTGTTTCATCATCTTAATTTCTTTTTGCCATGCCTTATTATTTTTAAACCATTCGTACTCGGCGATTTGTTTTAACCTTGCTAAATCGTGATCTTTTAATTTAATAAAATGTTTTTTTAAATCATATTTTTCTATATCGCTTGAAGTAATTCCAAGATATTTAATACTCGGAATTGCCATATGTTCTGAAGCATGTGCCAGATTAATACTTCCATATTTTAATACAGAATAAATATAAAATCCGTACGCATCATAATCACAAAGAACATATATTGGCAATTTAAATTCTTCGTACATTCTTTGTAATAATCTTCTTATCCCCCTTGTAGTCTGACCTTGTGAACTTAAAAGAATACAATTTTGTTTATCCCAGAACTTATCTTCATTTAATCTTTCCCAAACAGCTGCCTTTTCCATATAAATTATATATTTAGCATCAACTTTTTTTAATTTAATATTCTCAACATTACTAGGAATGCTCCAACCACCGCTTCCTAATTTATCCCATCTTATCGTATCATCAGAATCTTCTATTGTTACTCTACCAACAACAGAACCATTTTTATTTGCATTAATATTTAATTGTTCACGAGAATTTCCCGTAATTAATTCCAAATCTTCAATAATATCATCACTTTCACTTTGTTCATCAACTAAATTAACATTTGTTCCAGAAATTGTACGCTTTGCCATATAAAAAACATCTCTTAAGCTAGCGTGTTTTCCTTCACCAAGTAAATTTTTGCTTATACTAGCAATTTCAACTGTTTGTAAGAATTTTTTAGCATGAGCAACATTAAAAAAATGACGAATAGATTTTTTATTTCCTAATTCTAAAGTTTTTGTTTTTTGATTAAATATAACATTGCTTAAGGCACGAATAGGAACTTCAATGCTAGGATTTTTATTTTTCTCAATATCTTTTATAACTTTATTACCAAGTTCTTTTAAATCGTCTCCTGTTTTATTTTTCTGTGCCATTTTCAGCCTCTAAATTGGGAAGTTCTTTTTTAAGTAAATTTTGTAATTTTTCTTGTAATATTTCTTTTTTATAACCAGTCAAATCAGATAATGCATTTGCTAATTCTGGAATATATTTTTCAAATAATCCAATTTTTTCAAGTTGTTCTGCTGCTTTGATATGTTTGTGAATATAAATGCTTAATTTTCTTCCACATTCCTGTAATGCTAATTTCATTTCTTTGATAATTTCATCATAATGGGCAATTGCTTCTTTTGCTTCGCTTGTAAATGGAACCCAAACACTCGAAATATGCAATAATATTAATGCGGGTCCTACAGGAAGATTATTTCCACTTTGTTGTAATCCATAAGATTTCCAGCTCGTTTCAGAAACAGCTTCTGTAATTGCACATGCTCCTTGCTGATATAATAATGGAACTCTATTGGCTAACCTCATTACCCTAACTTGAGATTCTTTTTCTAATTCACCGCCATAGGCAATTCCGACTTCAATTATGAATGGCATTCCCCTATAAACAGCTGGTGATCTTGTTGTTGTAGCATAAAAATCAGCTTTAATTTCTTTCATTAATCCTTTTTCTAATAATTCTGCTTTTATAGGACTTAAGCAATCACTTGGTGGTGCCATTATCTTCGTTTCTTGCAATACTTTAAACAAAACTTCAGATTGTTTATCGTCTAATTTTTTTGGTTTTTCATCTGTTCTTAGTTTAGATTTATTACAAATTTCCTCTGCTGTTTGTTGTCCAATTCTAGAAAAATCAGTTTGTAAAAAACCTTGTAATGTATTCGCTCTTGTTTCCTGAAGCATTTTCATTAACTGACCTAACTCAATCCCATAAGGGTGTGGTTTTATTTCCTTGGCTTCATGTGGTAATTCTTCTGTAACTCGTTCATAAACAAATTTTTCTTTTTCTGGTGTAAGATAAATAAAAGTAGCATGAGGGTTTACAATTGCTGTCTGTTTTACATATTCATCTACACTTTGTTTTCCTTTTAAATATCTTCCTTCAATTTCTATTTCAATCTTTGTACCATTTTCTTTATTCCAGTTTACTTCTTTATCCTCTAAAATCTTTGGTTCATTTTTTTTAGTATCAATTTGTAATTCAAAATAATGTGATGGTTTTTTTGGGCTTATCCTAGAATAAATTTTAGTTGATTTTCCAGTTGTTAACTGAGAATACAAAACAGCTGCACTTATTCCAATACCCTGCTGTCCGCGAGATTGTTTTAAAGTATGAAATTTGCTTCCGTATAATAATTTACCAAAAATATTGGGGATTTGCTGTTTTACTATCCCGGGTCCATTATCTTCTACAATAACAATAAACCTGTTTTCATTAATTTGTTTTAATTCAATTTTTATTTCAGGAAGAACATTTATTTCAGTACATGCATCTAAAGAATTATCAACAGCTTCTTTAACAACCATCATTAATGCTCTTGTGGGGTTATCAAAACCAAGCAAATGACGATTTTTTAAAAAGAATTCTGATATAGAAATTTCACGCTGATGTTTTGCTAGTTCATATGCTTTAATGTTCTCTGTCATATCAATCCTCTTTTACCTTCTCAAGTTTTGCTGTGAATAATTTATAAGTTTTTTGCTTTTCTCTGTTTTTCTAAATAAGAATAAACTTTTCCGTGCTTGCTTCCTTGCAATAGATTAATAACCCCATGTCTTGCAATATTCAAATTAACCAAATTACCAATAATACTTATTGTTTTTCCATAAATTGAAATTTCAACATTTGTTATATTTTCCACTAGTTTTCTTGTTATACCTTCTTTTCCGATTAATCTTCCTTTAATTCTTTCTAAATCATTTTTAGTATTCCTTGTAAACCCTTGTATATTTATTATTTCAATATCATTCTCTTCATTTAATAATGTCAATGCAATTTCTGGGTTAAAACCTCTACCTATCGCAGTAATAATTTTTTTTGCCATATAAACATCTAATCCATTTTCACCGCTTATAATAACATCCCCATCTTTAGAATTAATTCGCAATTTTGTATTGGTAACCTGAGAAATCTTTTTTTTAATTTCTCCTTTTTTACCTATTAAAACAGCTATTCTTTCTTTTGGAATTCTGGTTTGATCCATATTTAGAATTCTTCTTGCACTTCAGTTTCTTTTAGATAACCTTTCTTTTTTAACCAGTCGATTTGGTTAGGTTGATATTTAAAAATAACATCTCCTTTTTCATGATCAAATTCCCAAGGTTCAATAAGCAGCAAATCTCCCTCTCTAATCCAAAGTTTTCTTTTCAATCTTCCAGGAACCCTACAGATTCTTGTTTTTCCATCTAAACATCTTACTCTCATTCTGCTTCCGCCTAATCTTTGTTCTATAAATCCAAGAATTTCATTATTTCTCGGAATTTTTATTCTGAACTCTGGCAGATCTTGCTGAGTTTGTTCCATTTTAATAAAATAATTAAGTTATTTTATAAATCTTTGCAATACTATTCGGTATTTTCATTTAATCTGAAACAAACTGTTGAACGATAAATTACTCTACTTGTCATCCTGCTCGTTTTGTATAAACTTCTGGACCTTTTTATTGTTCCAGGAAATCTCTGTTTTAATCTTCTTCCTAATTGAATCATAAAATATTTATTTGTTAAATATAAATCAGTGCCAAATTTCTTGTATACTTCTTTGCAAATAAAAACATTTCCTGCTTTCTTAATCTCCTCTTTTACATAATTCAATATTCTCTTATCATTAGGGCGGATTTGTAAAATTCCTTCATAAGATCTTGAGTTTGTGTATATCATATTCAAAAAACCATTGCATGAGGTATATTTTTTATTTTTATTATATTTTCTTTATCAATTATTCCAGCTTTAACTGCTAATTTTATAGATTCTTTTCCTACAATATTTATATTTCTAGCTTCTTTTAATATTTTAATAATTTCTTTTTCATTCATTATCTCTCCTTTGTAAAATATCTCATTTATATCTAAATTTAAACCATTTTCAGAGAATCTTTTTCCAATTAAACCTGAATCGCATACCGCAATTATCTCACTTTGTTCTGTTTTGTTTATTTTTAAATAAATCATATCTTTGCCCTTACTGGGTTTTTTGCACCACAAGCAGTGCATTTCATTGTTGTTACACGTTCTTCTTTAGTTAGTATTGTATCTGGTTTCTTGCATACCCTACAAAGTACAAATTCCATCGCATATTGTTCTATTTTTGCATTGATTAATCCTGAGGAAAGCTTTCTTCCTAAAATTAACCTCGGACCGTCAACGTTACCTGGTGTTGCTAATTCCTTTAACAAGTATTTTAAAATATGATTCTGGTCGCGGTTGAATGTTTTTACAATTGCTGCAAAATTTGAGATTATTGTTTTATTGCCCTGAACATGACCGACTGCCTTGGGCATTTCAAACCTCTGGCTACTTGGTTTTATCTCAGGCAAGCTGGATTTTGCTTTTTCCAATAATTTCTCGTAATTTTCCATAACGTTAATTAGAAATAAGGTTTTTTAAAGGTTTTTATAGTAATAATCTGTATTTATTATTAATAAGATAAATCTGTCCTTCTTTTAATAACTCTTCAAGAATTTTATTAATGCTAACTAAATCAGAATGTAATTGAATTTTGATTTCCTCTAAATTTATTCCTAAATCTTCTTCATTTTTCTCTATTAAATTTAATAGTTGATTTTTTAAATTATTAGAGTTAAAATTTATTTCTTCATATTCTATCTTTGGTTCAGGCTCTTCAATGATTTCAGATTCTTTCGGCAAGCCGTATTCCTTGATTAGTTCAAGTCTTCTTAGTAACTCATCATTTATTAAAACTTTCTTTACTATCTCAGGTAAAATATAAAGTTCATCATTATAATTTCTTACTTTTCCTATAACTAAAACAATATCACCAACATTAATATTATTTAATATCTTAGTATCTTCTCTCCATGTTTTTAATCTTACTTGTGCGCTTGAATCATCTATTGTTATTGCAAGATAATTTCCATCTTCACTTTGAAATTTACCAACAACGTTTGCTATTATATTTATTCTAGAAATCTGTTTATTCCCAACAGAAATGTAATTTGATTCAAAATCCTGGGTTTTATTTACAAAATTTTCTTCTTTTAAATAATTTAACCATATTTTATAAGCAATTAATCTATTTACCATCATCATAATCTGCTTACGAAGCCCCTTTTTGGTTCAAACACCTCGGCCTCTCTCTTTAATTGTTCAATAATCTCTTCAACCTGAGATTCATTAACATTTTGCGCTGATGCTTCTATAATTATATCAGCTATAGGAATCATCTTTCCAACTTTATTTTCTAATTTCTTTATAATTTCACGTACAGCAACTATTTTAGAACGCTGTGAAGCAGGAACACCTGTAGTAATTCTATCTATATCAATTTGTCCTGTTTCATAATCATAACCAACCTGCATCAAACAATATTTTAATAACTCAATTCCACGTTTAGCATCTTCCCTAGTAACTTTATCAGATAATTTTGTTCTTGCAGATGCTTCTGCTAACCTTACTAAAGCTTCCAACTGACGAGCACTTATTGGAATAGGTCTTATTTCATCTTCTCCTTTTTGTCCTGAATTTCTTAATCCAACATAAAAACTTTTTATTTCTTCAATAGCTTCATTTGTTAAATGAGGGAATACTTTTTGTTTAGTATAAGATAAATATTTTTTTAATAGTTCTCCTGAGATTTCTGTTTTTATATCATCTGGATTTTGTTGCAAATTTAGAACATGGCTTGCAATTTTTTCATCTAATTCTTTGTTTGGTAAATCTCTTATTGGAAAAATTAAATCAAATCTGTTAATTAAAGTTGGAGGTAAATCAATTTGTGAAGCAATCGGTGCATATGGGTCAAACCTTCCTAATTTCGGATTTGCTGCAGCTAAAACAGTTGTTTCTGCACGTAAAGTTGCTTGAATATTTGCTTTTGAAATACTAATTCTCTGTTGTTCTAATGCTTCATGTAATGCATCTCTATCTTCAGGATTCATCTTATCTAACTCATCTATAACAGCAATCCCGCCATTTGCTAAAACTAATGCACCTGCTTCTAATGCCCATCCTCTTAAAAATTCATCTTTGACAACTGTTGCTGTTAATCCTGCACCTGTATTATGACAAATAATCCCGCCGAATCCCGCAACAAAATTTTCATTTTCTGGTATTGAAATATCATATACATATTCGCTACTAGATTCAACTTCCTCTATTTTTTTAATCCTAGTAAAACCTAAATCCCCTTGCATTAAAGTTCTAAACCTTATTAATTCGTCAAATAATAATTTACCTTTTTCTGATAAAGCGACTAAACATTCTCTGCCTTGTCTAATTTTTGTAAAATAATCGCTATTTTCTCCAAGATATTCAAGAATAGAATCTCCAAATTTAGTCCTTAATTCACCACCCGTAGCAAAGATTTCATTACTTATAAAATTTAATCTAGTTAAAAAATTATTATTGCCTAATCTATTTTCATTAGCCCTAGAATAATCGCTAGATATTATTGTTTTTAAAAAAGTATCGCATAGTAATTTACTTAGGCTTTCAAATGGTGGATTTTTATATCTATTTTTATAAATTTTTTTTGGATTAGGACTTTTTAAATCATATATCAATCCTTCTTTTTTAATTTCTCTTCCATTTATAAGGTTCTTTTTTTCATTTTTATCAAGACGCATACTACAAGAAGCAATTATTCTATCTTGTAGATATAAATACAAAAGATCTGACATTAATCCTTTTGATTTAGTTACCCCAGAGTCCCCAAGAATATAACCTTTAATAAATTCACTTCTAGCATCATGGTTGGAGTTAAGTATTAGCAAAGGAATTCTCTTATCTTTCGCTCTTTTATGTGCTACTTTTCCAAGTACATCTACAAAACGATAATAAGCGTCTTTTCCGTAGACAGTGACTCGAATTCCGTTTTCACCATGTTTATAGGATTTTGCCTCTTGATTTAAGAATTTATTAGATAAAAATTTTATATCTTTTAAGATAAAATCTTCATTATTATTTAATGTAAATTCTATTTTATAAGAACCATCCTTATTAATTAGATGTCCTTCAGCAATATAATAACCAACTAGTCTAGCAAAATCTGGATCAATTGCATTTTTTTCTTCTGAAGGCATTTTAGAAGGAATTAAAACACAGTCTCCTCTTTTCAAATCTGCTGCATTTTTATGTATGGTATTACCATTTTCTAAAACAAATATACTATGATCCTTAGTTACCCTTACTTGCCTACCTGTTTCTAAGGTAAAATTAAGTAATTTATCTTTGTTTTTATGCCTATAAACAGACTTTATAGTTCTCCATTCAATTTTCTTTGTTTTCAGATTTAAAGATAGTGCTTTTATATCCTCGCTATCCAAATTTACAAATACCTCATCTAACCCATTGCAGTTCTTATCTACAAATTCACCTATTTTTACTAAATCAAGAAAATTATTTTTTCTTATTAATAAAGGTTCATTATAATCTAAAGAAGCTCCTTTCCCAGAAACTAACCTGGATTTTGGAGCAGCTTTTGAAATAAATGTAAGCATTTGACTTTTTCCACTACCAGGATCTCCAACTAAAAGTATATGAATATCTCCTCTTGTCGTTGTTCCATCTTCTTTAAATTTACGCACACCGCCCATTAACTGCAATACTAAAGCTTCCTTAATTTTTTCATGACCATAAATACTAGGAGCAATTGATTTAGTTAGTTTTTCAAATATTTTTGGATCTTGTGAAAGTTTTTTAATTTCTTTTTCATCTAAATCATCTAATTCATATTCTCCAAATGATTTTTCTATGGCTTCGATATTATTGGCTTCCACCATTAAATCATATCTTATAGACTGAGCTCCCGTTCTAAGAAAAATTGGAACTTCTTTAACAATGCCATAAACTATAACTTTGCTTCCTGGTGTTGTCTTTTTTTCCATTTTTGGTTCTACTAAATCTTCTTTCAAGAAAACACTCAAACGTTTTGGTTGTTCCCCACCTTGTAAAGATTCTGGAATTTCCTCTAGAACTAAACGTTGCGCATCAACTAAATCTTTGCTTACTAATCTAAATCTGCCTCTTCTACCACAAGAGCATCTAGATGGTTCTTTAAACCTTGAATCTAATTGTAATATGGTAATTGTATTGCCACAAGAAGGACATTCAAATTTCGCAGAAGTTACTTGTGGGCGTACATCAGAGCTTTGTCTTACGATTCCTTCAATTGTCATGAATTTATTTAAGTGAGTACTTCTAATATCCCGGATAAATACGAATTGATCCCTAGGCAAATTATAAAAACGAACTCTGAAATTTTTTAATTGCAAATCAAAATTATCGATTGCTAGTTCAGCTGCTCTTATAATATCCTCTGGTTCTTCAAGTAATTGGTCTGCAATTTCTGGATCAAATTTTGCAAGCTGCGCAAAGTCCACTTTTAATACATTAATGCCACGAGAAGCTAAATGATGTAAGGAATCTTCATAATTGTAACTAAAAAATTCTTTAAAGCGTTCTATTTGTTCTGTGGCATCAAAATGCATTTTAATTTATTTTCTTTAGTTTCTTTAGATTTGTAATTAGTTTAGCTACAGCTTCTCTTAATTTAGTTTCCGATCTTGTTCCTGTACAGACTATCTTTCCATTGCTGAATAATAAGAATGTTGCCCTTGTTCCAGGCAATTTGTAAACTAATCCTGGAAATTGTTCTGGTTCATACTCTGTATTTTCTAATTTCATTGCCAAAGAATTTAGGTTTAGATCCATATTAATTGTACCAGAAGCAACCATATTCTGAACATTTATTTTTGGTCTAACTTTAATTTTAATTCTTATTTTTCTCAAATTTTCAATTATTTTGTTAAGGCTTTCTCTTACTTTACCTAAAGATTTAGCACCTGTGCAAACAACTTTTCCAGAACTAAAAATTAATGCTGAAGTTTTTGGATTTTTTATGCGCATAACCAAACCTGGAAATTGTTCTGGGTTATATTCTGTATTTGGTAGAACCTCAGCAAGTTTTATCAAAGGAATGTCGTGTTCTAAACTTGTAGAAACAACAATATTTTGTATTTTAATCTTAGATTTATTTTTAGCCATTAATAAGACCCCCTATTTTTTAAGTTTTATTTATAAACAAACAGAAAAGTATATAAAGGTTATTTATAAATAAAATGTAATTACTATTTAAAGGTTAAAATGGTAAAAGCGAGGGAATATATAAAAAGTTTATTAGAATATGCGGATATAAAAGTAGATGGAAATCGTTCTTGGGATATTCAAATTCATAATGAAGATTTTTATAAAAGAGTTTTAAGTGATGGTCCTTTAGGTTTAGGAGAATCTTATATGGATGGTTGGTGGGATTCTGAAAAACTTGATGAATTTTTTTATAAAATTTTAATTTCAAAGTTAGATAAAAAAATTAAACCAGATTTAGGAACAATTATTCTTAATTTAGAGTCTAAGTTTTTAAACATGCAAACTAGAATTAAATCTAAAAAAGTTGCTACTCAGCACTATAATTTAAATGCAGAACTTTATGAATCGTTTTTGGATCCTTATAATCAATATACTTGTGGTTATTTTAAAGATACCGAAGATTTGAATAAAGCCCAAGAACTAAAACTTGGCCTAATTTGTAGAAAATTACAGCTAGACTCTGAAGATAAAGTTTTAGATATTGGTTCTGGTTGGGGTGGTTTTGCTAAATTTGCAACTCAGAATTACGGATGCCATGTTACTGGAATAAATATATCAGATGAACAAATAAAATATTCAAAAGAATACACAAAAGGTTTGCCTGTTGAAATCAGAAAACAGGATTATAGGGATCTAGATGGAGAATTTGATAAGGTCCTAATATGTGGGATGATTGAACATGTTGGTTATAAAAATTATAAAGATATTATGAAAATTGTTCATAACCATTTAAAAGATAACGGCTTATTTTTATTGCATACAATTGGTAGAAATGAATCTATTACTTATACTGAACCTTGGATAAATAAATATATATTTCCAAACTCAATGCTACCTTCTATAAAACAAATAAGCGAGTCTATTGAAAATTTGTTTGTAGTAGAAGATTGGCATAATTTTAGTGCACATTACGATAAAACATTAATGGCTTGGCGCAGTAACTTTAATAGAAATTGGAATAGAATCAAATCAAAATATGATAAAAGATTTTTTAGAATGTGGAATTATTATTTATTATCATCTGCAGGTTCATTCCGTGCAAGAAAAAATCAATTATGGCAGGTAGTTATGTCAAAAAACGGTGTTCCTAATGGTTATGAATCAATACGTTGAGTTACTAAAATAATTAAATTTTAATTCCTATCTCAAATTCTTTATCTTTAATATTAAATTTTTCAGAATTCTTTGAATTAAACTTCTTTACAACCTTTGCATTAGCCAATCTATTAATTAAATTTAAATCCAAATTAATCTTGCTTTCTAAATATAATTCAATTTTATCATTTTTATTTAATTTAGCTTTTTTTCTTAAATCTTGTATTCTTCTTAGAACTTCCCTTGTATAACCTTCTTTTTCTAATTCTGGTGTTAATTTTGTATTCAAAGAAATCTCAAATTCTTCTTCAGTATCTTCATTCTTCAATATTATTTTTTTACAATTAACTTGATTCTTAACTATTTTTTGTAAATTTTTTATAGAATTCAATATGGCCTCATTTTTACTTTTAACAGTAATCTCAAGTAAAGGCCACCTTACACCAATTTGTTTATTACTTCTTTCATTTAATATTTTCTGAACAACATCTTTTGCATGTTTCATATTTAATTCAATTTCTTTCCTTATCATATTTTTATCAGCAATTGGCCATTCACTTAAGTGTACACTTTTATTATCAACGCTTTGGTAAATAAAGTCAGAGATATAAGGTGCAAATGGCGCTAATAATCTAGATAACCTATCTAGAACATAAGTAAAAACATAACCTAAGGTTGCATCACCATCATCTGCCCTATTTCTTATTAATTTTATATACGTTCTAGATAAATCTTCATTAACAAATTCTATAAATAAAGCTAAACATTTATGATAATTGTGTTTTTCAAGTTCTTGCGTTATGTTATCTATTAAAGAATTTACTTTGGAAATTATCCAAGAATCTTCTAATTGTAATTTTGGTTTATTTGTTGATTTCAAATTTTTGGAATATTGGTATGAATTCCATAATATGGTAAGAAAGGGCATTACTTGCTGATTAACTAAATTTATACTAAACCTTTTCTGGTCTCCTGGTTCATTCACGCAGAATTGTAATCTGGTTGCATCTACACCAATTATATTAAATGTTTCCCAAGGATTAAGGATATTCCCTTTACTTTTAGACATTTTTTCACCATTTTCATCAACGATATGACCTGCACAAACGACATTCTTGTAAGAATTTTTACCAAATAAGATTGTACCAAGAACGTGCAAAGTATAAAACCATCCTCTTGTTTGATCAATAGCTTCTGCAATAAAATCATAAGGAAAACTTTTTTCAAACATTTCTTTGTTTTCAAATGGATAATGATATTGCGCAAATATTGCAGAACCAGAATCATACCAGCAATCGATTACATCTGGAATTCTAGTCATTGAAGATCTACATTTGTTGCATTTTATTTTAATTTCATCTATTCCTGGTTTATGTAAATCAATTTCTTTTTTAATTCCGGATAAATCTTTTAATTCTTTTACACTTCCAATTATAATTTCATTTTTACATTTATCACATCTCCAAATTGGCAAAGGAGTACCCCAGAATTTCTTTCTTGATAATGCCCAGTCTTTCGCACCTTCTAGCCAGTTTCCAAATCTTCCTTCTTTAATATGTTTAGGAACCCAATTTATTTTTTCATTATTTTTCAACAATTGTTCGCGCATTGAGCTAACTTTTATGAACCATGAAATCATTGCATAATAAATTAAAGGAGTATCACATCTCCAACAAAACGGATATGTATGTGTATAATTTTCTTTTTTGAATAATATTCCTTTTTCATCCAGATAAGAAATAATTTTTGAATCAGCGTCTTTAACAAACATCCCCTTGAAATCTTTAACTTCAGATGTAAAATGACCTGTTTCATCTACTGGTTTTACAAAATCTATTTTATTTAATTTACAAGCTTCATAATCATCTTCACCAAATGCAGGAGCCATATGCACGATTCCAGTTCCCTCTTCTGTAGAAACAAAATCTCCTGAAATTATTTTAAATGAATTTTTTAAATCTTTGAAATATAAAAAAATTGGTTCATATTTTAGATTTAATAATTCTTTTCCTTTTATTTTTTTAATTATTTTAGCATCTTTAAAATATTTCTTTACTAAATCATGAGCTAAAATATACTCTTCATTATTTTCTTTAACAATTGCGTAATCAATTTTTGAATTTACAGCTAAAGCTAAATTACTTGGTAAAGTCCATGGTGTAGTTGTCCATGCCAACAAATACCTATTTTCACCTTTTATTTTAAACTTTATTGTTACGGTTGGCTCTGTAACCTCTTTGTAGCCTAAAGCAACTTCATGCGAACTTAAAGGAGTTTCACATCTTGGACAATAAGGAACAACTTTATGTCCTTCATACAACATTTTTTTATTATATAATTCTTTTAATGACCACCATACACTTTCAATATAATTATTTTCTAGGGTAATATAAGGATGCTCTAAATCAATCCAGAAAGCCATTCTATTCGTAAGTTTATTCCATTCTTCAATATAAGAAAAAACAGAATCTTTACATTGTTTGTTAAATTTTTTAATACCATAACTTAAAATATCTTTTTTTGAGTTTAGTTTTAGAGCTTTTTCAACTTGAACTTCTACTGGTAATCCGTGACAATCCCAACCCCCTTTTCTTGGAACAGTAAATCCTTGCATGTATTTGAATTTGCAAAATAAATCCTTAAAAACACGAACTTCAACATGGTGCAATCCGGGAGGAGCGTTTGCTGTTGGTGGTCCTTCCAAAAATGAGTAAAGCGTCTTTTTAGGATCATATTGTAAGCTTTTCTTTATTTCCTTGTCATTCTTATTCCAAAGTTTGCTTATTTCCTGCTCAACATGCTTAAAATCATACATAAAAATAGACTTATGAATAATAGTTTAAATAGTTTTCTAGATTAAAAAGCAAAGTTTTATAAATTTTAATTTTAAGTACAAACTAAGCAATGTTG
>ERZ1292623.1936-Hain-H51-01um-R1-1936-length-19182-cov-6_pt2 | contig 14997 bp, 11 predicted proteins | sample MGYA00564398_ERZ1292623 | MGnify/ENA primary metagenome ERZ1292623 (study PRJEB36523, sample SAMEA6512633) | groundwater metagenome | collected 2019-01-07 | study: AquaDiva: Metagenomics assemblies of 32 groundwater samples
CGAACAATCATACGAAGACGTTTCGTGCTCAAATTCTAGCCGCCTGTTATTCTCGCATGATAGCTCGAACTGCCTTAATGCCCGCTTTCTTGGTTACTGCAAAAACGTCAATGATTCTATCGGCTGTTTCAATCTTCGCAATAAATCCCATCACATATTTAACCAGCCCTATTCGAAAAGCGAATTTGAAAAAGAACTCTCGAAACTCGACCTGGAAAGCTACGTGAATCTTACTAATCTGAAAGGGAGATTTTCTGAATTTTCCAAAACCCAGATTCGGAAAGCGGCCAATATCACTAATTGCACCAATGTTACCGGCGATAATCTTTTTGATTCTAAAAATTGTCACTATTGCTTCGATTTATACGGAAAATGCGAAGATTCTAAATACGCCGCGCACGCTTACGACCTCCGTGATTCTTATGACGGCTATGGCTATGGCGCGAACGCGGAATTACTTTATGAGGGCATTGACACTGGCGTTGATGCTTCCCTCTGTCGTTTTGCTTCGTTCACGCATAAGTGTCGCGATACGTGGTACACCTATTGCTGCCACTCTTCTTCGCACCTTTTTGGATGTGTCGGCCTCCGGAACAAAGAGTACTGTATTTTAAATAAGCAATATACCAAAGAGGAATACGAAGAACTGTTGCCAAAGATCATCGCGCAAATGAACGCGATGCCTTATACCGATAAGCAGGGGAGGAAGTACCCGTACGGCGAAATGTTTCCACCAGAGTTTTCGCCATTCGCTTACAACGAAACCATAGCTCAAGAATATTTCCCTCTGACTAAAAACGAGGCGTTAAAACGTGGTTATCCCTGGAAAGATCCGGACGCTAAGGACTATAAAATAACCAAGAACTCAGCAGAGCTTCCAGACCGAACCAAAGATATTGGTGATGATGTTCTGAAAGAAACGATAGGTTGCGAGCATGCGGGAAATTGTAATCATCAATGCACTACGGCCTTCCGTATTATCTCGGACGAGCTGTCATTCTATCGTCGCCTAGGACTTCCAGTCCCTCGCCTTTGCCCAAACTGCCGAAATTACGAACGATTCAAATTACGGAATCCGATGAAGTTGTGGCATCGCAAATGCATGTGCGATCAGAAAATCTATAAAAATACCGTAAAACACGAGCACCATCCTGCGGGACCCTGCCCAAACGAACTTGAAACCCCATACGCCCCCGAGAGACCAGAGATTATCTACTGCGAATCTTGCTACAACGCCGAAGTGGCTTGAGCCAGAAACAGGCCAAAGTCCCGGGCTGGATAGAGGGGCTGGCAATGCTACAATCTACAATAGTGGAGTGGCATAGAAAAATATGAACAAAACCTGCAAACACTGTTCCGAAAATTTTGAGACTACCGAAGACGACGCTAAGTTCTACGAACGTCTTGATTCTCCGGCACCGGAATTTTGTCCGTCCTGCCGGATGCGCATACGCCTGGCACACAGGAACGAACGTTCGCTCTATCGCCGGAGCTGCGATTTATGCAAGAAAGAGAAGATCTCCATCTATCCGCCAGATACGTCTTTTCCGGTCTATTGCAATTCCTGTTGGTGGAGCGACGACTGGGATGTAAAAAGTTTCAGCTTAGACTGGGACCCGGACCGGCCATTTTTGGAACAATTCAAGGAATTACAGGCCAAGGTTCCGCGGATTGGCCTTCTCAGTTTGACTAGTATCAATAGCGAATACACCAACAATTCCGCAGACAACAAAAACTGCTATCTTCTCTTCGCCGCCGAGCAGAACGAGGACTGTCTATATGGGAGATTGATCCAGCATTGTAAGTCGGTGGTAGATGCTTGTTTCGTTTATGACTCTGAGCTTTGTTATGAATGCATTGACTGTCGGCAGTGCTACAACTGCCTGTTCAGCGAAAAATGCCAGACGAGTACTAATTTGCTTTTTTGCTCAGATGTCCGCGATTCCCAAAATTGTATTTTGTCCACCAACTTGCGTCATAAATCATATTACATTGAAAATAAACAATATTCCAAGGAGGATTACGAAAAAAAGAAAAAAGAGATATTGAAATCACGCGAGAACATAGATGCCGCCAAGAAGCGTTTCGAAAAGATCAAATCCGCGGCCTTGATTAAGAGTGCGTTTCAAACCAAATGCGTGAACGCCACCGGGAATTATCTATTCAACTGTCACGATACCCGTTTTATATTTGATGCCAGTAACGCCAAAAACTGCGCCTATATGGGGGATGCGGAAGAGCCGATAGATTTCTTGGATGGCAACAATGTTTATTACAAGCCGGAGTTGTGTCTCGATATAATGGGGACACTGCAGAGCTATAGGTCCAAACACTGCATCTTCATTTTCTATTGCAGTAATATGGAATATTGCGACAACTGTCATAACAGCAATGATTGTTTTGGTTGTATCGGCCTCAAGAAAAGCAGTTATTGTATCCTTAATAAAACGTATCCCAAGGAGGAGTATGAGAAGCTATTACCCAAATTAATAGAATCAATGAAGAAAGATGGCAGTTATGGATCCTTCTTCCCGCCCAATATGTCTGTCTACGGCTATAATGAAACTGCTGCTTACGATTTCTTTCCCATTTCGAAAGAAGAGGCACTGAAACTTGGTTTTCGTTGGCAAGAAAAGATCAGTGGCACATATAACAAGGGAACCGTACCGCTAGATAAAACACCGGGGACTATTGAAGAAGTAGACGAGAGATTCTTGGGTGAGGTCCTTACTTGCGAGAACTGCTCTAAAAATTTCAGGATAACCCCGGCAGAGTTAGAATTCTATAGGCGAATGCACCTACCTCTGCCGCGAAAGGATTTCGAATGTCGGCATCAAGAGAGAATGAACAAACGAACGCCCAGAAAGCTCTGGCACCGGACCTGCGCCTGCGGTGGCAGGAAATCCCAAGCTCCAAACACCTCCGCCAAAGGCGGATCCGCCTCCGGCGGAAAATCCCAATATGAAAATACCGCAATGCATTCTCACGGCACTAACCCCTGCCCCAACGAATTCGAGACATCCTATTCCCCCAATCGGCCCGAGATTGTCTACTGCGAATCGTGCTACAACGCCGAAGTGGCTTAAGGGGTATATAATGACGGCATAGGCGGAAAGGCCGAAGAGGGGGAGTATTAATTCCCATGATCTACCTGAACGTCACCTATAAATCGATGGCGGAGGCCGAGGAGCTCGCCCGGGAGCTCGTCCGGCGCAAAGCGGCGGGCATGGTTTCGATCGCGCCGATAAAGTCGATATATCCCTTGGACGGCGAGATTGCCGAGCGCGATGAGGCGCTTTTGAAGGTTATTACCATCGATTCTAAGGTGCAGGAGGTGGAGGACATCGTCCGCGAGCTAAGCGACGGAAAAGTCCCGCGCGTTATCTCTTTTTCCTTGCACCGCATCACTCGTGAGTACAAAGATTGGGTTTCCGGCCACGTCTCCTAAAAACGTCCCGCCACTATGTGGTTTTTCGCTCGAACCCCAGGTTCGTTATTCCAATGTTCTCAAGAACACGAGAATAAGGCGGGTGACTTGAAATTCCTTGCCAAAGGACTAGTATGGCGGTATGAACATCGTCTTCAAAGCCCAGCGCGTTTTCGAGCCCAAAAGGGGCGCCGTACCCGTATTTATCGTCCGCGGCAAGGCGCCCGGCCCGCGCCAGGCGCTTTTTACGGCGCTCGCAAAAGATGACCAAAACCATATATCTCTCGTCGCCGGAGACCTCCTGCGCTCGAACGATGGGGACTCACGACTAGTAGTTCTGCCATCCGGCGGCCGAGCTATTCTCCTTGGCTTCTCGGCCGATAAGCCGTTCCGCGCTCGCGACGCCTTGCGCCTCGTGCGGCGCACCGTGAACATGGCCAAAGCGACGGATACTCCCAAGATAGCCGTCGCCCTCACGGACTTCGCCGCACCAAAATCAACTCCCGCCGTAGCGGCGGAATCTTTCGCGCTTCAGGCCGCGCTCGCGAATTTTGACTTCATTTCTTACAAGCAGCCGCCAAAGACCGGCTGGCACTGGGTAGAGGAAGTGACCATTATCGACCCGCGGGCAAAAATGCTCGAGCCGACAATCGGGCGCGGCCGGATTATCGGCGAAGAAACAAATAACGCCCGCGCGCTCGCAAACACTCCCGGCGGCGACATGACCCCCGCGTTGCTTGCCGCCGCGGCGGAATCTGCCGGGGGGCGCACCGGTTTTGCCGTCACCATCCTCGACGAGACGGAAATGAAAAAAATCGGCATGGGCGCCGTGCTTGGCGTCGGCCGTGGTTCCGATGAAAAGCCAAAGTTCATCGTTATGGAGTATCGTAAAGGTAAGAAAAATGAAGCGCCGGTCGTGCTTGTCGGCAAGGGCGTTACTTTCGACACCGGTGGACTGAACCTTAAACCCTCCGAGCACATTTACGAAATGCACATGGATATGTCGGGCGGCGCGGCCGTTATTCACGCGCTGGCCGCCGCGGCTCGCCTCAAGCTCAAAAAGAACATTGTCGGCCTTGTGCCAGCCGTCGAGAATATGCCTTCGGGCTCGAGCTATCACCCCGGCGATCTTTTGAAAACCCTTTCGGGAAAAACCATCGAAGTATTGAATACCGATGCCGAAGGGAGGATAATCCTCGCCGATGCCTTGACGTATGCGGAGCGCTACAAGCCGCGACTCGTTATTGATGTTGCCACGTTAACCGGTGCGGCTACAGTGGCCCTCGGCCAGCGCGCCTCGGCAATATTCGCGACCGATAAACGCACTGAAACAGCTCTTATGGCTTCCGGCGAACGAACGGGGGATTATCTCTGGCCCCTGCCGCTCTGGGAAGAATACGAAGAAGACGTGAAGGGCACCTTCGGCGATTGGGCAAACTCCGGCAAAACACGCTACGGCGGCGCGATAAACGGAGCGGTCTTCCTTTGGCAATTCGCCAAAAGCTACCCCTGGGTTCATCTCGACATCGCGCCTCGGATGACTTCGATCGATGGTGATTTTCTTGCCAAAGGGGCAACCGGTGTCGGCGTGCCGCTCCTCGCCGACTTCCTCGCCCGAAGCCGGTAGGTTGTGATAAAATACAGGAGCGCCTAAAGAGGGGTGCTCGATTTTGCAACCGCTCGGGTTGCGTTCGAGGAACCTTACCCTCGCAGGCAAAATCGGCATGGGTCTTCATCCGGAATCAGACGTTATCTACTTCGGTCGCACCAACTTCCGCGGCGCGAATCGTCTTTTTGGCATCAAGCGCAACGACCGGCGCCAACACTCCTACATCGTTGGAAAGACCGGCACGGGAAAAAGCGCCCTTATCTCGAATATGATCATCCAAGACATCGCGAACGGCGAGGGTGTTTGCGTTGTCGACCCGCACGGCGAACTCGTTGAAGGCATCCTGGAGAAGATTCCCGAGGAGCGCCGGAACGACGTTATCTATTTCAATCCAGCTGACACCGAGTATCACATCGGCTTCAATGTTCTTGAGTTACCCGACCCGAAGTATAAACACCTCGTGGCCTCGGGCCTTATGGGTATCTTCACCAAGATCTGGGCGAACGTCTGGTCGGCCCGTATGGAATATATCTTAAATAATGCGGTTCTCGCGCTTCTCGACACGCCTGGCTCCACGCTTCTCGGCATTCCGCGCCTCTTGGTCGACAAAGAATTTCGCCAGCGGATTATTCAGAACATCGCCGATCCGGTAGTTAAGGCCTTTTGGGTCAATGAGTTCGAACAGTGGGAGCCGAAATTCAGGAACGAAGCCATCGCGCCGATTCAGAACAAGGTCGGCCAGTTCCTTTCGAGCGCCATCATCAGGAATGTCGTTGGCCAGTCGAAGAGCACCATCGATGTTTTCGAGGTGATGAACTCGGGGAAAATATTCCTGGTGAACGTCTCGAAGGGCCGCATCGGCGAAGACAACTCTTCGCTTCTTGGCGCCATGCTCATCACCAAGATCCAGCTCGCCGCCATGGAACGCGTTCGCGTCACCGAAGAGGAGCGTGTTGATTTTTATCTCTATGTCGACGAGTTCCAGAATTTCGCCACCGATTCTTTCGCCAGCATCTTGTCGGAAGCCAGAAAATACCGCCTTAATCTCATTGTTGCTCACCAATACATCGGTCAGCTGGTTATCGAGACATCCACAAAAGTTCGCGATGCTATTTTCGGTAACGTCGGCACGATGATAGTTTTTCGTGTCGGTGCCGCCGATGCCGAGTTTCTCGAGCCGGAGTTCGAGCCGGAATTCATGATCCAGGATATCGTGAATTTACCGAACTACCATACCTACCTCAAACTCATGGTGGACGGCGTCACTTGCCGCCCGTTTTCGGCCCTCACTTTGCCGCCCTTCCGCGTGGCGACATCCGAAAATATCGCTAACGAAATAATCGAGCTTTCCCGCCGGCGTTACGCCCGGCCGCGGGCGCTCATCGAAGAAGAGATCAACGCCTGGAGCGGTATCATGAACGAAACGCCGACCATTAGCGACTTCATGGCCGAGACCAAAAGCGGTCCGGGCAAGTTCCGGGCGGTCTGCTCGAATTGCAGTCGGGACATTTACGTTCCCTTCGAACCCCTGCCCGGTAAGGCCGTCTACTGCCAAAGCTGTCTTTTAAAGGTGAAGTCCGGCGAGATCGGCCCGGCCCGGAGCGCCTCGTCTCGCCAGCAAGAAAAATATTCACCCGACCTCGCCCAACTCGGCATCGAATTTGAGCCTCGCAAGAGCGAACCGGAGTTTTCCCGGCCGCGGGCAACATCGACTCTTTCGCCTGCCTCCTTCGGTAAAAAACAGGATCTTCGAGAAGTGCCGCCGGAAACAACAAAAACAAAGCCTATCTCGCTCTCCGAGCTCGACAAAACTGGACCCAAATCTGCCAAACAGCCGAAAGTTTCGCCCAAGGAGCTCGACATCAGAGAGCTTCGCCAGGAAATCGCCGCCTCTCTCGCTCACGATCTGATCGCCAAAGAGAAAGAGCTTGAAGCAGAATTAGCCGCCTCCGAACCCGTCGAATGATGCGCTTCGACATCATCACTATCTTCCCGGAAATTTTAGATTCGTACCTCAACGAATCACTCATGAAACGCGCTCGAAGCGAAAAGATAATCGACGTGCGCGTTCATAACCTGCGAAAGTGGAGCAATAATCGCCACGGCAAAGTGGACGACCGCCCTTTTGGCGGGGGACCGGGGATGGTGCTCCAAGTCGGGCCGATCTACCGAGCAGTTCGTTCGATTATAAAATCAAAAAGCAAAAAGCAAAGATCAAAAACTTCTAAAACGAGAGTAATTCTTTTTTCCACCCGCGGCAAAGCGTTTAACGCTGCCGCCGCCAAACGTTTGGCTCGCTATGATCAATTAATATTTATCTGCGGCCGCTACGAAGGCGTGGATGAGCGCGTAGCGAAGCATGTCGCCGACGAAGAGATTTCTCTCGGGCCATATGTGCTCTCGGGCGGGGAACTGCCGGCGCTTATCGTCGCGGAGGCCGTGGCGCGTTTTAGACCCGGGTTTCTCGGGAAGACCGAATCGCTCGAAGAAAAAAGCGGGTCGCATCCCGCCTACACGCGGCCACCTATCTTTGAGCCAAAACGGGGCGCGAAGTGGCCAGCGCCGGAAGTGCTCCGTTCCGGCGATCACAAGAAGATCGCAGCATGGCGCCGGCGGACATAGCATTCGGACTGAATACGGCGTTTATCGTCGGTATTTTTATTTCGAGTCTCACTCCCCGACCTCTTCTCGCAACCGTCTTTCTTTTTCTCGCCATATTGGCGCTCCGTAAGTTTTCCGCGGCCCGTCCGAACAGTTCATCCGGGCGGGCAACTATTGCTCATCGAGTTACCCTTCTCAATTTATGCCTTTTTGCCCTCGCGATGTTTTTTGGCATATTTCTGTATCGCTTTAACGCAAATCACGAAATAGCTCTCCGCATCTTACCGGAAGAGCGATCCAAAGCGCCCTTTGTGGCGCTCGTTCTCGGCGAGCCGCGCCCTCGCGGCGAGCGCGCCGAAAGCGTTTCGCTCAAGCTCCTGCCGCCCAATCGGGGCGTCGTGGAGGCAATTCTTGTTGATCGTCCCGATGTGCGATATGGCGACAGGATCGCCTTGACCGGCGGTCGCTGGGAAGTTGAAGATAACGGTCCGCCAACGCTTCTTTTTCCGAAACACATTCGTATCGGGCGCGGCGAGGGCCGGCCAATATTTCAGGCGCTCGCCGATATTCGGCGCCTGTTTCTCGGCGCGCTTCGCCGTTTTGTGCCTGGAGAACCATCAGCGCTTCTTGCCGGACTCACCATCGGCGCCACGGAAGACTTCACGGGCTCTTTTCGCGATGCCCTGCGGCGTTCCGGCACGACGCACCTCGTGGCGGTTTCCGGCTACAACATCGGCGTCATTGCGATCGGCGCCGCGGCTATTTTCAGTTTGTGGCTCTCCCGAAAGCTAGCCTTCGCGGCCACGACCGCTGTTATTATTGCGTTCGTTATTATCACTGGCGCGGAAAGCTCGGTCGTCCGCGCCGGAGTGATGGGACTTCTCATGCTCACGGCTAAGCATTTCGGACGTCCATACGGCATCCGCTACGCCATTGCCTTTGCCGCCACGACGATGCTTTTCCTTAATCCGACGCTTCTCGTTGAAAATATCGGTTTTCAACTTTCCTTCTTGAGCTTGCTGGGCATCACTTATCTTGCGCCGGTATTCCAAAATCTATGGTTTGGCGCCGAAGCGCCGCCGGGTATTTTTGCCTGGCGGGAAAATCTGGCCACGACCGCCGCGGCCCAACTCGCCGTCCTACCAATCGTCGTTAGCCACTTTGAAGCGGTCTCGCCGGCGGCGATCGGCGCGAACATCCTCATCCTGCCAGTCGTACCGATAACGATGGCTCTGGGCGGCCTTGTCGCGCTCGGAAGCATCCTGGCGCCGCTCGCGGAGATCATCGGCCGAATCGTCACCATCTTTCTTGTTTATCAAATTACCATCATCAATATCTTCGCGGCTCTGCCAAGCGTCACTATTCCGGTACTCGCGTCGGCAGGCGGCGTGATAATCTATTACGGCGGCCTCATTGCCATCATAACGAAATACCGACCAAGGCCGGAGAACAACGCCGCCAAGCGCCCATGAATCGCCCCCACGTTATTCTCGTCACGATTATTTTTCTTATCCTCCTCGATGTCTGGCTTTGGCAAGACGTTTTCGCCACCCCTGCCGCTTCCGGCATCACCGCTCTCGATGTCGGCCAAGGCGATGCCACGCTCGCCTCATTTAGAAGCGGCGCGACCATTCTTACCGATACCGGTCCGGATACGGCTATTCTTCGGGCGCTCGGGTCGTTCCTTCCGAACCGCAATCTCGACCTTGTCGTTCTTACTCACCCGCAACTCGATCACTACGGCGGACTTCGCCATCTCCTCGGTCGCTACCGGATCGGCGCCGTCCTGGTGAATGGCCGCGACGCCGAGATTGCCGCCCCTGGTTCGTCGTGGCACGAACTAATGGCTGAACTCAAAAAGCGCGAAATCCCCGTTATAATCCTTCGAGGCGGGGATCGCATTCGAATCGGAAGCGAAACGATGACTTTTCTCGGCCCCGACCGGAATCTCATCCAAAGCGCCGAGTTGAACGACACTGGCTTTGTGGCGCGTCTCGAACTCGGCGGCTTCCGAACGCTTCTTGCGGCCGATATCGATGAAGCGGGGGAGACCTACCTCGAAAAAAATCTGCCGCCCGAACTTCTGCGGGCCGAACTCTTGAAGGTCGCCCATCACGGTTCGAAATTTTCGTCGAGCGAGGCGTTTCTTCGCGCCGTCGCGCCTAAGGCCGCGCTCATCGAGGTCGGCAAAGGCAACCGCTTCGGCCATCCCACCCCCGAAGCGCTCCGCCGCCTCGAAGCCGTCGGCGCCGCCGTGTTTCGCACCGACCGGCACGGTACGGTGAACGTAACCCGAACGAAAAACGAAACCCTTTCCATCCGGCTTGCCCGGTAGGACAACCCGTGGTGAGCCGAGTCGAACCACGGCGACTCTTCACGCGACGCACGGCAAGGAGTGATATACTAATAAGACGAAAGGGGCAGAAAAAAGAATGACGCTTTTAATTCGAAACGTAAAAATTATCGGCGCGCCGGGGCGGTTTCCCGACCAAGGCGATATTTTCGTGGCCGGCGACAAGATATCGGCCATCGGCTCCTTCCCGCGAAAAAGCGCGGACACCGTTATTGACGGCCAGGGCGGCTATCTTCTGCCTGGCTTTATAGACATCGCCGCGGAGTCCGATCACTATCTGGGCATCTTCACCAACCCCGCCCAGGAGGATTTTCTTCGCCAGGGCGTGACGACCATTATCGGTGGCGGCGAAGGCGCCTCGCTCGCGCCGCTCATCTACGGCGACCTCGGCGTTTTAGAAGAGTGGCTCACGGGCGAACGGCCCATAAACGTCGACTGGCACACAATGCGGGAGTTTATTTCCGTACTCGAACGCCGTCGCTTCGGCGTGAATTTCGGCACGCTCGTCGGCCACTCGACGGTGCGAGTGGCGCTCACGGCCGGCGAGCGTCGCGATCTCACTCGAAACGAGATGGCTGTTTTCGAACGTATTGTGGGCGAAGCGCTCCGTGAGGGCGGTTTTGGCGTTTCGGCTGGCCTCAAAGGTACGCACGGTCGCGGCGCCGCCTACGGCGAGATCCGGGCGCTCGGAAAGCTCGTCCGCCGGACGGGCGGAATTTTAAGCATTGCCCTCCGAAAAAACGCGCCCCTCGGCGCGGCGCTCGGCGAGGCGCTCCGCCTCGCGAGCGATACGGACGCCACGACGATCATCTCGAATTTTGCGCCAATTCTCGGGCAGGGGAGTGAATATGGCCTGGCCCTTGATGTCTTAAAAAACGCACCGGTCAACGTGTATTTTGATATAGCGCCATTTGAAGTGAGCGCCCGGCCTTTTTATCGTTTTTTGCCCGATTGGGCCCAACGGGGCACGATTAGAGATATGGCGGAGAAACTTGACGATCCCTGGTTCCGAGAACGCGTCACCAGAGAGCTTATCGTTCCCGAACCGGAGCGATTCACGGTTAGCCGGACGTTCGGACACGAAGGTCTTGTTGGCCGAACACTCGCCGATCTCACGGCGATATTCGGCGTGCGCTATCCGGCCGAAGCGCTTATGCGCCTGCTGACAACCACGCGCCTCAAGGGTATTGCTCTCCTTCGAAACGCGGATGAAACTCTTACCAGTGAAGCGCTCGCCCATCCCCGAGCTCTCATTGCTTCCCGGGGATTCTGCCTGCCGGAATTTTACGACGGTCGGCGAACCATCAACCCCGATAAGGCGGATACTTTCCCGCATCTCGTGCGTCTTGCTCTCGCCGCCGGCGAAGCAGAACTCGACGGACTCGCCCGAAGAGCGAGTGAACGCCCCGCAAAACTATTGGGACTTACCGATCGGGGCACGATCCGCGAAAGCGCCATCGCCGACCTCGCCTGCTTCGACCGCGAAGGCAAGACGAAATTCACCGTCGTCGCCGGAGCCGTCGCCTGGCAAAACGACGCGCCCACGGCCAAGTTTTTTGGCCGGGCGCTTCGACACCGACGATCGTAACCCGCATGGCTACGCCCTTCACGAAAGGCGGTCACCGACCCGATCCATTTCTTATCGCCGTCCTTGTCATTCTCGTCGCTCTTGGCCTTGTCATTCTCGCCTCGGCCTCGTCCGAACTTGGCAAGCTAAAGTTCGGCGACAGCTATTACTATCTCAAACACCAACTCATGAATGGCGCGAGTATCGGCATTGTCGGTTTCGCGGTCGCGTATTTCATCCGCTACCAACGCTATCGGAAAATCGCGCTTATCGGCCTCGCGGCGAATATCGTCTTTCTCGCGCTTGTCTTCACGCCCCTCGGCCTCGTCGCCGGCGGCGCCAGCCGGTGGCTTCGGTTCGGGCCGATGAGCTTCCAGCCCGCCGAGCTTTTGAAGCTTACCTACATCGTCTACCTTGCCGCCTGGCTCACGAATGCTAAGTTTAACCGCCGCACCATTCTGCAGGGCATCGTCCCGTTTCTCTGCGTTTCGGGCGTCATTGCCGGTCTCCTTCTTGCTCAACCGGCGACGAGCACAGTCTTCATTCTCCTCGCCTCGGGCATCACGGTTTACTTCGTGAGCGGCGCGCCGCTGAAGCATCTTACCCTCGTGGCCTTGGGTGGGATAGCTATCTTCGTGCTTATCGTTTGGTCCACGCCCTACCGCGCCGCCCGCATTCTCACTTTCCTTGATCCAAGCCGCGACACGCAGGGTTCTTCGTATCAGATCAATCAATCGCTTATCGCCATCGGTTCCGGACGTCTTACGGGTCTCGGTTATGGCGCCTCGACAAGCAAAGCCCGCGGATTGCCGGCGCCGCTCGATGATTCGATCTTTGCCGTCGCCGCCCAAGAGCTCGGATTTGCGGGCGCCGGTGCTCTGGTCATGCTTTTCGCTCTCCTTGTCTACAGGATGCTTTGGCTCGCCCGAGGACGCCGCGACCGCTTCGGCCAGCTGATTCTTGTCGGCTTCGCGACTATCATCGGACTTCAATCGATAGTAAACATGGGCGCTGTCTCGGGCCTTTTGCCCCTCACCGGCGTGCCGCTTCCATTCGTAAGCTACGGCGGTACGGCTCTGGCCGTCTTCATGACCATGGGCGGCGGGGCCGTGAATATTTCGAAATATACGTAAGACAAGAGGCATAGAAACGGCCCCACCGAAACGCGACAAGCCACAACGTTAAAATTATGTAATAATTAAGATTATTATGGCTGATCCGATATCCACGCCTCCCTCATCCGTCCCGAAATCTCTCGTTCGTATCGCTCTCGCTGGCGGAGGAAGCGGGGGACACGTTTATCCGCTCCTCGCCGTCGCCGAAGAAGTCAAGGCTTTTGCCGCCGAGCGCTCATTCGCGCTTGACCTGCGTTATTTTGGTCCGGACGATGAATACGCCACCGTTCTGGCGGAAAAAGACATCCGCATCGTTGGTACGCCCGCTCCGAAAATGCGCCGCTACTTTGCGCTTCGTAATTTCCTGGACATCCCTCTTTTTTTCGTCGCCCTCGTAAAGGCCTGGTGGTCGCTCTTTTGGTTCATGCCCGACGCTGTTTTTTCGAAAGGCGGACCGGGTGCGATTGCCGTTGTCGTGGCCGCCTGGTTTTACCGCATTCCTATCATGATCCACGAGTCCGATGCCATGCCCGGACTTACGAACCTTGTTTCGAGCCGCTTCGCGAGCCGCATTGTTATCAGTTTTGAAGCTGCCGCAAAATATTTCAATCCGGCGATCACGCGCCTCACCGGCAATCCCGTTCGCCACGAACTTCTCGAGGGCCGCCTCCCGCCGGAAACCGCCAAAAAAGAACTCGGCTTTGTAGATACCGAACCGCTCGTCCTCGTTTTAAATGGCTCGCAGGGCTCACAACGTATCAATGAGTTTCTTGAAATAAACCTCCCGACGCTCGTCAAAGAAGTTCAGATCCTCCATCAAACCGGCAAAGCGAACTTCCTCGAAACAAAACGCCTCACCCAGGCCGCCCTGATTGACTCCGATTCGATAAACGAAGAGCGCCGCTATAAGCCCGTGCCATATCTCGGCAAGGACCTCCCCACGGCCCTCTCCGCTGCTGATGTTGTTGTCGGACGATCGGGGAGCGGCATGATCTTTGAGCTGGCCTCCTTCGGAAAACCGGCTATTCTTATTCCGCTTGCCGAATCGGCGAATAATCATCAGCGCACGAACGCCTATGAGTTTGCCAAAACGGGCGCGGCGGTCGTGATCGAAGAATCAAACCTCCTGCCAGGCATTTTTATAAGCCAGCTCAAGACCATTTTGACCGACCAGGCAACGCTACAGAAGATGAACGCGGCCGCGTCCGCCTTCTCGAGGCCAAAGGCTGCTAAGGAAATTGCTGAAGAGGTTTTTCGGATGATCGGCTAAACCATCCAGATTTTAGCTGATAATGAGGAAATAAGGCCCGGAAACGCTTTCCCTGGGTCGTTTTATCGTGCTAAAATGGCCGTGCATGCCTCAAAACAAGCAATCGGAGATCCGGGTTCGCTATGCGCCCAGCCCCACCGGGCACTGGCACGTCGGCGGGGTCCGGGTTGTTCTTTATAACTGGCTCTACGCCCGAAAGACCGGAGGGACGTTTATTGTCCGCATTGAAGATACCGACCAAGAGCGCTCGAAGCGAGAGTTTGAGCTTGAAATTTTTGACTCACTACGATGGCTCGGCCTTGACTATGATGAGGGGCCGATCTGGACGAAAAAGGAAAACGGCGCCACGACTAGCTCCGAAAAAGGGGAATATGGCCCATATCACCAGAGCGAACGGCGCGATATTTATCGAAATTACTTGACCCAGCTCACAGAGAAGGGTCGTGCCTATTATTGCTATTGCACGAAAGAAGACCTCGAAGCGGAACGGCAACTACTTTCTGCCCAGGGCCTGCCGCCGAAATACGGCGGCCACTGCCGCAACCTCACCTCTCCGCCGGTAGGCAAAAAGCCGGAAACCATCCGTTTTCGCATTCCCGAAACCGTCGTAAAATTCCACGACCTCATTCGCGGCGACGTTTCTTTCGACGCCTCGCTTTTTGGCGATATCGTTATCGCCAAAGACCTCGACAACCCTCTCTATAATTTTGCGGTTGTGGTCGATGATGAACTCATGCATATTTCGCACGTCATTCGAGGTGAAGAGCATCTCTCGAACACGCCGAAACAAATCTTGTTCCAAAAGGCGCTCGGGTTTCGTGCGCCAGAATACGCCCACTTCCCGCTTATTTTAAATCCCGATCGGAGTAAAATGTCGAAGCGTTATGGCGAAACAACGCTTTCTGGCTATCGAGACACTGGCTATCTCCCCGAAGCAATGGTGAATTTTTTCTTGCTCCAAGGCTGGCACCCAAAAGATAACCGCGAAGTTATGACGCCTCACGAGGCGGCAGAGCTTTTTGAATTCAAAGACGTTCAGAAAACCGGGGCGGTAT
>ERZ1292623.1534-Hain-H51-01um-R1-1534-length-22099-cov-5_pt1 | contig 14992 bp, 18 predicted proteins | sample MGYA00564398_ERZ1292623 | MGnify/ENA primary metagenome ERZ1292623 (study PRJEB36523, sample SAMEA6512633) | groundwater metagenome | collected 2019-01-07 | study: AquaDiva: Metagenomics assemblies of 32 groundwater samples
ATGAAAAATAAAAAAGGTTTTACATTAATAGAATTGCTTGTGGTTATCGCCATAATCGGTATTTTGTCATCTGTAGTTTTGGCGTCTCTAAACAGCGCTAGGCAAAAATCCCGCGATGCAAGGCGCGTGGCTGATATTGGGCAGATAAGATTGGCTTTGGAACTTTATTTTGATGCCGTAAGAGATTACCCAGCGGCAGCTTCTTCTCTTACCCCTACATATATTCCTGTTGTTCCGGCGGATCCGTTGGGAGGAGCGTACGCTTATTTTAAGTGCAGCACCACCAGGTACCACTTGGGAGCTTCTTTGGAGGACGCAAACCATGTTGCTTTGACTGGCGACTTGGACGTGGTTCCTACCGGTTGCATCGGTTCTACTGTTGATTCACCGGATGCGGACGGTTGCGGAAACGAAGCGAGCAGATACTGCTACGACGTAAACAACTAAATTGTTTTTTGCAGCCGCAATTTTTGGAGCGGTAATCGGAAGTTTTCTTAATGTTGTTTTATTCAAGAAAAACACCGGGGAGACGGCCATGGTTGGCCGTTCCCGGTGTTTTTCGTGCGGTAAAAATCTTTCTTGGTTTGAATTGATTCCAATTTTAAGTTTCATTATCCAGCGAGGGAGGTGCAGTCCGCCAGCTGGCGGATGCGGCAGCAAAATTTCTTGGCAGTACCCGATAGTAGAGCTTATAACCGCGCTTTTGGCAGCGGTTCTAAATTTTCAATGGTTTTATTTTGCGGCATTTTGCGCTCTTTTGCTTGTTGCGGTTTACGATTTCAGGCACAAAATAATAGACAAGCATTTTTTATATATATTCGCGGGATTTGCAATTGCAAATTTAATATATCGAAATATCGAAATATCGAAATATTTATACGATTTCTTGCATGCGGCGGTTATTTTTGCGTTTTTTTATCTTTTATGGAGAGTTTCGAGCGGAAAATGGATGGGCAGGGGCGATTCAGATTTGGCCTTTTTTTTGGCTTTATTTTTGGGCCACCCGCTGTCTCTTTTCATGGTCCTTTTTTCTTTTTGGTTCGGGGCGATTGTGGGTATTTTGTTGTTGCTTAAAAAATCCGGCCGATTTACAATTAAAAGCGAGGTGCCGTTCGGACCGTTTCTGGCCTTTGGAGCTTTTGTTTCTTGGTATTTTAAAGACTTTTTATTAATGATTTATGAATTCTTATATTTTTAAAAAAGAAACTTGGGCGTATACGCTGTTTTTTGTATGTATTCTGCTGATTTTGACTTTACTTCTGCCTTTAAGCGCTGGATTTCCCAAAAATGATTTTGTGGTTGTTTTGGATTACGGAAACGGCCCCGAGAAAAAATTTACCGGCAAATTGAGCGGTGGAATTTCGGCTTGGGATGTTCTCCAGCAGGCAAGCGCGAACTCCATAATAAAACTTGAAGCGGCTCCTGATTTTTACCCCAAAAACATAGACTCCTGGGAAAACGGCCGATGGGGAAAAAATTGGACTCTTTACATAAACGGAAATAAGGTCTCTCAAGAGCCTATAAACGTGTCGATAAATAACGGCGATACGGTTTTATGGCGGTTCGAATAACAAGAGGATTTACTTTAATAGAAGTTGTCGTTGTGATTGGAGTTATGGCGGTTATCGCAACGATAACTTTGATAAGTTTTCCGCAATTTTCCGAAAGAGTCGGCATAGAGCAAGAAGCCGGCAAGCTTGCCTTGGCTGCCCGCAGGGCGCAGTCTAACGCTTTGGCGGTGCGCGAATTCCAGCCTGGCTCAGGAATTTTCCCTTCTTATGGGGTTAACGTGTCCATGAGCAATCCTCTTCAGTACGTAGTTTTTGGCGACCCGAACGCAACAAATCGTTTTGAAAGTTTTTTAAGCGAAGCGGTTGAAACGACCGCTGTTGAAAAAAGAGTTTCAATTTACCGGATTTGCGGAAATTCGCAATCCATTCCGCAGGGGAGCTGTGCTTTGTCTTCTGCGGATATTATTTACATAAGGCCGACTCCGACAATAGTTTTAACGGGCGTAGATTCGGGAATCCCGGCGTTATACAATGATATTAAAGTCGTATTAAGAAATTCCGACGGTTCAATAGAAAGAAATGTCATCATATGGTCTACCGGCCAAATATCAATTGAGTAAAGGTTTTTCTCTTTTGGAGACTACAATAGCGATTGCCATAATGGTATCGGCGATTTTGGGGCCGATGGGAATTTCTTCGCAGAGCATACGCGCGGCGTCCGTTGCCAGAAATAACATAATCGCTTCAAACTTGGCCCAAGAGGGTTTGGAGCTTGTACGAGTTTTTCGCCACAATAACAGGATTGTCGGGCAGTCGTGGACACAGGGTTTGGATGCTTGCTTATCCGCGAACGGTTGCAGAATCGACGCCAGGGATCTAAGTGTCCAGGCTTGCGCTTCGGTTTGCGACCTTTTTAAGTTTGACGATTCGCTGAAGCTTTACAATTATTTTTCCGGAGCCAATACGATTTTTAGAAGAACAATTATAATTTCCAACATAACTGGAGATGAAATAAGGGTGCGAGCCTCGGTCGGGTGGAGCGATAAATTCGGAGACCAAGCGTTCAACTTAGAAACGTCGGTTTTTGATTGGTAAAAATATGCAAAAAAAAGGATTTACTCTTTTAGAAATGATTATATCGATGGGGGTTTTTGCTGTTGCGGCGCTGATTGGCGTCGGCTCTCTTTTGGCGCTTACCAGCGCGCAACGCAAAGCCTTGGTATTCCAAAGCACGCAAGACAACATAAGGTTTGCCGTGGAGGCGATGGCTAGGGATATACGCACAGGCAATTTTTATTATTGCGGAACAAGTTCTAGCGATATTCCCGCAAGTCCGTCTTACAAAGATTGCGCTTCCGGCGGGCCAAGCTTAAATTTTACAAATGTTTCCGGGCAGAGAATCACGTACCAGGCGATAGGCAGTAGAATTCAAAAATCGCAAGATGGCGGGCCTTTTCAGGCAATTACTTCGAGCGACATAGGAATAGAGTATCTTACTTTTTACGTTATAGGCGCGCCCGTTGACGACGATTTTCACCCAAGAGTTACAATTGTTGCCAGGGGAATTGCCGGCAGTGGAGCATCAAGGTCGGAACTTAGCTTACAGACAACCGTAAGTGAAAGAACAGTACAAAGATGAAAATGAGAAATAAAAAAGGCATTACTTTGCTCCTCGCGGTTTTTGTATCTTCCCTTACTCTGACGCTCGGCATGGGAATTTTTACTTTGCTTTTTGGGCAAGTAGGATTTTCATCCACAGCAAGGGAGTCGCTCCTGGCTTTTTACGCCGCTGATTCCGGAGTCGAATGCGCTATTTTTTGGGACACCCAAAACAATTCTTTTGCTACTTCAACAACTTCGTCTATTTCTTGCGACGGCGAATCTTTTACTGTTGGCGGGGCAAGCGGACTAAGCCGGTTTACCGTTAACTTCAACGATGGTTCCTGCGCTGAGGTAGAAGTTGTAAAAAGTTTGGAAACCACCATAACTTCTTTAGGCAAAAACATATGCCAAGCCGGTTCCGCCAAAACTTTGCAAAGAGGGTTGAGGGTTAATTACTAATTCCTAATATCTAATTTCTAATGACCAAAGAGGAAGCTAAAAAAAGAATAGAAAAGCTGAAAAAGGAGATAAATCGCCATCGCTACCTTTACCATGTTTTGGACAAAGCTGAAATTTCGGACGACGCGCTAGACTCTTTGAAGCACGAGTTAAAAAAGCTGGAAGATGAATTTCCGGATTTTGTTACTTCCGATTCTCCAACGCAGAGGGTTGGGGGAAAGGCTTTGTCGAAATTCAAAAAAATAAAACACAAATATCCAATGCTTTCTTTGGAAGACATTTTTTTGGAGAAAGAGTTCGGGGAATGGCTCGAAAGAATTCAAAAAAGAATAGCCTCGGCAAAGTTTACTTTTTTTATTGAGCCGAAATTCGACGGACTTGCTTTGAGTATTGTTTATAAAAACGGCATTTTGCAGTACGCTACCACTCGCGGGGACGGAGTTACCGGTGAAGATGTAACAGCAAATGTAAAAACAATGGAATCTGTTCCGTTATCTATATCTCAAAAAGGAGTTGTGGAGGTGCGCGGAGAGGCTATAATAACCAAAAAAAATTTTGAACGAATCAATAAAGAACAAAAAAAGGCGGGGGAAAAAATTTATGCCAATTCCCGAAACCTGGGGGCTGGCTCTATACGGCAGTTGGATCCCAAAGTAACCGCTTCGCGCAAGCTTGATTTTTTTGCTTACGATATAATGCAAGATTACTTAACCCATCACGAAAAACATGATGTTTTGCGCGAACTTGGTTTTAAAACAGCCAAAGATTTGGAAAAAATTTGCCCAAGCGCAAAAGATGTTTTTTTGCAGCACCAAAAAGTAGCAAAGCTGCGCGAAAAACTTCCATACAATATTGACGGGCTGGTTATAAGCGTTGATTCAAACAAGCTCGCGCGCGACTTGGGGGTGGTAGGTAAGGCTCCCAGGGGAATGGTTGCTTTCAAATTTGCTCCAAAAGAAACGGCTACCGTTGTGGAGGATATCATTGTGCAGGTTGGACGCACCGGAACCCTAACTCCAGTTGCGGTTTTGCGCCCGGTTGAAATTGGCGGAGTCACAGTAAGCCGGGCGACTTTGCACAACGAAGACGAAATAAAAAGGCTGGGAGTAAAAATTGGAGATAGCGTTGTAGTGGGCCGGGCCGGCGACGTAATACCAGATATTAAAAAAGTTTTAACCAGTCTCCGAACCGGAAAGGAAAAAAATTTCCACATGCCAAAATCCTGCCCAGTGTGCGGGAAAGAGGTTCAAAAAAAAGAGGGAGAAGTAAATCATTTTTGCGTAAACAAAAACTGCCCTGCCCGGCACCGAGAGGGGTTGTACCACTTTGTATCGCGCAAAGCTTTTAACATTGAGGGCTTGGGGCCGAAAATTTTGGACGCTTTTTTGGATTACGGACTTATTTATGATGCCGCGGATATTTTTAAGCTCAAGGAGTCGGATATCGAACCACTTGAAAGATTCGGAGAAAAATCATCTCAAAATCTGGTGCGCGAAATTAATAAATCCAAAAAAATTTCTTTGCCGCGTTTCATTTATGCCTTGGGAATTTTGCATGTTGGCGAAGAGACAGCTTTGGATTTGGCAAAAAAATTCAAAAAGTTCGATAACTTGGCTTTAGCAACATTGGAAGAGCTCGAAAATATACGCGACATTGGCCCAAAGGTTGCCGAAAGCATTTTTGAATGGTTTTCTGACGAAAAAAATAAAAAGTTTTTGCGCAAGCTTAAAGATGTTGGAGTAAAAGTGGAAAGCTACACGCTACACACTACACGCTACACACTCGAAGGCAAGTCCTTTGTCTTTACTGGCGAGCTTACGGCAATGTCGCGCGATGAAGCTAAAGACAAAGTTCGCGCGTTGGGCGGGGACGCCTCTGGTTCAGTAAGCGCAAAAACAAGCTACGTTGTGGCCGGAGAAAATCCCGGTTCAAAATACCAGCAAGCCCAAAAACTCGGAGTAAAAATCATCACAGAATCTGAGTTTTTAAAGATGGTAAAATAGTTATCCACAGGAGGTGTTTGATAGCGTTTTACGGCGATGCTTAAGTGGTTAAGGATGTTTGTGTTTTTGGAGTTGAAATGAAAGATGGTCAGGAAAGTATTTATTTTGATAAAGCAGAGCAGATTGCAAAAGACAATTCAACTTGTTTGAAGCTGAATACTGGGGCCGTGATAGTTAAAAACGGCGAAATAGTTGGAATGGGTTGGAACATGTGTTCGCCGGGAGAAGGTGTGTTTTGCCATGGCGATAAGGTTGCTGAATGTGCGCGGATGAATCTGCCGAGCGGTCAGGGGTACGAGCTTTGCAAGCCGATACATGCCGAAGTTATGGCGGTCTTGAGCGCTGGAATGGAAAATTGCAAGGGCGCTACGCTGTTTCTTTCGGGTCACTACTACGCGTGCTGGAATTGCGAAAGCACCGTCCGTTTTGCCGGAGTAGCGGAAATAAAAATCCGCGACAAAAACGCCAAAGAATTTTATCAAAAACAGCAGGAAAAAAGGTAAAATAAACAAAGCCTCGCAAGTTGAGGCTTTTTGATTTTTGGACTAAAATAGTGATATGTCAGAAGCAAGAATTACAAAAAAGGATATCGAGCATTTGAAAAAATTGGCAAGGGTTGAATTTGGAGAAAAAAAGACCGAGGAATTGGCAGGCGATTTGGAGAGAATTATAGGCTACATAGAAATGTTGAAAGAAGTTGATGTATCCAATGTTTCGGAGATGACTCACGTTGGGGGAGAGCGTAATATTTTTAGGGCCGATAAAAATCCGATTGAGTTCAATGAGACAATGCTCGGAAAATTGATTTCCGCATTTCCGGAAAAAGAAAAAACATATTTAAAAGTTAAAGCTGTGCTAAAAAAATGACGGTTCTTGAATTTCACGAAAAATTAAAAACGGGCAAGGCTTCCGCAAGAGAGCTAATTTCGGCGTATTTGGAAAAAATCAAAAAGGAAAATAAATCTCTCAATGCTTATTTAGAAGTTTTCGAAGAAGATGCGATTGCGCAAGCCCAAAAAATCGACGAACGAATTGCATCCGGCGAAACCCCCGGTGTTTTATGGGGCGTGCCAGTGGCTGTGAAAGATAATATTTTAATTGAAGGCAAAATTGCTTCGGCTTCTTCCAAAATTCTGGAAAATTATATCGCGTCGTACAGCGCTACTGCTGTAAAAAAACTTGAGAAAGCGGGCGCGATAATTTTGGGCAGAACAAATATGGACGAATTCGCAATGGGTTCTTCAACTGAAAATTCAGCGTACGGAGCAACCCGCAATCCACTGGACCACTCGCGCGTTCCTGGCGGTTCATCCGGCGGTTCTGTTGCCGCCGTAGCGGCGGATTTGGCGGTGCTGGGTTTGGGTTCCGAAACCGGCGGTTCTGTGCGCCAGCCCGCGGCATTTTGCGGAGTTGTGGGGCTTAAGCCGACATACGGAGCGGTATCGCGCAACGGACTTATAGCGATGGCATCATCTTTGGACCATATTGGACCAATAGCCAAAAATATTGGCGACTGCAAAATTTTATTCGACGCAATCAAAGGAAAAGATGATTTTGATTCGACGTCTATGGACCCTGGACCTGCCTTGCCGGCAGGCAGGCTAAGGACTATGGACAATGTCAAACGAATTGGAATTCCTAAAGAATACTTCGAAGACGGGCTCGACGAAAGAATAAAAAAATCCATAAATAACTTAGTAAAAAGGCTCGAAAAAAAGTATGAAATACGGCATGTTTCTTTACCTCACACAAAATACGCTTTGGCTTGTTATTACATAATCATGCCCGCCGAAGCATCGTCCAATCTCGCGCGGTTCGATGGAATACGCTACGGAGTTCAAAAAAAGGCCGACGATATTTTGGGGGTTTATGAAAAAAGCAGGGGCGCTGGGTTGGGTTTGGAAACGCGCCGAAGAATTCTTTTGGGAACCTATGTTTTGTCGTCCGGGTATTACGACGCTTATTATTCGCGGGCGCAGAAAGTGCGAAATTTGATTGCAAAGGATTTTGAAAATGTTTTTAAAGAAGTTGATGTTTTGCTAACTCCCGCAACTCCCACTCTGCCTTTTAAATTTGGCGAAAAAACAAAAGACCCTGTTGCGATGTATCTTGCGGATATTTATACTGCTCCTGCAAATTTAGTTGGTATTGCGGGTATTTCTTTGCCGGTGGGCTTTGTGCCGGAAGGCGGGAAAAACTTGCCTATAGGCGCTCAGCTTTTGGCGCCGTCTTTTTGCGAAGACAGGCTTTTTGAAGCGGGCGAATACATAGAAAATTTGGTAAAGTAATATTATGGATGCTATTTTTGATTTTTATATATACCTGATAGAAACTATTGTCAGCCTTTTTTATTATGATTATTCGGTTGTCGCAAACAATATATTAAAACCGATTTCTTTCGCGCTCTCGGTGATTTTCGCGTTTTTTACGGTTTGGAGCATTGTAAAGTTCCGCGAGATTGTAAAATCAATGAAAACTCCGGTAAAAGAGAAAATTTACGTTCCAAAGGTGTTGCCGGAAAACATAGAGTACTGGAATAAGATTGTTGAAAAAAGCCGGTCAACGGACGAAAACCAAAGAAAGTTCGCTCTTATAGAGGCGGACACTCTGATTGATAAAATTTTGGGCCTTGCTGGCTACGACGGAGAAAATCTCGGAGCAAAACTCAAGCAGGTCGAAAGGGGGGATATAGAGTCGCTCGATGACTTGTGGGAGGCTCACAAAGTGCGCAATCGCATAGCGCACGAAGCGAATTACAAGCTTTCTTTGGAGTACACGGAAGCCGCGATTTCGCGGTATGAAAAAGCTCTCAAAGAGTTGGAATACATCTAGTGTCAGGGGTGGGAATCGAACCCACGACCTTGGCGTTATGAGTGCCACGCTCTTACCGACTGAGCTACCCTGACATTCTTTTCTGCGGGCTTTGCCACGCCGAAGGTACGCTATGGCGTACCGAAGGCGGGCCCGATGGGATTTGAACCCACGATCTTCCCCGTGACAGGGGGACGTGTTAACCGGGCTACACCACGGGCCCACTAATTATTAAATCAATATAACTTTTTTTGTGGCAAAAATCAAAAACCAGTAAAAGCTGGTTCTTAATTTTCATATGTAGCGGGGGCGGGAATTGAACCCGCGTCTCAAGGTTATGAGCCTTGCGAGATACCGCTTCTCTACCCCGCGGTAATAATTATTTTTGCGAGATACCGCTTCCTGCGCCATGCCGTAGCTTTAGCGAAGGCAGGTCTACCCCGCGATGTTGAATTATATTGTAAGTTAAATTTTGAATTTAGGCAAATAAAAAAAAGCCCCGCTACCGCGGGGGGCTTTATCTTTTTACAACTTCTCTATTTCTTTCAAATCGTGGTCCGGAATGTATAAGAGCAAAAGGCCTAATATTATTCCGCCGATGGCGGTGTAGATGTGCGAACCAACGAAGTTCAAGTCGATATAATCTAAAATGTACCAAAGCCCGCGCCATATTAAGACAAGGCTTACAACTATAACCAAATTTTTCGCAAAATAGCGGAAAATGTTTCTCTTTACCATAGTTTTATTGTAACATATTTTTATGAATGAAAGCGGGCATCCTCTGCCAACTCACAAATTTCGCATAAAAAAGCTGAAATCTCTTTTGGCGATTGTTGAAAGTTCAGCGAGGGGCGACAATTATCTTTTCCGCAATTTATACGCGGACGAATCGGGCAAAGAAATAGATGTTTTTGAAAACGGAGGGACTTCTTGCTGCGGGCATGTAAGTTGGATTTTACTTGCGTTGGAACTTATAAAACATCCGCATGCGGCTGTACACGGAACTGAAAAAGATTTAATAGAAAGCGGGTGGGTGGAAATAGGCGAACCGAGGCCGGGCGCGGTTATAAAATGGGAGAGTTTGGTTGCAAAGAACGGGCTCCAGGGAGAAAAAAATGTTATGCTCTCGCATATGGGATTTTGCGTAAGCGACGACGAAGCAGTAAGCAACGATTCCAAAGGAACGGGATTTCCGCGCAAACACCACATTACTTATGGAGTAAACCCGGATGGTTCGCCTGTTCGGAAAATAGAAAAAATTTATTGGCATCCGGATTTAAACAATGGATAGCGGAAAATACATCGAAATAAATTCTCCGGAAGAAGCCGAGCTAAAGCGTTCGTTGGAAGCGAGAACAGATGCCGATGCCAAAAGAATGTTGCGATTTTTGAACATGCCGGATTTGTCGCGCGCGGAAGGAAGCCCTCTGCGCGAGCTTATAGGAAAAATTTTAAAAATAGAACGGTTCTCAAATTTTGAAGAAATAAAGGTTCCCGAAATAGTAAGGGCAGACCATAGCTTTGATTTGTTCAACTTCCCTCCTGAACATCCGGTACGCAGCGCTTCCGACACATATTATATTGATTCGAATCATATTCTGCGCACGCACACTACCATAATGTGGCTTTACTATTTGGAACAAGAGCAAATACAAGAAAAAATTAAAAATAAAGAATCGATGGGCGTTATTTGTTACGGCAAGGTTTACCGCAAAGACGAAATCGACCGCAATCATATGAATGTTTTTCACCAGGTTGACGGGTGGTACCTTGCGCCCAAATCTAAAGAGCCGATTGGCGCAGAAGAATTAAAATCTGTTCTTATGGAAATCGCGCAAACCATTTTTGGAAAGGAAATAGAGTACCGGTTCAACAAAGACCAATTTCCATATACCGACCCGAGCATAGAAATGGAGGTAAAAATAAGCGACCCGCTTCGCAGCGAGGCGAGCCGCTGGATAGAGGTTTTGGGGGCGGGAGTTGTGAGCGGAGAAGTGTTGAAAAATTTAGGAGTAAATCCAGAAGAATACAACGGCTGGGCTTTTGGGTTTGGATTGGAGCGACTTGCGATAATAAGCATGGACCTGCCGGACATAAGATTGTTGTGGTCCGAAGATTCACGAATAAAAAAACAGCTGAAACTCGGGCAAAAATATGTTCCAGTAAGCAAATATCCGCCGATAACGCGCGACATATCTTTTGTGGTGGATAAAAGTTTTATTCCGAATAATTATTTTGATTTGATAAGGGATTTGGGAGGGGACTTGGTGGAGCAGGTTGAGCTTTTGGACAAATACGAAAACGCCGAAAAATTCGGCGAGGGAAAAGTAAGCTACACATATAGAATCGTCTACCGTAGCAACGACAGGACTTTGGTGTCGAGCGAAGTTGATGAAATACAAAATAAAATTTATAGCGAAACCGCAAAGCAATTTAATGCAGAATTGAGATAATCTGCTTTTTTTGATGCTCTAATATAATTTGCTAATCACTTTCTAGCGATCGCTAGCATATGATTAGTAAGTATTATTGATGATGTCTGAGGCTATAAGAATTATATCAATATGTTAGAATTATTTAATGAAATTACTTCTAACTTCCGCTGGTATAACCAATAAATCTATCGCTAACGCGCTTTTTGATTTGGTTGGCAAAAAGCCGGAAGAAACGTCTTTGGTATTTGTTCCGACAGCGTCAAATGTTGAGGTTGGGGACAAAGAGTGGCTGATTGACGATCTGATAAATTTAAAAAAGCTAAATTTTAAGTCTATCGATATTGCGGATATTTCAGCTGTTTCAAAAGAAATATGGCTCTCGAAAATTGAAAACGCCGATGTTTTATTTTTTGAAGGCGGCAACGAATATCATCTTATGGGGTGGATTATTAAATCTGGTTTAAAGGAAATGTTGCCAGAGCTTCTCAAAACCAGGGTGTATGTTGGATCAAGCGCCGGAAGCATGGTTTTAAGCAAAGACTTAGCCTTAGAAATTTACGGAAATTTGTACGAAGAAGATTTGAGTATCGCAAAAAATATGGACGGCCTTAATTTTGTGGATTTTTACTTTATGCCGCATTTAGACTCGCCATATTTCCCGAAGATAAGAGAAAAACTGATAAGAGAAGTTACAAAAGGTATGAAAGATAAGATTTACATAGTAGATGACAATTCGGCGTTGAGGGTAGTTGATGGAAACGCGGAGGTTGTAAGCGAGGGGAGGTGGTTTGCGGTTAATGAGTAAAACAAGCATGAAATTAAATGTTCCATACTATTCTCAACGGCTGGATGTGCGGAGGAGGTTTTGGAAATCCAGGAGTTGTGGAATTGTCGCGCTCAAAATGGCGATGGACTATTTGGGCCAAAAAAAGAAAAGCTATGTTATCGAGCCGGCGGATAATTTGATAAATAAAGGCGTTTCTTTTTGGGGGCATTCGCTCAAATACGGCTGGTTCCACGACGCTCTTTTAAAAATTGCCTGGAACAAAGGTTTTAAAAAATCTTTAAGAAAAGAGTGCGATGAAGCTGGCAAAAAAAATCTACTTCAATATATTGTAGTGAATTTGAAAAAGGGAATTCCTGTTCTTGTATCTTTGAGGATTGGGGAAAGCGGGCATTTGGTTTTACTCGTCGGTTTTTCCACGAAAGGATTTTTTTACCACGACCCGGATTCCAAAATCCGCTCCAAGGGAAGATTTAAGTTCGTATCTTTTAAAAAATTTCTTCTCAAATGGAAGGGCAGAATTATAGTTATAAAATAACCCCTCCGACCATTGGTCGGAGGGGTTTTGCTTTCATCAGTTTACTTTTTCAAAGTCCATTTTTCCAAAGACAAAAGCAGTGTCTCAATCTCTTTTTCTTCGTAACTATCAAGTTCAAATATTGATACTCGATGAATTTTTTCCAAGGCGCGCTCGCGATCACGACGCGCCCCATTTGAATTTCTCCAGTTTGGCAAAATAATAAATCCATCGCAGACTCTATCATAAATTGCATCGTCCAATGCGTGATAATAGCTTTCCGGCGCTTCTGCTAATTTTTCAAAACGCGCTGTATGGCTATGCGGGCAAAAAAATCCAACCAATCCATTTTGTCCAAAGCGGTTTGCTATTGCGATTGTAACGTACTGCGCGTTTGCGATATTGTGGTCGATTAGCCTTCTGTTTCCTCCGCTGATGTACGGACCGATTATGCCAACTATTTTCATTTTTAAACTTCCCAAAACACCCTTTTTACTCATAGCATTAATGTTTTATTTATGCTAGTATAAGCTTATAAATTCGAATTAATTTTATGGCTAAAAAAGATAAACAAATCAAACCTCAAAAAGAGGGAGGGGGAGGTCCCGCCGTTGCCGAGGCTATGGCGGGCAAGGACTACACCGCCAAAGATATTTTTGTTCTTGAGGGGCTGGATCCGGTGCGTAAGCGCCCCGGAATGTATGTTGGTTCCACGGGAATCGACGGATTGCACCATTTGATTTGGGAGGTGGTGGACAATTCCATAGACGAAGCTATGGCCGGGTATGCAAAAATCGTCCGAGTCGCGTTGTTTCCGAACCATCGGGTAAAAGTAACCGACGACGGCCGGGGAATACCCGTTGACATCCATAAGCAGACCAAAAAATCCGCTCTCGAAACGGTACTCACGACTTTGCATGCCGGAGGAAAATTCGGAGGGGCCGGCTATAAAGTATCCGGTGGTTTGCACGGAGTAGGGGTTTCTGTTGTGAACGCCCTTTCGTCTTATTTGCGCGCGGAAGTCTGCCGAGACGGCTTTTTGTGGGCTCAGGATTACCAGCGGGGCAAGCCCAAAACAAAAGTTCAAAAACTGGGCAAGTGCGTAGGTTCCGGCACTACTATAATTTTTGAGCCGGATTCTGAAATTTTTTCCGCGGACAAAGACGGCAAATTGCCGGAGTACGACAAAAAAAGAATTTTGGAGCGGTTGCGCCAGCACGCGTATCTAACAAAAGGAATCAAACTCATTTTGAGCGACGAACGTTCATCGGATAAATCCGAACATTTTTCCTACTCTTTTTATTTTGAAGGCGGGGTCGCTTCGTATGTGAAGTATTTAAACGACGGATTAAATCCCAAGCACGACAATGTTTTCTACGCCCAAAAAGAAGTTGACGGCATAATGGTGGAAATCGCGCTCCAGTATGTAGATGACTTGCAGGCGCGGGTTTTGGGATTTGCAAACAACATTTATAACCAGGATGGGGGCATGCACGCGACTGGTTTTCAAACCGCGCTTACCCGCTCGCTCAACTCTTACGCCAGAAAAAATAATTTCCTGAAGGAATCCGAAGATAATCTTACCGGCGAGGATGTTCGCGAGGGCCTTACCGCAATAATCGCTCTCAAGCTAAAGAATCCGCAGTTTGAAGGCCAAACTAAAGCCAAGCTCGGCAATCCGGAAGCGCGAAGCGCTGTTGAATCTGTTTTTGGTGAAGCATTTTCCGGATTTTTGGAAGAGCGCCCGCAAGACGCGCGGGCGATTTTGGAAAAAGTTATTTTGGCGCTCAAAGCCCGCAAGGCCGCCAAAGCCGCAAAGGACACAATACTCCGCAAAGGCGCTCTCGAAGGCTTGGCATTGCCTGGCAAACTTGCAGATTGCCAGTCCAAAAGCGCTGCCGAGTCCGAATTGTTTATTGTGGAGGGAGATTCCGCCGGAGGTTCGGCCAAGCAGGCAAGAGACAGAAGATACCAGGCGATATTGCCGTTGCGCGGAAAAATTTTAAACGTTGAGCGCGCCCGTTTGGACAAAATACTTACTTCAAACGAAGTGAAGGCTCTTGTTATTGCCTTGGGAGCGGCGATTGCTGAAAATTTTGACATCAGCAAATTGCGCTACCACCGAATAGTCATAATGACAGACGCAGATGTTGACGGGGCGCACATCCGCACGCTTTTGCTCACTCTTTTTTACAGATATTATTTTCCGCTGATACAGCAAGGATACATTTATATAGCCCAGCCTCCTTTGTATAAAATACAAAAAGGCAAGGAATCTTTTTACGCGTACTCCGATTCTGAAAAAGATAAAATTTCAAAAGGAATGGATAATCCAAATATCCAGCGGTACAAAGGTTTGGGAGAAATGAACCCGGAACAATTGTGGGAGACAACCATGGATCCCAAAAACAGAATTTTGCTGCAGGTAAACGTGGACGACGCCAAGGAAGCCAATAAAATTTTTGATATTCTAATGGGCGACGAAGTCGCTCCAAGAAAACTTTTCATACAGACCCACGCCAAAGCTGTCAAAAACCTGGATATTTAATTTTTTAATAAATCAAAAGTGCCAATTTCACAACGATCGTTCTCAAACATGCACATTTGACTGAAAATAAGCCTAAACCCCCACACCAATGCATTGGTGTGGGGGTGAATTTGACTTTTTGGCGTTTTGAGAGTATAATTAAAACAGAGTAAAAATTCCCAAAAATTCAAAAAAAGGAGAAAAACATGTCTGTTTTGTCGCCAGTTTTGCGAATGTTTGAAATTCCAACAGCCCCAGATGTCACCTCCGAAGACTATTTCGAAGAAGCGGGGGTGAAGTGGATGGGAAGTAATTTCAAAGCTCAATTTTTTGGCTTGAAGAT
>ERZ1292623.2897-Hain-H51-01um-R1-2897-length-14988-cov-6_pt1 | contig 14988 bp, 15 predicted proteins | sample MGYA00564398_ERZ1292623 | MGnify/ENA primary metagenome ERZ1292623 (study PRJEB36523, sample SAMEA6512633) | groundwater metagenome | collected 2019-01-07 | study: AquaDiva: Metagenomics assemblies of 32 groundwater samples
CACGCCGTAATCCACGGTGAGCTTGTTCTGTTCTTGCAAAGTCTTGGTAATTGGCACGTACCGCACGCCGAGGAATGAGCGTACGATCTTGCCGTTTTTCTTCACGCTCTCGTACACCAACTTGGCCTGGTTCACCGGGATGGCAAAGCCAATGAGCTGGCCTTCCTGGCTCACGGCGGTGTTCACGCCAATAACCTGCCCGTCGATATTCAAGAGCGGACCGCCCGAATTCCCAGGGTTGATCGCCGCATCAGTTTGAATAACATCTTCTAGAGTTTCCGTGGACTGACCGTCGCCGGCAGTCACGCGCCGGGCCAACCCCGAGATAACGCCTTTGGTAACGGTGTTGCGGTACTGCCCCAAGGCATTCCCAATGGCAATGACGGTTTGGCCAATGTCGAGTTTTGTCGAATCCCCAAAGGCAATCGGGGTTAAGTCTTTCGCTTCAATTTTTACTACGGCGAGATCGTTCGACGGGTCAACGGCAATGACCTTGGCCGCATAGCGTTTGCCATCGTTGGTGAGGACGCTGTACTCCGCTTCGGTGTCTTCCACCACGTGCTTGTTCGTCATAATGTAGCCGTCCGCGCTCACAATGAAGCCCGAGCCGCCGCCGACTTCCCGCTTGCCCTGCGGCACCGGCTGCTGGATGCCGAAGAAATCGAACGGGAACGAATTGTTCGACTGGCTGTAGATCTTGCTCAAGTCTTTGGTAACGATAATGCTTACCACCGAACCTTTTACCTTCTTCACCACATCAACCGTAGCCGACTCTTCCTGCACGGTCACACTCTTCGTACTCGTCGTCGCGGTGGTTGCGGCTGTTGAAAAATTGAAAGTCTCGCGGAACCAGCTATCAAACCGTCCACTGCTCATTGCCCCGCCGAGCGCCCCGCCAATGGTGCCCAGGAGCACGCTAAAAATGACTGCTACAACCAGCGTGCGCTGCGTAACCGTGGGCTGGGGTTTGGGCCCGCCCGTCTCGCCTTGCGAAGCATGGCGGGCAGGCGGTGGGGTGTAGGAATCGTTCATACGGCGTTCAAAAAAAACTGCGAGTAGGCGCAGTATACCACACCGCGTAGTAGGCGGAAAAGTTTTAGGCGGGCGCGTTGGTTACGGTATTCGTATTGCTAGTGGTCGTCGTCTGCGGGACGAGCCGAAAGAGCTCATCCAGCGAGACAAACCTATACCCTTGCGCCTGCAGGGTGCGGACAATTTCTGGAATCGCCAAATACGCCAGGTCGCTCCCGGCATGCAGCAGGATAATCCCGCCGGGTTTGACGTACGTCTGCACGCGCTGGGTGACGCTTGCCACTGTTGCTGTGGAACTAATATCCAAACCATCCACCGTCCAAGTAAGCGCACAGTACCCGGCCGAACGCATAGCTTCCACAGCTTCGGCTGTGCTATCGCCAAAGGGCAGCCGGGCGTAGGGCTTGGTGGTGGCATTGGTTATCCCGCGGATCAAATCATCGGTGGCTTGCAACTGCGCTTGCACTTCTTTTGCCGTCAGCTTGGAAAAACGCAGGTTGTCGTAGCTGTGGTTGTAGATGGGAAAGCCCGCATCGCGAATACTCTCCACCGCGGCCCGGTCATTTTCCACCAACTTACCGGTAATGAAGAAAGCCGCCGGGATACCCGCGGCCTTTGCGGCTGGCAAAGTTTTCGCCAAATCGCCCGGCACAGTGCCAATATCGAGCGTGAGGGCTACGGCCTTTTCCGTGGTATCGGCCCGGTCCAGCACCGTGGGGCAGGCTGCCGTCGTCAGGCCCGCATTACGCGGGACGGTTGTCGTTACATTGGTATTGAAATTTAGGTTGCTCGAGTTCGTTGCTGGCACTTTCTTCCCGGCCTGCAGGTAAGCCAAAAAGAGCAGGATGAGTGCCACGATAATCACGCCCACCAGCAAACGGCTGCGATCCGGCCGCCCGCCGCGGGAACGGCCAACAATCCGCCCCGAAGGTGAGCTATAGCGACGGTAGTTCCGCATACGGCCCATGGTACTGCGATTCTCCTTCCAACGCAAAGCCCCCGTACCGGCCAGGCACAGGGGGGTGCGAAAAGCCCTTACTCGTGAGCAATCTGATGCTTTTTCCGGCTGCGCTCCCACGCCAACGCCACCTCGGCCGCGCTGAAGAAGACTGCGGCGTAAAATAAATCACCCGCAACCGTATTGCGCAGAAATGGTAAGCCATTGATAAATCCTTGCGTCAGCCCGGCCAGATCGAAACTGTACAAACCGCCATGGTTGGTAAGCCACGCGCCAAAATTGGTAATCACGTAGAATAGCGCCGAGCCCGCCAGTGAACCGGCAACAATCATGCCCGGATTTTTTCGGTCCTTCACCCACCAACCAATAATCCCAACCAGGGCCATGCTCCCCCACGTAAAGAAAATAAGGTTGTGGAACCCTAAAAATGCGTCCGAAACTACCATAGCGATAATTGGTGCAACCAGTGATGCCCGCTTACCCAAGTATACGCCGCTAAATAACGCAACCGCCGCCACCGGCGCAAAGTTCGGCGGGTGCGGCCAGAACCGGGCGGCCGCGGCAAACACAATGAGCACTACGAGTATTCCATTGGTCGGCGTTAGGTAGCGGCGGATATTCATGCGTGCCAGTTTAGAACGAGGTGAGTTTCCACTCAAGCGTATCGGCAGATTTTGTCGTGTACGTACCTGCCCCGATTTCGGATGATGTGCCGTTCACGAAGAACTGCCAGTATTCGGTGGAGCTAGCTTCGCGGCAGTTAATCCCGGTAACGTACTCGCCCAGCCCTTCGGCAGTTTTCGTGCTGGTCTTGGGATATTTTTCTTTCAGTAAAGCGAGTGCAGTCTTCCCATCCTTGCCAGCATAGGTAAACGTCGTGGCAACGCTCTGCGCGTTGACATTGACACAGTCTTTATAACCGACCGTCCGGTTCTGGTAGGCGTACGCGCCAACCCCGGCGAGCGCAACAATAACCAAGACGCTTAATAAGGGAATGCGGAAACGTTTCAAAAATTCCATACTAGATTGATTATTGGTGAAATACTGTTCCTGCAGTCAAAAAACACGAGGGGTTGATGATACGCTATATGGGTAAAAATGGATTCGTATTTCGTATATTCGTATCTTTTTTCGTACATTCGTAAAAACTGCGACATCAGGGCAGTCGCAGGACGGGTTCCATCCTTGTTCGACCTTTTCCCGAAGGATTTGTCTTCACCCTGCCCGAGTGGGCAGGATAGGCGTTGGACTCCCCTGCACCCATTGCTGGGCCGGGATACCATGGCGGGACCGTACCGGATTCACACCGGTTTGCCTGACTGATTTTCAAAGCCTCCATATGATAGCACGATGTCGAACCATCAACAAATGTAGGTGCACAGCTTGCTGTGCGGCAATACAATAAAGGCGAGCCCCTCTTTAACTGGGGTCCCTAAACGCATTTGAAATTAACATATAAAAAAGACCACATACGCTAGATAGGTAGGTGGTCAAATGTTCATTACGATACGGTTTGAGCCGTGGCTGGACCGTAAAGACTAGTTTTTGTGGGGGTATTTTTACCCTTTTACTCCTAGTGAAAGGACTATAGCGCATCTCCATTATAATGTCAAGCGCGAAGTTCTAGTAATCAATCCCCTTCACCGCAATAAACCCTTTGTAGTACGGGTGCTTCACCATTTTCATATCCGTTACCACATCGCAGTGCTTCAGGATTGCCGAAAACTTCTGGTGGCCGGTGAGCACCAAATTGACGTTCTTGGCTTTCGGGTGTTTGGTTCGCTTTGTCAGTATGGCGACCAAGGCCGACACGGGGAAGAGCTTTTGCTCTAAGCACGAAATAACCTCATCCAGCACCACGAGCTTGTACTTACCCGAGCTGATGCACGCCCACGCCCGGTCTAAGGCTTTCTTCGCTGCGGCTTTGTGCTGGGCCAAGGGTTTACGGTCGCCCAAAATCCCGACAAACCCCTGGCCGTGCACTTCCACATCCACGCCGAGCTTGCGCAAGGCTTCCCGCTCGCCCGAGGGCCAATCCAGGCTCTTGTAGAACTGGAAAAACAGCACCTTCCAGCCATAGCCAGTGGCGCGGGTTGCGGCACCAACCGCGGCTGTCGTCTTGCCCTTGCCATCGCCAATGTAGGCCACGGTAATGCCGTGCGGGAAAGGGCGGAGCCGCTTGGGGGCAAGACGCTTGACGACTGTAGTCATACCTAGTAGGGTACGGAAACAGCGACGAAAAAACAACTTTGATCTTCAGCCCCGCACAGCGAACTCTGGACTAGTTCTCCCTCCCCCTGGTTCGGATCCTGCTGCGGGGTCTTTTTTTCTATTTTCAGCATTACCAAATTGCGCTAAACTTCTAGCAAATACACCCCATCGGCGCCGCCTACCCGCGCCATCGCCCGCCCCTTGACCGCCTGCTCGTGCCAGTACCGCGAGCAGGCCCTTTTTTAACCTGGCAACCTCAACCCGCAACTACCCTTGACAGCAGCAGCGATCACTGCTAGGGTTGCGGGTTCGCCATTTACCAATTGTCACTATGGAAGAACTCAAGGAGCACGCCAGCCGCATTGCGGACCAGCGTCCAGACCTGGGGATGCACGGCGTTATCGCCGCACTGGAAACCTTGCACAGCGTTTTAGACGAGCAGCCAGACACTGAACCTGCAACCGACGCTGTCTAGTCTCCCCGACCTTGCCCCGCCTCACCGGCGGGTTTTTGGTTGACGTAAATACGAGTCTGCAGTAGGATTGCCGGAACAACCAAAAGAACAACGCTCACAGGAGGAATGCAATGGTAACCGCAGACCGCGTACGTAAAACCAATGAACATCGACAACTAACCTACTTGAAGCTACGCTTTGACTCATAGAAAAACCAAATGAAAGGAGTGTTTCGTGACCGAAAACATCGGACCTTGCCCGCTGCAACTCAAAGCCGGCCCGTGCAACGGCGACGTGCTGCGAGAAGAGTGGCAGGAATACGACCCCAAAACCGGACCCATGGTCTATGGCAGTCCCAGAAACCAGATGCGTACATGTGTAGTATTCCACTGCTCACACTGCGGTACGAAATTTGCCGCGCCGCCACCAGGGACCAAGGGCTTCTATCCTGCCCCTCCAAAAGATATTGACCCAAACGTGCAGGGTGTTGGCTGAACACACTACCCCTCCCAGTAACATGGGAGGGTTTGTATTGACAGACTGACTGGGCCTGACGTAAGGTGCCAGGCGTGCACACCTGCACGCACCCTCGAGCATAGGACTTCGAGGCAATCATCTCGCATAGGACGCGCCAGCAGAAAGGCGCACAGTATCATGCGAGTCGTTTTCACCATTACGCTCATTGGCGCCGTACTCAACGGCAAACTCTGGGATGAGCTAACTATCCAGTGGGAAGAACTCCACAAGAGCCGCTTCCCGCTCGAGGTGTCCCTGCAGTGGGCCGCCACCCGCGAGTACGCGCTTGCCATTATTCCAGGCCTGACCAGGCTGGAAGATGCGCACCTCGAAATTGACGTGGCCTGACCCAAACACTACAAAACGTAGCCAGCCAGCACGTCCTGCCCAATGTTCCTACCGATCTTTGCACGCCCGTACCTTTCCAGGTGCGGGCGTTGACTTTGCTCTACGTGGCTGGTACAGTGGTCGGTACGAAAACCAATTGAGGAGGTACGAATGGATATCGAAGCTTTTCGGCGTTTGTGCATTAATAAGAATGTAAGTGACAAGCAAGTGATAGCGTTCATCATGGAAGCACTTCGGGAAAATAAAATTACCGACGATAATCGTGAAAAATTCCTCGCGATTCTCAGTACTGCACGCCACACTATCTACACGGGGGTACAACGATCCCAGAAGCGGCACGCCCGACGCCGACCCTGACCCCAAGCCACCCCGACCTCGAGGTGGCTTCTTCTTTTTTGCGTATGGCAGCGCGGGGTTGACAAAATGCCTGGCGGGCTTACGATAGCCATACAAACAAAAGGAGTACTTATGGAATGGATTCTCACGTACCTTGTCATTGGTTTGCTCTGGGTGCCGGCAAAAATCTGGGTGGTCTTTACTATTCCACTCATTCAATTAACCGATAAGTCAGATACTGGCGGCCTGTATAGTATTGCCAAAATGCTAGCACGTCGCCAGATACCGGGTATAGCTGTGATACCATTTTCCATAGCATGGCCTTTACTCGTTTTGGGCGGAAGCATATACTGGCTCGTCGTCTTCTACATGGGTAGCAGCATCCGCCTGCTGCAAAAATTTTTTCCCGAACCTTCGAAACCGCCCGTGCAACACGAGCGCGAATTCCAAGCCACACCCTAGGTGTGGCTTTTCCTTTCCCAAAACGCGGACCCACCCAGATCCGCTCTTTTTTATTTCTGCTGAGCTATAGCAAGAATATGCTCGAGAACACCATCAATATTCTGGTACACGTCAGAATTCCAAACACGTACAACTCGTAACCCAAGCTGTTCAATAATCTTCTGTCTTTCCTGGTCGTAAGCCTCAGCATCTTCACCAATATGCGTTTCACCATCCACTTCAACAACCAGCTTTGCCTGTGCACAATAGAAATCCACAACAAATTTCCCAATGCCGTACTGCCGTCGGAACTTTAGACCCCCAAGTTGACTCCCTTTAAGTCGTGCCCACAAAATCACTTCAGCTTGTGGCATATTCTTACGCAGGGAACGGCGTTTACCTAGCTCGGCATGTTTATTGAAAATAAGACTCATGCGTTGATTATACCCCTCCCTACCCTCCCCTCCGAGAGGGGAGGAGTGTACAGAAAAATCCCCTCCTCTCGGAGGAGGGGTGCCCTGAACGACCCCGAGTATACCGAGGGGGAGTCGAAGGGCGGGGTGGTTTTACTCCGAGCAACTCCCCTTAGCAAGGGGAGGGAGTGTACTTGGCTATATCGAGAACCCCCTCCTTGGGAAGGAGGGGGTCAGGGGGTAGTCGTCTAACTACACCCCGTCGTCTCCCCGCAATCCAAGCAAAGGTTGCAGGTACCATTTCTTTTCATCTTCATGCTGCCGCAGGCCACGCACTGGTCGCCGGTAAAGCCCTGTTGTTTGGCTTCATCTTTACTATCCATGCCAAAGCTTACGTTGCTCTTGGCCGCGGCTGTGCGTTCGGCGGTTTGCACGTGCATAGGCAAAGTGGCTTGCGTGCTCACGGGCGAATGTAGGTCGGTGGGGTCTTTAGGCGCGGGCTTCACGTGCACCAGGTCGGTGCGATGCAAGTACTCAAAGCCCAACACACGGAACACGTAGTCGAGAATGGACGTCGCCATTTTTACGTGGTCGTGGCCCTGCACCGTGCCAGCAGGTTCAAAGCGCGTGTAAGTGAAGGTGTCTACATACTCTTCCAACGGAATGCCGTACTGCAAGCCTTTGGAAATGGAAATGGCGAACATGGAGAGCAAACTGCGGTAGGCCGTCCCCTCTTTGTACATGTCAATAAAGATTTCGCCGAGCTTGCCATCGTTGTACTCGCCCGTACGCAAGTAGACTTTGTGGCCGCCCACGTACACCTTCTGCACAAACCCATGGCGCTTGTTGGGCAAGGCTATACGCACAGCTTGCGCGGCGACAGCATCGCTCACCTGCTTGGGTGTTACCTGCTCGTTCGTTTCTTCTTCGGTGGTGTCGGTCTGGCCGGTCTCGTCCAAACCCGAAATGCTGTTGAGCGGCTGTGAAAGTTTGGACCCATCACGATAGAGGGCCACAGCTTTCAACATGTACTTCCAACTCTTGTGGTAGGCCTGCTCGATATCTTCCAACGTGGCATCGGCCGGCAAATTGATGGTTTTGGAAATAGCGCCAGAAATAAACGGTTGGGCTCCGGCCATCATTTTGAGGTGTGCTTCGTAGGCAATGTAGCGCGTGCCTTTGGCACCGCACTTGTTGGCGCAGTCAAACACCGGTAGGTGCTCGGGTTTGAGGTGCGGTGCACCTTCCACGGTCATGGTGCCACAGACGTACTCATTGGCTTCGTTCATTTGTGCGTCGGTAAAGCCCAGCGCTTTGAGGACGTTGAGTTCGTGGTCCGCAACTTGCTCGTCCGAAAGGCCAATCCGCTTGAGCATCTCATCGCCCATGGTAAACGGCGTAAAGGCAAAGCGGATGTCGAACGCGGTTTTGAGGCCAGACTCGATCTTGGCCAAGTCGGCATCGGTAAAGCCCTTCTCTCTTAGCGTAAGCGGGTTGATGGCCGGGCAGCCAGCAAGTGTGCCATGGCCCTTGGCGTAGTTCTCGATGTCTTTCACTTGCTGCTCGGTGTAGCCCAAGCGACGCAGGGCTTTGTCCATGGATTGGTTGACGATCTTAAAGAAGCCGCCGCCCGCGAGTTTTTTAAACTTCACGAGCGCGAAGTCGGGTTCAATGCCGGTGGTGTCGCAGTCCATGACCAAGCCAATGGTGCCAGTAGGGGCAATGACCGTGGTCTGCGCGTTGCGGAAACCGTGCTGCTCACCGAGCGTGATGGCGCGGTCCCAGGCGCGCTTGGCCGCATCACCCAGGTACGGCGGCACGACGGTTTGGTCGATGCCCATGGGGGTGATAGTAAGGCCTTCATACTCATCCTTGGCCGCGTCGTAGGCCGCGCGGCGATGGTTGCGGATAACACGAAGCATGTGGCGCTTGTTGCGCTCGTAGGCCGGGAACGGCCCCACCACGCTGGCCATTTCGGCACTGGTGGCGTAGGACTCACCGGTCATCACGGCGGAAAGCGAGCCGGCAATAGCCAGGGCTTCGGGCGAGTCGTAGGCAATGCCCATGGTCATGAGGATGGTACCGAGGTTGGCGTACCCCAAACCGAGGGTGCGGTACTCATAGCTGCGGCGCGCAATTTCCTTGCCCGGGAACTGGGCCATAAGCACTGACGTTTCGAGCGTGATGGTCCACAGGCGGATGCTGTGGCGGTAGCTGTCCATGTCCACAATGCCGGTAACCGGGTCCAAATAGTGCGCCAAGTTGATGGAAGCCAAGTTGCAGGCGGTGTCATCGAGGAACATGTACTCGCTACACGGGTTGGAACCGTTGATACGGCCATCCACTGGGCAGGTGTGCCATTCGTTGACGGTATCGTCAAACTGCAGACCCGGATCGGCACAGGACCAGGCGGCATAGGCAATTTGGTCCCAGAGTTGGCGCGCAGGCACGGTGCGAACGACTTCTTTGCTCACCCGGCCGACCAACTGCCAGGGGGCGTTGGTGCGCACGGCTTCCATATACGCATTGGTCACCCGCACGGTATTGTTGCTGTTCTGGCCCGAGACCGTGTTGTAAGCCTCACCTTCGAAGTGCGTGTCGAACACGGGGAAGTCGAGCGTGGTGTGACCTTGTTTGACGAGATCGAGCGCGCGGACAATGTAGTTGAGCGGTACTTGGTGCTTGATGGCGTGCTGCACCACTACTTTAAGCGCCGGCGACTGGGCTACAGTAGTCGCGCCTTCGGCGTGCGCCGTGGTCATAATTTCGTTAAGGAATTTGCTGTTGGTGCGGCTACCGGTGACCAGGTCGGCCACTTTCTGCTCTTCTTTCACCTTCCAGTTGATGAACTCTTCCACATCCGGATGGTCGATATTCACAATGACCATCTTGGCGGCCCGGCGCGTGGTGCCGCCGCTCTTAATGGCACCCGCGGCTTTGTCGAAAATTTGCAAAAAGGACATCATGCCGGACGAGCTGCCGCCGCCGCCGAGCTTTTCCCCGCGGCCGCGCAGGCTGGAGAAGTTGCTGCCCGTGCCCGAGCCGAATTTGAAAAGGCGCGCCTCGCGGGTAATGAGGTCAAAAATGCCGCCCTCGTTAACCAGATCGTCGTTGACGCTCTGGATGAAGCAGGCGTGCGGCTGCGGGTGGGTGTATGCGTCTTCGGACTGGTGGAGCTCGCCATTGGCCGGGTCGACGTAGTAGTGCCCCTGCGGCTTGCCCGTGATGCCGTAGGCCGTGTGCAAACCCGTGTTGAACCACTGGGGCGAGTTGGGCGCGCCAAACTGGCGAATGAGCATGTGTTCCATTTCATCCTGGTAGGCTTGGGCGTCGGCAGCCGAAGCAAAGTAGCCCCACGCTTCGGCCCACGTCCGCCAGCACTGGGCCATGCGGCGTACCACTTGCCGGGCGCTCCGCTCTGCGCCGGTGACGACGTTGCCCTGACTGTCGAGTTTGGGGCTGCCGTCCGGATTGAGTATAGGCACGCCCGCTTTACGAAAGTATTTTTGGGCAATAATATCCGTGGCCACCTGTGACCAACTGGCCGGCACCTCAACGTCGTTTATCTCATACACAATGCGGCCATCCGTATTCTTGATGACCGAGGTACGCAGTTCGTACTCTACCTGCGCCAGCGGGTCGACGCCCGCAGTGGTGTACCGCCGGGTAATGCGCAAGCCATTGGCGGGATACGTCCCCACAGCAGCGTTCGCGTGCGTAGCGGTGTGGAGCGTGGGGTGCGGCATGGGCGCGAGTGGTTAGGCGAACGTGAGTGAAATGGGAATGGTTTTTAGGACCGGCGGGAACGCTTGGGAGATTTTCCAGTTTTCGCTTGCGACCGGGGCTTGAGGAGCGCGTGCAATTCCCGCTGAAAGGTGGCAACGTCTTTAAACGAACGGTAGACCGAGGCAAAGCGGATGTAGGCAACCTGGTTCGTCCGCTTCAAATGCTTCATGAGGATCTCGCCGATGTCTGCGCTCTTTATTTCCTGCCGACCGGTTATCTGGATATCCCGCTCGATACGGTTCACCAGGCGCTTGAACTCATCCTGCGTCAGCGGGAGCTTCTGGAACGAGCGCCGCAAGCCCACTTCGAGCTTTTCGCGGCTGTAGGGCTCGTGCCGGCCGTCCCGCTTGATAACCGTGAGATTGAGAATTTCCGTCTCCTCCATGGTGGAGAAGCGGAAGTCGCAGCGCCCGCATTCCCGACGGCGTCGAATGGCCAACCCGTCCTCGATGAGGCGGGAGTCCATAACCCGGGTGTCTGGTTTGTGGCAGGCAGGACACTTCATGAGATGAAAAGCCAGCAACGCGGCCTGCCCGCCAAAGTTAGCAGTGCGGCGACGCAGGCGGGTACCCCATCGTACAACGACGAGGGCATCCTCGCCAAGCGTGGACGAGAAATGCGAGGAAAACGTAGGGTCGGCGTAGGCAGGGACCCGCCTGCCAACGCCTGAGCGTATGGCGATGGCGGGCAGGCAAGCGGCCAGCGCAGCCAGACGTGGTGTTGATGTTGTAAAGAAGCGTGAGAACAAGCTGACACGCTCCTCTCCCCGCCGTGGCGGGGAGGCTAGGGCCCAATACCCTAGGTAACACTAGATGTAGTATCTCTAAGGGGTAGTATACCACTACATATGGGTTTGTCAACCCAAACCCAAAAACGGCACCTCGTTGCAAGCCGCATAATTACTGGGGTTTCCCGGTGTCGCTTTAGGAGGGGAAATCCGACACTGAAAATCCCTGTGGATAGACTTACGAAAGTACGAATCGGTACGACTATACGAATTGAAGGATGGTGAGCCTACCCTCTGCTTTCGTACTTCGTATATTCGTAGGCTTTATTCGTAATTCGTAACCGTCACATCATTTTCCGTCGGATGAAGGCTGGAATTTCCAGGTCGTCTTCGGGTTTTTGCGGGGTTTGGGGTTTGGGCTGCACTGACGGCTCTACCGGGCGGGGCTGCGGCTGGGCAATTGGCCGGGGTACGGGGCGGCTAGAATCGCTGGCCAGCGGACGACGCTCGACCTCTTTCGGCATATCGTAGTTTTCAAAGCCCGGAGGAGTAATTTTCTTCGGCAGGGGCCGTGGACTCCCTCCGCGGCCAAAGCCCGTGGCAATGACGGTTATACGCACCTCGCCTTTGAGTGCTTCATCAATAACGGCACCGAATATCACCTTGGCAGCCGGGTCCACGGACGCGGTGATAACCCGCGCGGCTTCGTTGACCTCGTACATGCCCAAGTCGGGACCACCGGTGACGGTAAAGAGTATGCCTTTGGCCCCATCAATGGAGAGTTCGAGGAGGGGGCTGTCGATAGCCGCTTTGGCTGCGTCCACTGCCCGGTTATCACCCGTGGCTTTCCCAATGCCCATGAGGGCCGAACCCGCATTTTCCATAATGGACTTCACGTCGGCAAAGTCCACGTTAATGAGCCCCGGAATAGTAATGAGTTCGCTAATCCCCTGCACGCCCTGGCGCAGCACTTCGTCCACCGTGCCAAAAGCATCCAGCAGGCTGGTTTTCTTGTCGATAATTTGCAAGAGCCGGTCGTTCGGGATAGTGATGAGCGTATCAACCCGATCGCCCAGCTCGGCATGGCCCTGGTCGGCCAGGGCTTTCCGCTGCGCACCTTCAAAGGCAAAAGGCTTGGTGACGACCGCGACGGTCAGCGCCCCCACATCCTTGGCAATATCTGCAACCACGGGTGACGCGCCCGTGCCCGTGCCGCCGCCCAACCCGCAGGTGATGAAGACCATGTCCGCACCTTTCAGGGCTTCGTGAATGTCGTCCTGGCTCTCCTCGGCGGCTTTCCGGCCTAAATCGGGATCCATGCCCGCGCCCAGGCCTCGCGTTACCGTCTTGCCAATGTGAATTTTCGTCGTGGCTTTGGAGTGATGCAAGGCCTGCGCATCGGTATTTATCGCAATGAATTCGACACCCCGAATTTTGGCGTTAATCATGCGGTCGACTGCCGAGCCGCCCGAGCCGCCAACGCCAACAACCTTAATCTTGGCAAAAGTTTCGATATCGGGTTTTATCTCCATAGCGCTACGGGCCATTGCTGCGAGTGAGTTAGTTCGTGAGGTTCTTCATCCAGCCGCGGAGCTTGCCCACGACATCGTTCACGGTTGAAAATTTCGATTGGCGGCTGCCACCACCGTGCTGCAAGGCAGCGCCCCAGAACGCCAGGCCAATGGCCGTAGCGTACTCGGGCTCGTGGGCCTTGTCGATAGCCGTCACCAGGTTGAGCGGGTTGCCGACGCACGCTGGCAAGCGGAATTCCCGCTTGGCCACGTCAACGAGGCCGGGCAGCTTGGCGCCGCCGCCAACCAGTACCAGCCCGGCGGGGAGCAGGCCCGAGCGGTCCACTTGCTGCAATTCTTTATCTACCATGGTAAAAATTTCCGAGGCGCGGGCTTCGATAATCTCGGCTACGTGCTTGCGGGAAACCACCCCGGATTCCTTGGGGTCGAGTTCGGCCAAATTAATTTCGTCGCGCTTCGCTACCTCGGCGGGCAGGGCCGTGCCGAACTCCAGCTTTACCCGTTCGGCCACATCAATAGACGTCCGCAAACCAATGGCAATATCGTTGGTAATGTGTCCGGAGCCAACGGGCAGGATGGCCGTATGCAGCACGTCGCCCTCTTCGAAGACGATGAGGCTGCTGGTTGAGGCGCCAATGTTGAGCACGCCCACGCCAATGTCTTTCTGCCGCTTCGTCACCACTGCTTCGGCCGCGGCCAGTACGCCGAGCACCAGGTCGTCGATTTCTACGCCGGTGCGGTAAATGCACTTAGTGAGGTTTTTAATCTGCGCGTGCTGACCCTGGATGACCTGGGCGTCCACTTCGAGGCGGATGCCGGACATGCCGACCGGGTCTTTAATCCCCTTCTGGTTATCAACGGTGAAAGTCCGCGGGATGACGTGGAGAATTTCGACATTCGACGGCACCACCGTGGTCTGCGCGGCCTCAATGACCCGCTCGACATCTTCCTCTTTAATTTCGCCGTCGGCCTTGGCCACGGCCACAACGCCGTGCACCTCGAGCGAAGCAATGTGCGTGCCGTTAATGCCAACGTAGGCGTGCGTCACCGGGACCCCCGTCATGCGCTCGGCTTGCTCCAGCGCTCCCGAAATGGAAGAGATAGCATCTTCGATGCTCGTTATTGCGCCTTTGCTAATGCCGTCAGCTGCATGCTCGCCCACGCCTAAAATTTGCAGCTGCCCCGCACCTTCAACAGGTGCGGCAACGACGACGCGGATGGTCGTTGAGCCGAGATCAAGCCCAACCAGAGTGGATTCACGAGCCATAAGTTGCGTTGAGTATACAAAAAATTGCCGTTTTCGGCAATGCGCCTACTGCACGAAGTACGGCCAGAATATGAGGACACCGATAATGACGGAGACAATGGACGCGAACAGGACGGCCGCCGCCATGGCATCTTTGACCACTTGCGCCACCATGACGAGCTTGGCGCTTACCAGGTCGGTAAGGTGCTCAACCACGGTGTTTATGAGCTCCAGCGTAAGCACGGCGGCAGTGATGGTAATGAGGATAATGGCATCCCGCGTCGTAATACGCACCACGGCCATGAGCACCAGCACGACCAATGCGGCAAAGCACTGCAGCCGAAAGCTCTGCTGCGTCTGGAAAGTGTGGACCAGGCCTCGAAAAGCATAACGAAAGCTATTGCGGATGCTATGCGGGGTAATGTGCACCATAGAAAGTCTTCAAGCAGTGTTGAACGCGAGCTTCCATGCGGGTATTGGCAGCTTCGGAATGATGCTGGTAGCCGTGCAAGTGCAGCAGGGCGTGAACGAAACGATGGGCCAGGAGCGGCGCCAAGGCTTGGCCCGGAAAACGCTGGCGCAGGACCGCCGGGCAGAGCGCAATATCTCCGCTGCCATCACGTTTCGGCTGCCGATCAGCCGCGGGGAAGGCCAGGACATCGGTCGGGCCGGCTTTGCCGCGGTAGCTGCGGTTGAGCGCGGCCATGCGCTGCGGCGGAATAAGAATAAGCGCGACGCTGGTATTCGGTGTCGCCTGCTCGAGCCGCTGGACGCAACGGAAGAGTGCAGACCAGCGCACGGCTGCACGCTGGCTCGGGGTTGCCTGCACGACCCGGAACTCCATGCGCCCTACAGACCGGCGTTAAGGTTGCTGTTTGCGTTCGTGTTGGTGTTGGTGTTGCTCGCGTTCGTGTTGGCGTTTGCGTTGACGTTCGTCGTATTCGTATTCGCTGTGTTGGTATTCGTGTTGAGATTTACCTTGCTGGGG
>ERZ1292623.2901-Hain-H51-01um-R1-2901-length-14980-cov-44_pt1 | contig 14980 bp, 13 predicted proteins | sample MGYA00564398_ERZ1292623 | MGnify/ENA primary metagenome ERZ1292623 (study PRJEB36523, sample SAMEA6512633) | groundwater metagenome | collected 2019-01-07 | study: AquaDiva: Metagenomics assemblies of 32 groundwater samples
GTCGGATCGTAGGTGCCGCTCGATAACAGCGCATGCATCTGTTCCGGGGCAACCAACAGGCTGAGACCCCAGCCCAGGTACAGGATGGCCGCAATCACCAGCGCCGATTGAACGTGATTTTTCATTGTTGCTCCTCGCTTGGGTGGATGACTATTGCGCCCCGCCTGGGTGGCAATATCGCCAGCAAGGCTATACTTCGGGCTGGTACCCAGCATAGTCCAGCCCCCCGGGATCACAACCGGTCCGGACAGAGCCTAGCGTAGTCATGGAAACCACTACAGACCAGCAAAAAACAGCCAGCCGCCACGTGATCCGTCACCGGGACGAGGTGGCCGCCGAACTCCTGGCCCTGCTCGGGGAAGCGAGGCAGCGGGTGGACATCTTTTCGCCGCGCCTGGACCCCTCGCTCTTCAGCACGCGGGCGGTGACCGAGGCGTTGACCGCCGTGGCCACCCGCAACCGCCTGAGCCGGGTGCGCGTCCTGACCGAGGACAGCCAGCAACTGGCCCGGGACAACATCCGCCTGGTCGGTCTGGCCCGCCGGCTCAGCGATTCAATCCGCCTGCAGCGCGTCGGCGAAGAACACGTCGGCCTGAACGAAACCATCGTGCTGGTCGATGGCCGCGCCAGTCTTTATCAGGCCGATCAGGCCCGTCACGAATATGTCATCGAGCGCGGTGGCGGGCACGGCACCGCCGAGCTGGTATTGCGCTTCAATGCCATGTGGGATCGCAGCGAACCGATCCCGGAAATTCACACCACCGGTCTGTAAACGAAGGAGGCCCACATGCCGATCCGCTCCCTCACCCTGTCCTTCTGCCTGCTGCTCACCCTGCTGGCCACCGGCTGCTCCAGCACTCCTTCGCGCCACGGCGAACCGCGCGGTACCGTCTCGACCTCGGCCGCCAACCGCGCCGCCGACGTGGCCCTGGCGCAGATCGGCACGCCCTACCGCCACGGCGGAGACAATCCACGGCGCGGGTTCGATTGCAGCGGTCTGGTGAATTTCAGCTACCGGCAGGCCGGCCTGAACCTCGGTCATGGCACGGTTTACCTGCGTCACTATTCACGCCGCATTTCGGTATCGCAGTTGCGCCGCGGCGATCTGGTCTTTTTCGACCAGTTGGGCAAGAGCGCCTCGCACGTCGGCATATACGTCGGTAACGGAAAGTTTGTGCACGCGCCTTCAACCGGCAAACACGTTCAGACCGCCGACTTCAACAGCCCCTACTGGCGTAAACACCTGAACGACGTGCGCCGTCTCGACGTTTACTAGAAACTATCTCAAGAAAACACTTGTAAGAATCCGGAACGCGGATGAACGCGAATGGAACGCGCAGATAAACGCGGACCTGAATCTATCTGCGTTTATCCATCCAAATACTGCGTTTATCTGCGGTTAGCAGTGTGCGCTTTTTTGAGATTGCTTCTAGCCGGGCGGCAACTGGCGGTCGATGAAACGGCGCACGAAATCGGCGGGCCGGAAGCTGCTGAAACGGTCACGCTCCTCGCCATTGACAAACAACAGCACGGTCGGAAAGCCGCGCAACTGGTAGCGGCCGGCCAGTCTCATGTTTTCATCCGCCTCAACCTTGGCGAGCCGCACCCGGCCGGCGTATTCCTGCGTGATGCGTTCCAGCACCGGCGTCAACGCGGTACAGGGCGGGCACCAGTCGGCCCAGAAATCGACCAGCACCGGCACATCGGCCGAGGCCTTCAGTACCCGGTCTTCAAAAGAAGATTCGTCGACGTCGAAAATCAGCAGGGGCGATGCGGACACGGATGACGGTTCCAGCGGGGTCAATGGCGGCGCGCACCCTAACATGCACCAGTTGCGTCGGCAACACAGGACAGCTGCGTTATAGTGACGACCGTGAAGCGATCGTCTCACCACCTCCTCTTCCAGCTGATGTCGGAACCGACGGCGCCCTTCCGCGAGGAGCGAATCGCCGCCGTTGCCCTGAGCTGGCTGACCGACCAGGGCATCGCGCATTTCATCGACCCAGCCGGCAACATCCTGATCGGCTGCGCCTCGGCCGCCGATTACCGGCGGCTGCTGGCCCGGTCGACGCGCGAACCGGCGCGCCTGCTGATCGCGCACATGGATCACCCGGGCTTTCACGGGCAGCGCTGGTTGTCCGCCAACCGGCTGGCGCTGCGCTGGTTGGGCGGCTCGCCCGTGCGCGGACTCAACGGTGCACGCGTGTGGCTGGCGGACGACGACGGTGAATTCGCCGAAGGGCGACTGACAAAACCGCGCTGGCGCCGGGACGGCCACGGTCTGGCCGGCGCCGAGGTCGTGCTGACCGCGACACCCACGCATCCGCGCCCACGTGCGAACAACATATTCGGCGCCTTCCACTTCGGGAAACCGTTCCGGTTGTCCGGCCGGCGACTTTACACGCGCGTGGCCGATGACCTGGTCGGTGTCTATGCCGTCTTGCAGACCGCCCGCCACGCCACTCGCCGCGCGCAGCCATTTCTGGGTCTGCTGACGCGCGGCGAGGAAGTCGGCTTCGTCGGTGCCCTGGCCCACTTCGATCGTTACCGAATCGCTACGTCCAGGAGGTCGGTGCTGGCGGTCAGTTTGGAAACCTCGCGGGTCCTGCCCGGCACGAAAATCGGCCAGGGCCCTATCGTGCGTCTTGGCGACCGGCGCGGCCCCTTCGATCCCGGTTACACGCAACAGCTGTTGGCCATCGCCGCGCGCACCCTGCCCGGCCGTCATCAGCGGCACCTCATGGATGGCGGCGCCTGCGAGGCCACGGCCGCGCTGGCCAGCGGCATTCCCGCCATCGGCATTTCCGTGCCGCTCGGCAATTACCACAACGAGTCTTTCGAAGGTGCGCCCGGTTACCGCCGACGCGGCGCACCGGCGCCGGAATTCGTGCATCTCGACGACGTCGATGGACTGTTGATGTTATGCCGGTCGCTGATCAAACCCGACCCCGGCTGGAGAGATCCCTGGCAACCCACGCGCCGGCGATTAAAACAAAACCGCCAGCGCTATCGCCGCTTCATCGCGGACTGAGCGAACGATCAGCGCAGGAAGGCCTCGGGCCGGCGAATCAGGAAGCGGCGGCCACGTTGCTCGATCCAGCCGTCTCGCTGGTACTGCACGAACAGCCGGCAGACTGTTTCCTTGGCCAGGCCAAGGAAGCTGCCGATCTCCGCGCGCGTCATGCGAAATGCCATGGCGCGCGGATCGAGACCGCGGTGCTGGCAACGCTCCACCAGATTACCGAGCCAGGCCGACAGGCGCTGGGCCGCGGTTTGCCGGCCGGCAAAAGGACGCAGACGGGCGCGGCGGTGAGCGGCGTCGTCGCGCAACAGCCCCAGCATCGCGCCCCAGACAACCGCGTTGGCTTCCGGATCGCACTGGCAGGTGATTTCGCGGACGGTGCACGGCTCCAGCGCCACGGCGTCCTGGCGCGCCGCCGGATCGGCCATGGCTTCGAACGAGATCAACTCGCCGGGAAGATGAAAGTCGTTGGTCTGCAGGCTGCCGTCGTGGCGGCGGGTACAGGACCGGGCTGTGCCTTCGCACAGCACGAAGAAAGTATGCGGCGACTGTTCGGGCGTATGCAGGGACTCGCCGGCGCGCACACGCCGGGCCTGAACGCGATAGATGCCCTGGCCAGCCTGGGGATGGACGCAAAAACCCGCCGCCCGGCACCGGGTACAGGCCCGATAACTCCCTGCAGCCGCCACTGTTTTGATCGTCGTCATGTCATCGCACCTTCCGGCAAACCTGGCCGTTGGATTCGATGGTTTATATCCCAGGACCTGCGCGGAAAGAAAGGACGTAGGTCAATTTTCGGAATTCCGGCCGGCGGCCTTGTTTCCCCGGGTAAAATGCACGCCGACATCGAGCCAGATCCCATCCGGGCCGGCCTGCGCCTCAATCTCCGCCAGGTGCGCGGCGCGAAAGGCTTCGAGCGCCTCGGGCGCCAGGTTCTGGACGAAATTGCGCAAGCCGGTGAACCAGACGATCTCCCACCAGTCCTGGGCGTTGCGCAGGTGATAGCCGAGCTGCTCGGTCTCGACCTGAACGTCCTGCAGACCGGCCGCTTCCGCCAGGCGGCGACACTCGTCGGGATCGTAGAGTTTCTGCGCCGGCGACATCGCCTGCCCCGGGTCGACGCCGAATGACTTCAGCCTTTCGAAAAACATCGCCTTGTACGGTTCGAAGGCGCCGGCGGTGAAGGCCGTGAACATCAGTCGCCCGCCCGGGCGCAGCACCCGCACCCATTCGCGCAGCGCCGCCGCCATGTCCGGCATGAAAAAAATACCGAAGGCCGACACCACGTGGTGAAAATAATCGCGCCGGAACTCCGGCCGCGACGCGTCCATGACGTGCACGTCGATCTGCTCGATGCCGAACTTGCGCCGCTTCTCGTCCAGTTTCGCCAGCATCGCTTCGGAGAGGTCGATGGCAAAGACACGGCCCTGAGGGCCGACCGCCTGCGCCAGCGCCAGGGTGGCGGCGCCGGTGCCGGCGCAGACGTCCAGTACCTTGTCACCCGCGGCGGGATGGAGTTTGTGGGTCAGCCGGTCAGCGGCGAAGGGAAAGAAGCGCATGGCCGGGCTGTCGTAGCCCTCGGCCGCCCGGTCGAAAACCGCCGCGACGCGGCGAACGTGTTCGTGCGGATCGGTATCACCCATCGCCGGGTGCGCGCGGTCAGGACTTTCCGGCCGGTTTTTTCTGCATCTCGCCGGTCATGGGGATAAAGTACACGCTGGTGTACTTGCGCGAATGCACCTTGCCCGCCGCATCCTTGGTGTAGACGTACAGGAACTGACTGCCGGGCGTGAACGGCTGGCCAATGGGGATAACCAGACGACCACCGGGCTTGAGCTGCTCAAGCAGCGCCGGGGGCACGTACTGGGCGACGCAGGTGACGATGATGATGTCGAAGCCGCCCTTCACCTCCGGCCAGCCGAAGAAACCGTCGCCGACGCGGGTCTGGATGTTGTTGTAGCCGAGCGGCTTGAAGATCTTGGCCACGCCCTGGCCGAGCGGCTCGATGATCTCGATGGAATAGGCCTGCTTGACGATGCGCGACAGGATCGACACCTGGTAGCCAGACCCGGTGCCGATTTCGAGGACGACGTCGGTGGGCTTGGGCCGGGCGATCTGGGTCATGTAGGCCTGCACGAAATAATCGGACAGCGTCGAGCCGTAGCCGATGACGTGCGACTTCACGTCCTCGGTCTTCGGCTCATAGGCCTTAAAAGCAGACGAAGTCTTGCGCTGATAGTTATAGTGGTAATACTCGCGCGGCACTTCGGAAAAGGCCTTCATCACCAGCGGATCGGCCTTGCCGAAACGGCGCGTGAGGAAACTCTCGATGTTCTTCAGCGCCTGCAGGCGGTTTTCCTGGGCCTGGGTGAAGTCCGCTTCCGTGACCGTGTGCGGGCGCTCACTGGCCTGGTAGGCACTGAGAAAGGACTTGAAGTTCCACGCCGTGCGGTCGCCCGCCAGCACGGCGGCCGCGCGGGGACTGGCGGTGTTGGCCGGGGCGCTGAGGGCGACGATCAACAACGCCGCCATCGGGATGGCAATCAAGGTGCGTTTCATTGCTGCGCTCCGGGAAATCAGTGGCATTAAGGTTTGTCGGCCGACGGCTTCTGCATCTGGCCGGTCATGGGGATGAAGAATACCCCCACGTCCTTGCGCGAGCTGACCTTGCCGTTCTGATCTTTGGTGTAGACATACAGGAACTGGCCGCCCTTCTTGAACGGCTGGCCAATGGGGATAACCAGACGACCACCGGGCTTGAGCTGCTCAAGCAGCGCCGGGGGCACGTACTGGGCGACGCAGGTGACGATGATGATGTCGAAGCCGCCCTTCACCTCCGGCCAGCCGAAGAAACCGTCGCCGACGCGGGTCTGGATGTTGTTGTAGCCGAGCGGCTTGAAGATCTTGGCCACGCCCTGGCCGAGCGGCTCGATGATCTCGATGGAATAGGCCTGCTTGACGATGCGCGACAGGATCGACACCTGGTAGCCAGACCCGGTGCCGATTTCGAGGACGACGTCGGTGGGCTTGGGCCGGGCGATCTGGGTCATGTAGGCCTGGCCCAGGTAATCCGACAACGCCGAGCCGTAACCGATCGCCCACGGCTTGACGTTTTCAAGTTCGTAGGCGCTGGCCGCAAACGATTTTTTGCTCTGGTAATTGAAGTGATAATACTCGCGCGGCACTTCGGCAAAGGCCTTCATCACCAGCGGGTCGGCCTTGCCGAAACGCTGGGTCAGGTATTTTTCGATAATCTTGAGCGACTTCAGGCGGTTTTCCTGAAGCCGCTTGAAGGTCTTGTCGGAGATATTCTGGCTGCGGCCGCCGGCCTCGATGGCCGACTTGAACGCCTCGTAGTTCCACGCCGGGGCACCGGCATCGGTTGCCGCAGAGGCCAGACTCACGGGCAGCACCGCGGCAAGCGCGGCAGCAATGAACAGTTTACGCATGATTTTTCTTCCGGTTGGGGATTTTAACTGACGCGGTTGCGGCCTTCGGCTGCCGGGAACGCGAGATAGACGATGATGTAGAGGAGCAGAGACACGAACAACACCAGTTTATAGCCCGCCGAAACCGCGAGCAAGTTGGCCAGCGGCGTCGCCACCACCGAAAACGATCCGTTCAGGCTCCAGGCCCAGGGCAGGAAGTGACTGTTCTTGCCCCGGAACAGGGTGAGGCCGAGCGGAAACGGGAAACCCAGCGCCACACCCAGCGGTGCGGACAGCACCACCAGCACCGCCACCTTGAGCGGCAGCGGCCAGCCCAGCAACGCCTGCAGCAGCGGATCGAGGATCATGGCCATGACGATGACCCACGTGAATATCCCGACGCAGGCGTAGGTCAGTCCCTGCCTGGGGTTATCGGTGAACCGCCCAGCCAGGGCGCTGCCAATACCGGAAGACACCAGCATCACCGTCAGCACGATGGCGAACGCGTAGGTGCGGTCGCTCAGGAACCAGGCGGCCTTGTCGATCAGCCAGATTTCCATGAACAGAAAGCCCAGACCGAGGCCGGCGAAATAGAGGATGGATTTGACGATCGACTTGGCCTTCGGGTGGGTCCCGCGCCGGTAGCGCAACAGTGGCAGGCCCAGCACCAACAAAGCCAGAATCACCGACTGCACCAGCACCGCGACGTTGATCAGATAGCCAATCTCCTCGCGCGGGATGGCTTCGATCCGTTTGAGGATGGTGTCCAGCTTGCCCAGATCGAGGATCGAATAGAAGAACGGGCGGTCGTGGGTCGAGGGTTCGAGCCGGAAAAAGTGGCCGCGCAGCCAACTGCCGTCGCGGTCGGCGAACAGGCGCAGGGCGTCGTCGCGCAGTGAATCGCTGGCACGGTCGCTGACCTCGACCGTCTGATTGGCAAACGAGATGCCCGGCAGATCGTTCCACACCTTTATTGTCTGGCCGCGGATGCCCGGAAAATATGAGGTGTCAAAGGAGCGATCGTCGGCGAAGCGCCGGAGTTTGGCGATGGTGGCCGGGCTGAACGGCTGCTTCGACACCAGGATGCGGACATTCCAACTCGACCGGTAAACAATGACGTGCCGTTCGGGCGCCGCCACCCCATCGCGCACCAGCGCCTCGCGCACCGTGGCCAGCAACTTGATGGCGTAGACCGTGTATTCACGGATCGATACCGGCACCGACAGCACGCCGTCGTCGCGCAGCAGGCCAAGGTTTGCCTGTACGGCCTCAACGGTGAACACGTACTTGTTGACGTCCGCCTGATTGAGAAAATCGGAGGCGATGTCGATGATGTCAAATCGCGCCCTGCCCTCGGCGGCAATCTCGGCCGGCGAGGCATTGCGCAACTGCACGCGCGGGTCGTCGAGCGCCGGATGATGGCCGCGCGTCTTGAGCAGGGTATACAACGTGGCGTCGGGCTCCAGCGCCGTCACCTTGCCGGCGCCAAGCTTGAGCGCCTCGCGCACGCGGAAACCGCCACGCGTGCCGATCAGCAGCACGTCCGGCACGCGTGCCACTTCGTAGGGAAAGGCGTCGAGCGAGGCGCGCAGGTACTCCAGACTCTCATCGCCCGGTTTGCGCAGTGAGGTCAGGCGATTGCCATCGGCGTACAGACCGAGCGTCGACGGTGTGCCCTTGGCACCCAGGGTTTTAAAGTTGTTGGAGAGATCGACGTCCAGCCGTTCGGTAAAATTGTCGAGCACCAGAAAGTAGCCGCGCGGCGAGCGGATTTCGTCGACGATGCGGTTACCCTGTACGTTCAGCGGCGGGTAGATCGACTTGTATTCGTTGAAATCGGCCTGGTTATAGCGCAACACCACCAGCTCGGAGCCGACGACGGCGGCCGCCAGCGCCATGAAGTAAATCAGTCGCGGGCGGCGGCGGGCGGGCAGGTGGTAGAAACCGGCGATGGCCAGCAGTGGCAACAACCCGACCAGCAGGTAGAACGGGTGCAGCCAGAACATCAGCATCAACACCAGCAGCGATCCGGCGCCAGCGCCGATCAGATCGGCGCCGTAGATCTTGGGGATATCGGCCTGGAAGGTGACGAAGTAGAGACTGATGTAGGTGCCGGTCAGGAAGTAGAACGGGAACAGCGCCGCGTAGTACTTGCCGATGTTGGTGAGCTGCTCGCCCCACTGGCCGGGGTTCTGGAACTCAAGCGGGTTGAACGGCACGCCGATGGTAAAGTAGTAACCGGCCGCAGCCGTCACCAGCAGCAACAGTGGCGTCAGGAACAGCAGGCGCGCGCTGTGGCGAACAAAAAAATCCTTGAACAGGCTTAACACCACGCCGCTCACGGCAAAACCGACCATGGTGATGGAGATCACCCAATAGCCGTACTCCGACCAGCTGGCGATGGCGAAAAAGCGCGTCAGCGCAATCTCGAACCCGACGGCCGCGGCCGAGATCAGAAACAGGGGCGCCAGCGGCGCGTGACGTTTTTTACTCATCGTGGCCAGACCTCGCGGGTGAGAAAATCGCCGAGCACCAGATTGAAGCGCTTCGGTTCGTCGACAAACAGGGCGTGGCCGGCATTCTCGAAGACGGCGATGCGGCTGCCGGGCCGGTTCTTTTCCAGATTCAACGCCTGACCGCGAAAACGGTTACTGACGACGTACAGCAGCGGCTTGCGGGTGGCGTACACCGTCTCCTTCCAGTACTGACGCGGGTGGTTGTAGTTCAGCAGCGCCAGCGACGCCTCCAGCGGTACGCGCAGGGCGGAACGCGTCAGCCGGTTCAGATACTGTTCGCTCTGCGTGGTGCGGTGCATGCCGCGCACGAACCGGCGCATGGTGGCCTTCTGGTCGCGCCGCAGCCGTGGCAGGAAGGTCGGATCGAACACCGGCGGCGGTTCCTCACCGATCGAGTTGTCGACCAGCACCAGCGCGGCTACCTGCGCGTCGCCGTGCTGGCGGATGTAGGCGAGCGCCTCGAGCACGCCCAGCGACCAGCCGGCCAGCACCACCGGCTGGTCTCCGAGTTGATCGAGAAGCTCCTTGATGTCGAGCGCGCGACGCTCGGGGGTATAGCCGTTGGCCGGAATGCTGCTGCGCCCCTGGCCACGCGGATCGAAGGCGATGACGCGGTAGTGGCGCGCGAAGCGATCGATCTGCGCCTGCCAGACATAGGCCGGCATGGTCCAGCCGGGCACGAATACGAGGGTTTGTCCCCGCCCGGCTTCCAGATAATGGAGCCGTGCCCCGTCGCTGGCGGTGAAATAGCGGCTCTGGGCGGCCTCGGCGATGGGAGACGTCTTAGGCGGGACGCCAGGGACACATGTCCGAGGGCCGCGCGCCGATTCTGAATTCCTACTCGCTGCGCTCGTTCGTTCTGCCATTTGATGAGGCGTGCTTGCGGCTTCGGCCAGCGGGGCGGTCATGACGAACAGTCCAAACACCAAGGCCGCCAGGCGCCGGGCGCCGGGTTCGGCCGCGACGAAAGAAAATCGGGATAGGGTGTTCACGGGTGGCTCGGCGTCGGTAAACGTCCCGGCGGCATTACCGGAGCGGCGGGAAGTGTAGTGACGGGGGGAGCGGGAATCAACAGAAAAGCAGCGGCTTTTCACGACTTCCCATGGCGGCGTGCCGCACCCGGGTCGGGACAGACCGGGGCGGTTCGGCTACCGCCCATCACCCGCCCTGCCCGGATTATCCCCCGGGGGCCTTGAGGTCGCGGTTGCACGTGCCATAGTTACGCTTCGGGGGCAGTAGAGACAGGCCGTGGCTAACATTTATCTGAAAGATTGCCCGCAGTGCACATCCAGCAATCCGCTTGAGGCGGTGTTCTGCCGCTGCGGATACTGTTTCGACCCGAATCAGATCAAGAACACGGCCGAGTCCCTCGCCCACCTCGCCCACGAAGAGGAAGTCTACCTCGACTACCTGCAGGCCCGCGTCACCCAGGCCAGGGAGGACCTGGATAACCGCCGCGTGGCCGCCGCGCGCGATCCCGACAATACCACCAAGAGCGCCGAGCTGCTGCTGGCCACCCAGGCCCTGAGTACCGCCGAGGCCGAGTGCAACGCGCAGCTCGCCAAGGTGCAGGCACTGTCCAACCACAAAAATGCCGTCCGCTTCGTGCGCCAACAAGCCAAGGAAGCCAGCGACAAGCTGAATGCGAAACGCAAGAAACGAACCACCCAGAACGTCACCCGACGGGCGAAGGGGAAGAAGAAAACCACGTCCGTGCAGAAAGGAAACGCGCGCGCCACCACGCCCAACCAGCCCGCCACGTTGAAGCAGAGCTCGTCGGCCCGGCCAGCAGTACCGTTGCCGAAACCGCCGCCGGTTCTCAAACGCCCGGCAGCGCCCGCGCCCGTCAGCGCCAAACCGGCGCCGGTGCCAAGACCGGCACCATCGATCGCGCCGCCGTCAGTGATTGTGCGCGATATCGAAGTCCACAGACCGTCTGCCCCGGTCAGGGCCGCCGCCGCGGTCGTTCCGCATTTCTCCACCAACTCAACGCCGCAATTCCAGGCGACCCAGACCGCCCGCGCCCGGGAAGTGGCACCACCCAAGCGCGCCGCGCTCGACCCCAACAGCAAGGAATGCCCGCACTGCACCGCCATCCTGGCGAAGCAGGTGATGAGCTGCCGTTGCGGATTCAACTTTGGTTCCGTCGCGGAGTTGCCCGCCCTTGCGCTCTCCAGCAGCGAGATCGCCTCGATCCTCGGGGCGCTTGGCAACCTGCCGTCGTCGAATAGTCGCTGACTACCATAAAGGGAACCTCTAAAAATTACTAAAGACAACTTCTTTCCGCAGATAAACGCAGATCCGAAATATGATAGACGCAGATAATTCATTGCAAATGGCTGGTTTCAAATCCGCGTTCATCTTTCCTTCCTATCTGCGTGCATCTGCGGATGCAACGATTTTTGGATTATTAGAGGTTCCCTAAAGAAAGGAAAGAAAGGTTCCACCGCGAACTGATTCCGGCTGTGCCGCCGCGGCGTAAGTCCGCGACCTGCCCTACCCCGTCACCCTCCCGCCAACAGCGCATTCACGCGTCGCACAAACCCGGCCGGATCGTCGAGCGACCCGTGCGCGGTCAGTTGTGCCTGCTCCAGCAACAACACGCCCCACTCACCCAGTCGCTGCGCATCGCCGATCGGATCGAGGCGAGGGGCACGGTGCGATAATGTATCCCTACTCGCTTCACTCGTTCGTCCTGTCATAGGATGAGCACCGGCTGCGCCTTCGCTCTCGTCCCGTAACCGCGAGACCAGCGGGTGTGCCGGATTGATCTCCAGGATGGGCCGGGTGGCGGGGGCCGCCTGGCCGGCGGCCTTGAGGATGCGTTCGAGGTTGGCGCCCAGATCCTGCTCGTCGGTAACCACGCAGGATGGCGAATCGGTCAGGCGGTGGGTGATGCGCACGTCCTTGACGCGCTCGCCCAGCGATTGCTTCAACCGTTCGATGAACGGCTGAAAATCTCTTTGCGCCTGCTGCTGCGCCGCCTTTTCCCCGGCATCGGCCAGTTCGTCGAGGTCGAGCGCGCCTTTGGCGACGGAACGAAGCGGCTTGCCTTCGAATTCGCTGAGATGCATCGTCACCCATTCGTCGATCCGGTCGGTCAGCAGCAACACCTCGATATTTTTCTTGCGGAAAATTTCGAGGTGCGGGCTTGAACGGGCGCCGGCCGGCGATTCAGCGGTCAGATAGTAAATGGCCTTCTGGCCGGATGGCATGCGCGCCGCGTAGTCAGCCAGCGACACCGTCTGTTCGTCGCCGACTTCGCGCGTACTGCTAAAACGCAGCAGCCCGGCCAGGCGGACCCGGTTGGCGTGGTCGTCGACCATCCCCTCCTTGAGTACCCGGCCAAATTCCTTCCAGAAGCGGCCGTACTTCACCGCCTCGTTCCGGGCCATGTCCTCCAGCAGATCGAGCAGTTTCTTGACGCAGCCGCCGCGAATGGTATCGATGTCCCGACTCTTCTGCAGGATCTCGCGCGAGACATTGAGCGGCAGATCGTTGGAGTCAACCACGCCGCGCACGAAACGCAGATAGGGCGGCAGCAATTGTTCGGCATCGTCCATGATGAAGACGCGGCGCACGTACAGCTTGACGCCGCGCCGGTGTTCGCGATCCCACAGGTCGAAGGGGGCGTGGGCCGGCAGGTACAGCAGCACCGTGTACTCCTGCTTGCCTTCGATGCGCGCATGCACATGCGCGAGCGGCGCCTCGAAGTCATGCGCCACGTGCTTGTAAAACTCATCGTATTGATCGTTGTCGATTTCCTGGCGCGGTCGCGCCCACAGCGCGGAGGCACGGTTGACCGTTTCCTCGCCCTCCCCGTCTACCTTAACCATAGCGATGGGGATGGCGATGTGGTCGGAATATTTACGGACGATGGCCTGCAGCCGGTGGGGGTCGAGAAAGTCGTCCTCACCCGCCCGCAGCTTCAGGATCACCTCGGTGCCGCGCGTTTTACACTCGATGTTTTCGACCGTGTAACTGCCCTGCCCGTCCGAGCGCCAGCGCACGCCGTGTTCGGGGCCGAGGCCGGCGCGGCGCGTGATCAGTGTCACTTCCTCGGCGACGATGAAGGCCGAGTAAAAGCCGACGCCGAACTGGCCGATCAGGCGTGTGTCCTTCTGCTGATCGCCGGTCAACGAGGCGAAGAACTGGCGCGTGCCGGACTTGGCGATGGTGCCGATGTGGTCGATGACTTCGCTGCGGCTCATGCCGATGCCGTTGTCGATAATCGTCAACGTGCGCGCTTCCTTGTCCACCCGGATGCGGATGCGAAAATCGGAATCGCCTTCGAAGAGGGCATCGTCGCTGAGCGCCTCGAAACGCAGCTTGTCGCAGGCGTCCGAGGCATTGGAGATCAGTTCGCGGAGAAAAATCTCCTTGTTGCTGTACAGCGAGTGGATCATCAGGTCCAGCAGTTGCCGGACCTCGGCCTGGAAGCCGAGCGTTTCGGCCTGGGCGGTGGCGGTCATGGGTCCTCCGGTAAAAATATGCTCTGGGTTCTGAACGCGAAATGAATTAGGGCCGAGCGCGGCCGGCTTCAAGCCCCGGCGATCGCCGGCATTACTCCTTCAGTACGCACTTGCGGTAGAGGTCCTTCAACCGGCCATCGGGGTCGTAGCCCGCCTTGAGGGCTTCATAGCGCGGCCGATTGTACATCGACCAGAATTCACCGGGCGTGAAATAGGAATCCGAATAGAGCGACTTCATGCCGCGCAGCGCCATGACCTTTTGCTCGACCAGGCGGTTGTAATGGCCGGCCGGCATGGGCTGCCGGCCATTGATCACGTCCCAAAAGCCGAAATTGACGTACAGCTTCCCGGGGGTCATGCGGTATAAATCGTAGCTCACCGCCGGGTCGTAGGCGCGGGTCGGACACAGCCACACCGGCAGAAAACGGATAGTGTCGTGATAGAAATCCAGAAATTCGGCGCTGTGCTCGAGCGGAATCTCGACATCCTGAATCACGGACTCCGCATGAATGCCGAGCAGCCGGTTCAGCCGCGCGCTGATCCCCCACTTGCTGTTCCAGCGCATGATTTTCGTGTAGGCGATCGAGTTGAGACGCCGGCGGCCGTACACCAGCCGGCGGATCAATGGGTTCTGGGCAAACAGATTTTTTGAGCACCAGAACCAGTCGGTATCCCAGCGCCAGATGAAGTCGCGCACCGTGAGGTAGTCTTCGCTGCGCTCGCGAATCGACCGATAGAATATCTTCTGGTAGGTGTAATCGCTGGTGTAGGGCGCGCGGTCGACGAACTGGCCGAGCGTGATGACTATCTCGTCGCGGCCGAACACCACCCCGTCGACGAAATCGATCTCGGCGCGGTCACAGTGCCGTGCCATCTCGGCGAAACAGGTCTGCGGATCGCGAAACCGGATGTGCTTCAAGCGGACATACGGCTTGACCGGCACGGTCCTGACCTTCAGGCGCAGGGCATAGCCGAGCGTGCCGTAGGAATTGGGGAAACCGTAGAACAGGTCGCGGTGCTCGTTGTCCGGCCGCGCCAGCACCACGCGTCCGCCGGACAGAAGGATTTCGATCTCCTGGACGGTTTCGTGCACCAGCCCGTAGCGGAAGGAGGAGGCCTCGATACCGCAACCGACGGTGGCACCGCCGATAGTGATGGACTTGAGCTGCGGCACCACCGTCGGCATGACGCCGTGCTTCAGGCATTCGTCGACCAGCGTGACGTAGGGCGTCATGCCCTCGACATCCACCGTCCCGGCCGCCGGGTCGACGTGCAGGACGTGGTTGAAATCACGCACGTCGAGGCGTTTGGCCCCGGTGTCGTGCCGATCACGAAAAAGGTTGGAGGTGTCCTTGCCGAGGCGGATGCCGCCCGCGCCCTGCTGTTGCAGGATATCGACAAGCTGCGCTTTCCTGGCGACGTAGGCGGATGTGCTCATGGGTGGCCGCGCGATGCGGCCGGTAGTTTAACCGAAAGCCGCAGACGCGCCATCCCTGGCGCGCGGCCCTCGCCTCGATCCAATCGGCGAAGCAGCCACCGCGC
>ERZ1292623.2902-Hain-H51-01um-R1-2902-length-14968-cov-5_pt1 | contig 14968 bp, 13 predicted proteins | sample MGYA00564398_ERZ1292623 | MGnify/ENA primary metagenome ERZ1292623 (study PRJEB36523, sample SAMEA6512633) | groundwater metagenome | collected 2019-01-07 | study: AquaDiva: Metagenomics assemblies of 32 groundwater samples
ATAAATTGGCGCTTCTGATAGAGTTCCCATGGCGCTTTGGATTCTGGAAAAATCATTATCTTGAGCATCATCTTTTAACCTGCCAGTTCTTAGTTTCCAAAGATCTATATTGGCCTGACTGGCGATTAGCCGGTCTACAATCTGGTCTTTTGACATTTCCAAGCTGAAAATTCCCACAGGCAGGTTTTGAAAAATAGCAATGTTTCTGGCAATATCCAATGCCATTGAAGATTTTCCCATGGAAGGGCGAGCTGCTAAAATAATCAAATCAGACTTTTGCAGTCCTGCTAGCTTATTATCAAGCTGTCTAAAGCCGGTGGGCACACCGCGAAAGCTTCCCTGGTTTTTTGAAAGTTGGTCAATTCTCTCAAATGTCTCGCCTAAGATATCCTTGATTGGCACAAATGCTTGGGTCAAGGAGCGTTGGCCTATTGAGAAGACTCTTTTCTCGGCTTTGTCCAGCAATAAATCAACATCTTGTGATTCGTCAAAAGCGTCCAAACCAATTTCATGAGATGCTTCAATTAAGTCTCTCAAAACTTTTTTCTCACGGACAATTTTTGCATAGTTGGCAGTGTGAGTGGCAGTTGGTACAGTGTTTATTAAAGAAGTCAGATAGCCAGACCCCCCTATCTGCTCTAACTTCTCTTTCTCCCTTAATCTGGTTGAAACAGAAACAATGTCTATTGGCTCCATTTTTTCAAAAAGGTCAATCATTGCCTGGAATATTTCCTTGTGAGTTTCTTTATAAAAATCTTGGGCATTTATAAAATCGGTAACTTTGACAATAGCATTTTTGTCCAACATCAAACAACCCAACAGGCATTGCTCTGCTTCTATATTCTGAGGAGGTTTTTTTTCAGGTAAATCACTCATGAAAATTCCAAATTACAAATACCAAATTACAAATAAGTTCCAATGACCAAAATTCAAAATCCAAAACGTTTTTTGAGTTTAAGTATTTGAATTTTGATATTGTTTGGGATTTGTGGTTTTGGATTTTAGATTTTATCTTTTGTATATCAGAATAAAAAATTCATATCAAGTATTGACTCTTCACTATTTTATTATATAAAAAATGGTGAAGATTTGACATAAATCCGTTATTATACCATAATTAAATCAGTGTCAGTTCCTTTATTTTTATACAGCCTTTTCCTGTTTGCCACAAACAGGAAAACAACAGGAGGGACTACTTATGCAATGGAAAACAGGAATATTGGTTAGGGGCCCCAATGGACTCCAGAAAAGTCCTGCTGAATTAAGAGTTCAGGCAGAAAGTAAGTCAGAAGCAGAAGAAAAGTTCCGTCAACTTGTAGATGAGTACCCGGAAGGGATTTTATATCTTGACCCAGATGATGTTCCTCATCTAATTGAAGCATAGTAAAAAGCAAAGACCTGAGAAACGCACAGTACTCCTCAGGTTCTTTTTTTGTTAGCGTCCCCAATATTTCGCAATTGCGAAATATTGGGGACGCTGATTTTTTACCGTACAAATAATACGATATTACCATTGCACAATACGCTACGAAAAAGTAGTTCTTGTGATTTAAGATAGACTCTAGCTAGGTCGGACCTCGCCCGGACTATTAGTGTGATGGTCATCATATTTTCTTTAAAAATGGTCCGTCTTTGAAATCTTGGACCGAAAATCCCTGTTTTTCAATTTCTTTTCTTATTTCATCAGCTTTCTGCCAGTTTGACTGCTTTCTGTATTTTTCTCTTTCTTGCATCAGTTTTCTTACTCGCTCTGGTATATTTGAACCTTTTAAATTTTTAAAATCAATAAAATCAAATATATTATTTATTTCTTCAAAAAATTTGTAAGTTTCAGACGCACTTTTTTTGTCCACTAAAGTTTGGTCTAATAGCTTATTGGTCTTTTTTATAAATTCAAAAATTACCGCAAATGCCTTTGGCGTATTAAAATCATCGTTTAAATTTTTATAAAAATTATCAAGGGCTTTTTTTAGTTCCACCCTCAATTTTTTACTGCCGGATTTTGTCTCTTTTACCCCCTTCAACCTTATTAGAAATTCTTCAATTTTTCCCAAGGCTGACTTAACTTCTATCATTGTTGATTCTGAATAATTAATTGGACTCCTCCATAAATTTTTAGCAAACAAAAACCTTAAAGAACGGTAAGAATACCTTCTCAAAAAACTGTCAACAGTGACAAAATTATCCAAAGATTTGGACATCTTTTGGTCGTCTATGGTCAAAAATCCTGTATGCATCCAATATTTTGCCATTGGTTTTTTGCCGGAAATTGCCTCCATTTGGCTGATTTCGGCCTCGTGGTGGGGAAAAATTAAGTCTCTTCCGCCTCCGTGAATGTCATACTGGGAGCCGAAAAATTTTTCAGTAATGGCGGTATCTTCAATATGCCAACCAGGCCGACCGTTTCCAAAAGGTGATGGCCATCTTGGCTCTCGTTTATTTTCATTTAACTTCCATAGGCAAAAATCACCCCTGTTTTTTTTATCTCTTGAGTAGTCTATTCTGGAAGTGGCGTCTTCGGCTTGCAAAATTGTTCTGCCTGATAATTTTCCGTAGCCTTTAAACTTACTGATGTCATAGTAAATGCCATCATCTAATTTATAGGCGTAACCCTTATCTAAAAGCTCTTTAACTTGGCTGACTATTTCTTTTATATAATAGGTAGCTTTGGCGTATTTTGTTACAGTGTCAATGCCAAGTTTTTTCATATCTTTTAGGTATTCTTTGGTAAAAGCATCAGCTAAGTCTTTGGGCAAAACTCCTTTTTCTTTTGCCATTAAAATTATTTTATCGTCTATGTCGGTTATATTTTGCAGGTAGAAAACTTTAAAACCCAGGTATTTTAGATATCTGACAAAGCAGTCAAAAATAATATAGGTTCTGGCATGGCCAATATGGGAAAAATCATAGACCGTTGGTCCGCAAACAAAAAGATTAATCTTATTTTTCTTTAGCGGTTTTAACACCTCTTTTTTCTTAGAAAGCGTATTGTAGATTCTTATTTTTTCCATATTTTTAAATCAACAATAAAAAAATTAACCCTGCACTAATTTTACCAATGTTTATTTAAAATAAATTGTATTATTGATTTAATATTTAAACCCCTGCGCCGCCACACTTTTATCTTGTAAAATTAGTGTGTGGGTTTTCCTCCATATTTTTTGACCTCTAATAGCTTGACATATATGCTTATTACCAGAAAAACAACTGAAATCCAAAGCAGGTATACAAAAAACATGTTTGGAGCTTTTGGCCAAAACACCAGTATTGCTGCAAAAACAATAGACTGCATTACCATTTTTATTTTACCAAAAACATTTGATTGAACAAAAACATTTTTGCCCAAGGCGTAAACCGATATTAAGGCATTAATGATTTCCAAAAGCATGAGGGATAGCAAAAGCCACCTATGGTAAATAAACAAAATGTAAGCAGCAATGGGTATAATCAAAATTCTGTCGGCTATAGGGTCAATCATAGCGCCAAGTTTGGTTTCTTTTTTTAAACATCTGGCAATTGAGCCGTCCAACAGGTCGGTCAAAGCTCCTAGACAAAATGCTGTGATTATGAGAATCTTATTATTATTGTTGTAGTAAAACAGCAGAATAAATAAATATATCCCTATTAAAATTCTTATTATTGTCAGATGATTAGGTAGAATTTGGCGAGGCCAGTAGGGCTTAATAAAAATGAAAAGCACCCTGTCTCTTAATTTGTCTATTTTTTCCAGAAATGATTTTGTCTCACTCAAAAAATTATTCATTTTTATATTATAGCAGAAATTTCAGTATTTTAAAATATTTATAATTATGATAGCCTGGATAATTACTACGAAATAAGAAAAACATACGAATATACGAAAACGATTTCAAACACATTCGTATATTCTTACAAAATTCGTATTTCGTAGATAAATAATGAAAGTTATTGATATTATTTTTGCCCTAATTTCTGGCAGGATTATCGGATTTCTTTTGGGAGATTTTCTGAGAGAGTGGGGAATTGACATTGGCGTTTATTGGACGCTGGTCATTTGGTTTCTGTTACCTTTGGTATCATTACTCTGTCTTTATATTGCCTTTATTGTGGGCAGAAGGCTGCCCTTCATTTTCCAAGGAGCAAAGTTTGTTTTGGTGGGGGCTGTGGCAACCGTGTTTGATTTGAAGATTTTTGAATTTTTGTTATGGATTCCATTTACTTTTCTGTCTTTGGGTACTATATCGGTAAAAAGCCTATCTTTTATTATTTCTACATTTTTAAAATACTGGGGCAACAAATACTGGGCTTTCCAAAAACACGAAAAAGAAGACTTGTACAAAGAAATAATCCAGTTTTTTTTGATAACCTTTATAGGTTTAATAATAGATGTGGCATTTTTTTACTATTTTACAAAAATAACGGGGCCGCAGTTTGGTTTGCCTTCAGCAGTTTGGGTAAAGTTAAGTGTCATTCTTGCTGGAATTACTGCCGCCTTATGGAACTTTTTGGGATATAAATTTTTTGTGTTTAAAAAATAGTATCATCAACCGGCAGTAAAAAATGGACGACCGTCCATTTTTTACTAAACTAAATTGTACCATCTTCTTTACGATCGTAGAAATTATAGTACAATTTGATTTGGTAAGATTTATAAAAAAAGAAGCCGAAGAGAAACCCTTGGGCTTTTTGTTTTTCTACCCTTCTCTCGGCAATTCCACATTAATACCACAACTTTTCAGAATCTTTTTTAAAGCATCCTTAGGAGATTCAGAAAAATCTAAAAGAAATTGGGCAACTAAAACTTTTAGTATATTTATTTTTAGGTTATTTTCCAAATCCATCATAAGTACATAATTTATCATGTTTAATTGCTCTTTTTCCATGGTTTTCTCCTCAAGAAAGGGTTTTTGTGAAAGTTCAGGACGCGCCCTGATTGTAGCACAAAAAAATATTTTGTAAATACCTTGTTAAAGTTGCACAAAAAATGTAACATAAAAATCAAAAAGGAAAATATTATGGAAAATAATTTAGTTTTATACAGAAAATACAGACCGCAGAGTTTTTCTGAAATTATAGGGCAAGGGCACATTGTCCAAACTTTAACCAATAGTTTGGCTTCAAAGTCAGTCTCCCATGCTTATTTGTTTTCCGGGCCCAGGGGTTCGGGAAAAACCACCATTGCCAGAATTTTTGCCAAAGCCATAAATTGCCAAAAACAGTTTAACTCCGAGCCCTGCAACAAATGCGATTCCTGCCAAGAAATTATGGGAGCCAAATCAATGGATTTAGTAGAGATTGACGCCGCCAGCCATACTTCAGTTGACAATGTCAGAGAATTAATAGAAGGTATCAAATTTTCTCCGGTAAAGTCAAAATACAAAGTTTTCATTATTGACGAATGCCATCAATTATCAAAGTCTGCCGCTAACGCCTTATTAAAAACATTGGAAGAACCGCCCGCCCACGCCATATTTATGCTGGCAACTACCGAAGCCCACAAAATGATTCCCACAATTGTGTCACGTTGCCAAAGATTTGATTTTAAAAAATTACAGGTGCCAGAAATCATAAAAAAACTGGAATTTATTTTAAAAAAAGAAAATATTAAGTTTGACCCGTCAGCTTTGTCTTTAATTGCCTTAAACGCCCGCGGCTCTTTCCGCGATGCCGAATCTTTATTAGATAAGTGCATTAGTTTTACTGCAAAAGATGGCAAAGTAACTATACAGGAAATAAAAGAGCTGTTGGGCATTGTTGAAGTTGGCCAAATATCGCAACTGGTAGACTTTATTGTGCGACAGAATACAAGGGAGGCAGTTTTATACATAAATTCAATGGCAGACCAGGGAGTTGATTTGCAAGAATTTGCCAAAACTTTAGTTTTTTATCTAAGGCAGTCTTTGCTTTTAAAAATAAACCCAGAGCTAATAAACCCTCAAAATTCCGGATTTTCAGCAGAGGAAATAGAAAAGATGAAAGCCCAAACTGCTGACCTTGGCCAAAAAGAGATTCAAAGAATATTGGAATTGTTTATTGATGCCGAAAACAAAATGAAATACGCCACAATTTTGCAGCTGCCATTGGAACTGGCCATAGTGGATATAACGCATCATGAAGCGTGAAGCGTAAAACATGAAACATGAAACGTGAAAGATTTCAACGGCTCACTCCAATGAGCCGTTGATTTTTACTAAAAAAGTGGTATTATTAACTATTATTGCGGAGTGGTGTAATCGGTAACACGTCTGGCTTTGGACCAGAAGACTCTAGGTTCGACCCCTAGCTCCGCAACTCTAATATTAAAAATAGGTTCGCCGAGTGATAAACACTCGGCGTCCAGTGTTAATCACTGGACGAATCCAAGCCCCAGAGCCGTTATTTCAACGGCTCACTGGAGTGAGCCGTTGAAAATAATCGTAAAAAACTGTTTTTTAGAGTAAATCGGACGACGTCCGACGTCGTCCGATTTACTCTTTAATAGCTCTTTCAAAATAAGCCACAATTTTCACACCTGTGAAAATTGTGGAGTGTTTTATTCGTTCTTTTAGTAGTACCAAAGACAAAAGCATAGTGATTTCTATTACCTCATTAGCCACTTGACGCTTTTCTTATTTTTGCTACAATTAAAGCAGTATAATTAAAAATAAACAACAATATGAAAAACAATTTTTTCAAAAAAATTATTTTAATAAGTTGCTTCGTTGTTTTTGCGACAAGCATAAGCTGGGCAGTGGCGGCTGAAACAGACGATATTTACCAAAAAGTAGAATTGAAAGACCTGGGCTTTACCCAAAATAATGTTGGTACTTTGCCGACCAGCCCGTTTTATTTTCTAAAAGAGTGGGGCAGGGGCATTAAATTATTTTTTGCTTTTAATCCCTTAGTCAAGGCGAAAGTTGAATTAGAAATTACCAATGAAAAAGCGGCTGAAGCTTTTAAAGTAAATGAAACTTCTCTGGATGATACCTCGGCGATTTCCAGAGCCTTTGATAATTATAAAAATTCAGCTGAAAGGTTAAAAAATAAATTAGAAAGACTGTCAGAAACTTCAAAAAATCCCAACGTTAAGGAACTTATTGATAAAGTGGATGAAAGGCTGCAAAAGCACGAATTGCTTTTTGACCAATTAGCTGAAGAACATATTGGCAAGCCAAAATACGAAGACGTTGAAGATAAATTAAAAGTGCTGCGAGAAAAAACGGCCCAAGTTCTTTCTGAAGCCGGTGAAAAAGACGAAGATAAAAAAGAAAGAGCAAAAACAGCCATTGAAAATGCAGAGAAAACTTTAAAGTCACTTGGAGATGAAATAGTTAAGTTTATTGCTAATAGGCCAGATTTAGGCAGTAATGATCGTGTGGCCTTGCAACAGCTGTACGACAATGCCAAAGAACATTTAGAAAATGCCAGAAAAGTTTTTGCCGAGGAAAAATACGGTCAAGCCTTTGGACAAGCAAGGTCAGCTGGAGTTTTAGCAAGGAACGGATTAATGAAATTTTCTAGGGTTTTTCCAGAAACAAACAATAAAGAAGCGGCTTGTCCTTCTCCAGGACCAGCCTGTCCTTCGCCGCAAAAACCCGTCTGTCATGATGGCAAATGGTATTGCCGACTTTATCTGAGTGAAGAAGGAATAAAGCCAAAGTGTTCGCCCAGACCTCCTTGCCTTGATGCTACTCCAAAGTGTCTTTTACCAGAGCCAATCGGAGGTTGGTGTAAGTCAGATATTGTTTGCAGTCAAGAGTACGATCCGGTTTGCGGGACTAACGGCAAAACATATTCTAATAGTTGTATAGCTAAAGCAGCTGGAGCGGGTGTAAAATATAGAGGTCAATGCCAAGCCATGCCAAAAGAAGAATCTACGCTTTTGCCATCTTCAACTGGTACTGCTGTCCCTGAGACTTCTGGAGTTATGGAAACAAAAGTAATTAAGCAGTTTACTTTGGAAGCGGATGATAGCGGGTTTTATCCCACTCGGGAAATTACCGTCTTAAAAGGAACAAATGTGGAACTGACCTTTAAGGTGAGGAATTCTAATGTTTATTATGGAGGACTTCAATTCAGAAGTATAAAGTTTGATAGCGGTACAGTTAAACCAGGTAGCAGCGTAACAGTTAATTTTAATGCTGATCAATCTTTTAACTTTACTTCTTTTTGGCCTGCCACCGGATTTGTTAAAGCTGTGGGGAAGATTATAGTAGAATAATACAACTATCCATGGACTGACTTCGCGATTTTACCTGTTTCTGCAGACAGGCCTACCCGCAGAGGCAGGTCGTACGACAATATAAATTATATATTGTCATATTTTTTATATTCAGCTATTCTTTTAGTGTCCTACAAATAGTACGATCGTACTATTTGTAGGACAAAACCCAAGCGTCCCCAAAATTTCGCAATTGCGAAAATTTGGGGCGCTTTTAAAACTCAGATGTATAAAAAAGTTATCCACATATTGACTTGATTTTTGTATGGTAGAATAAATAAATATTTTTCTAATCTGCAATATCAGAATCTTAAAAACAAAGAATACTAATGAATAATAAATTTCTGAAATTAATTGCTTTGGGCGGTGTTTTTTTAACGTTCTCTTTAATTTTGTATTCATTTTTGACGCTGCAATCTGTTACTAAAGTCGCTGCCCAAGGGGGTATAGGATTGGATCCGTGTGAAGATCCAAATGATAAAGAAAATTGCAAAAAAGTTAATATATGCAGCAGTATAAAATTAGATGACTCCAAATGTATAGAAATAGAATGCGACAAGAGGGATGAAAATTGCGAGAAGAAGAAGGATGAGTGCAACAGAGATATAGTCTGTAAACAAAACAAATATACTGCCTGCGAAGATGGAATATGTAGATTAAAAGATGGACTTGCTAAAAGAGAGTGCGATTTTATTGGTCTTTCATGTGGTGGCGGTGGAGGAGGTACAGGTGGTACAGGAGGAGGATTTATAAGCGGAGGCTTCATTGGAGGACTTTTAGGAGGCCTCGGAGGAGGCACAGGTGGCACAGGAGGAGGATTTGTTAGTGGAGGCTTCGTTGGAGGTCGTCTTGGAGGACTTTTAGGAGGCCTCGGAGGAGGTACTACCACCGGGGGGACAACCATCGGTGGAGGCTTCATTGGAGGTCTTGGAGGACTTTTAGGAGGCCTCGGAGGAAGTACTACCACCGGGGGGACGACAACCGGAGGCACCACTACCGGAGGCACCACTACTGGAGGCACCACTACAGGAGGTACTACTACGACTGGAGGTACTACCACCGGGGGGACGACAACCGGAGGCACCACTACTGGAGGCACCACTACTGGAGGTACTACGACAGGAGGCACCACTACTGGAGGCACCACCACAGGAGGTACTACGACAGGAGGGGGAACAAATGGAGGCGCCGGAGGCACAGGTGGTGCTGGCGGATTAGGAGGTCCAGGAGGCGCCGGAGGAACAGGTGGCGCAGGCGGATTAGGAGGTCCAGGAGGCGCCGGAGGCCCAGGTACGGACGGAGGTCCTCCACCGCCTAAACAAAGACAGATGTGCGCAGAAAGTCCAGGCGGGGGCAAGCAGTGCATAAGCGTGCCTTGTCCATTAGGTACATGCGATGATGATCCCTCTTGTTTAGATGGAACATGCGGCGCTCCTCCTCCAGCTCAGTGCGGACCTAATTCAGAATACTGCACACCAAAAGGAAAAATTAAGATAATTAAAGAAACCAGAGGAGGAGACGGGAAGTTTTCTTTCATCTTTTGGCCTACTATTGAAGGAGCTGTAGTTGAAACTAAAGGTTCCGGCAATAAACCGTATCAGTACGGGAATGGAGAATCCAAAGAAATTGAGGTGCCAATGCAAAAGATATTAAATCCCGACGGAAGTTTCAAAGAATGGTCTAAATCAGTTAATCTTTACATAGGAGAAGAGGTAGGCGAACTTTACACCGAAGAACAGTTTCTACTGGCTCCCTACTGGCGGCCAGGCGACCCGGTGCAGGATATAAGGGTTAAGTGCGACAAAAAATATACGGCTCCCCACAATTATTATTATCCTTCAGATCCCCGCTTGTCCGATCCCTACGCATTTTATGTTCCTCCCTTTGATCCTTATTACCTCTATGACTCCTATTATCCAACCGATACATTTTACCCGCCGTTTGATATGTATGACCCCGATTTGCCCTTTGATTCGCGCTACGGGAGATACTACGGTTATTATGGCTACTACGGCTATTCCGGGTGGTATTTCCCATACTACTCCTATAGTTCATATCCCTGGTACTACTATCCTTGGTCCTACGGTTGGAGGTCAGGTGTTCAGGTTACTGTTAATGTCAACGAGTTGACAACCTGCACTTTCTGGAACACCGCTAGGGGAAATCTAATTATAGCCAAAGACACTCAAGGCGGAGACGCCAAGTTTCAATTTGAAGCAAAGCATAATCCTCCTGATTGGAAGGGATACGACTTTAAAACGAGCGTCAGCACCAAAAACAAACAGGGCAAAAGGATAAGACTGCTCACGGTGGGAAACTATGATCTAAAGGAGCTTTTGCCAGAAGGCTGGGATATCAACAAAGTGGTTTGCTTGGACGACAAAGGAAACAAAGTAGGCAGGCCGGAAAAGAAAAGGGTTAATACCAGTACTATAGATAGGGCTAAGTGTGTCCCAAGTCCCGGTGACGAAAGCTGGAAATGCGAGAGAGTTAATTGCACCGAACAAGATGTTAAAGATAGTCTGTGTTGGAATGAGTGCAGTGATAACAAAGATTGTCCAGAGGGGTTTGGCGGTATTTATACCGGCAAGGTGGAAGGCATCCCCATAAGGTACGCTAAAACCGTTACCTGCACCTATGACGACACGGCCATTGGTACTTTAAAAATCGTAAAGGAAACGGAAGGCAAAGATATTAGAAGATTTTTTCCTGGAGGGACGGGGCAGTGCGTCCAATCTCCCGGTGACCAAAGCTGGAGGTGCGAGAAATGCACGGAAGAGCAAATTAAGGAAGGCAAGTGCCGCAACGAATGTGGCAAGAACCCAGATTGTCCTCTAAGCAAAACCAGCCGGCTGTTTTTCTCCTATGCCATTTCGCCGGGAACCAGCTTTACCAACATAAAAATTGACAAGGTTGTCGGCAGTAACCCAAGAAATGGCAAGGGTGAGACGGAACTGAAACTGATATCCGGTAACGACTATATTATTGATGAGATAACTCCCGCCGAGTGGCTGCCAGAGCAATACGACAGTGAAAAGCTTCTGCCATATTGCGTCATTCAGGGTGAAGATAATAATAAAGATGGAAAAGATGATGAAGTCGGTGTGCCCATTGTGGGAGGAAGCAGGGTGACCGAGCTCCCCATTAAAGCGGGCAAGATAACAGTTTGCACGTTTGTCAACTCATTCATTGAGGAAGGCGGTGGCAGGGGCGGCGGCGGAGGAGAATTTGAGGAAGAGCCAGAAGCAGAAAGTTTTGAGCCTCTATAAAATGCAATACCCTGGTTCAGATAATATAACAAAAACCCGAAATTTACCTCGGGTTTTTGTTTAGCGATATATCATGTTTTTTGCGGCCGCAAAAAACATGATATAGTAAAATTTGAGCGAAGCGAAAACCCAGCACTTATTTTGTTAACAAAATAAGTGCTGGGTGCTCAATTAGTTCGCATGTTAAAAGAATTAAATAATAAATTTTTATTGGCTTCGGTTTTTGTGACTGGCACTGCAGTGCTGATTATTGAGATAATAGCAATAAGGATTCTCTCGTCTCATTATGGCAACACCATTTATACAACTTCCTCAGTAATAGGAATCGTTTTGGCTGCTCTTTCTTTAGGCTACTACTTTGGAGGGGTGATATCGGACAAGTATCCAGACCGCCGTATTTTTTACAGCATTATTTTTGTATCGGGATTTTTGGTAATATTTATGCATATTTTAGCTAAAACCTTATTACCATTATTATCAATATTATTTTCAATTGTCCAAGGTCCGCTTATTTTTTCTATTCTTCTTTTTTTTATGCCAGCTTTTTTTCTGGGAACACTTTCTCCTTTTGCAATAAAACTTTATCACCTTGATAGGGCAGAAACCGATACCGTTGGTAAACATTCAGGGCAAGTATTTTTCTGGTCTACCGTAGGTAGCATCATAGGCAGTTTATTATCTGGTTTCTGGCTTATTCCTCATTTTGGCATTAATGCCATTGTAATGGGTACAGGAATTTCACTTGGTTTATGGGGACTGTTCGGTTTTTTGATATTTAAGCTAATAAGCAAAAAAATCATAATTGCCATAATTTTAATTTTTGTATCACAAATACTTTTATTAATTTTGTATTTACCCAAAAAACAGTCTAATGTTCTCTATGAAAAAGATGGTTTTTACGAAAGAATAAAAATATCAGACGGATTATGGCAAGGTAATCCCACTCGTTTTCTTTTTCAGGACATAAGCTATTCAGCCGCCATGTATTTAAATTCTTCAGAGCTCGTTTACCAATATACCAAATACTACGAACTTTATAAGTTATTAGTCCCTCAAGCCAAAAATGCTTTTATCATCGGCGGCGGGGCTTATTCAATACCAAAAGCCCTTTTGAAAGATTTACCGGATATTAAAATTGACGTTACAGAAATTGAGCCGGAATTATTCAAACTGGCAAAGAAATATTTTAACCTTCAAGATACTACCCGTTTAGCTAATTACACAGAAGATGGTCGCAGGTTTTTAAATAAAAGCCCAAAAAAGTACGACATCATCATCAGCGACGTCTATTATTCTTTTTTTCAGATACCCATTCATTTTACCACCAAAGAATTTTTCAGTTTGGCAAAAAACAGACTATTAGACAACGGGGTTTTTATAGGTAATTTTGTCGGCAATATTGATGCAGAATCTCCGTCATTCACCTTATCAGAAATAAGAACATTTAAAGATATTTTTCCTAATAGTTATTTTTTTGCCGTTGATTCTCCAGAATCAAAAAAGGCACAAAACATTATTTTCTTAGGCATTAATGGTAATAAAAAAATTGATTTTAACAACAGTAAAATTTTAAAAAACCCTGATTCCATAATTAACGACTTGGCCCATAAAAATATTGATTTGAGTAAATTTAACTTTTCTTATTACAAAGAACTTACGGATGATTTTTCGCCTATTGAGTATCTTGTTAGCAGAGACATTAACCAACAGTATAATACGTGGTAGTCTTACTTACTACAATATTTATTGGAGGATTCTTTATTAATTTGCTCTACGAACTTTTGCATAGCCTTTTATACAAAACTTGCCTTGAATCTCCCTTGCCAAATTACCTGTACTTAATTTTAAAAGCAGCTCTTTTTGACGGGATAACAATAACTACCATATATTTTATTACTTATTTAGTTTTTCAAAACAAAAATCCCTTTAATAATTATTTTCAGCTTGTTTTATTTTGTCTTATTGGTTTGCTTTTTGCCTTCTTATACGAAAAATATTCTTTATATCAAAAACGCTGGGAGTACTCAGATAAAATGCCTTTGATTTTTTCCGTCGGAGTGACTCCAACTATACAACTGGCATTGACTGGATTTTTAGTTCTCCACTTTACATTTAATTTTGCTTAAATTAAAATTAATTAATACAAATTTTACAATTCAAAATAAGGTCGACGATATAAACTGGATAATTTTAATATTTAATAATGAAATGCGCAGAATAACTTTAATAATAATTGTCATTATTCTCATTGCGGCGGCCGTATGGGTTTTGACGGTTCTTTTTGGCCTTTGGCAGGGTAGAAGCGGACAACAAATTAACGGTGAGGCGGGCCAGGTTCCAAGAAAATTTGCAGTTGAAGAAACAGAGGTGGAAATAGTCAGATTGGGGCAAGGATTGGGGGCCCAAGCCGGAGATTTTCTGACCGTAGAGTATGTAGCTATGTTGGAGGACGGTAAAGAAGTTGACTCCACTTATGACCGAGGAGTGCCTTTTCGCTTTGAACTGGGGGCAGAGAAAGTAATCAAGGGTTGGGATCTGGGTTTAGTGGGGATGAAAATTGATGAAAAAAGGAAATTAACCATACCACCGGAGATGGCCTACGGAGCCTTAGGGCTTGCCATTGCCGGCATTCCGCCCAACGCCACTTTAATTTACGAAATTGAATTATTGGGTATCAGTACGCCGTGACCGCCCAAGCTTTACTTTTTACCTTGTCCTGCATAGGAATTAGCGAGACGGTCTATTTGATAAAAAAACGGTTAAGTCTGCAAAAACCCTTCTGTCCAATAGGAGAAAACTGTTTAGCCGTTTTAGAAAGTAAGTACAGTCGGGTTTTTATTGTTCCCAACGATATTTTGGGGCTTTTGTTCTACATCTTTACTTCTGTTATAACTGTTCTTTTGGTTATCGGAGTTGGCCCCTTGCTGATGTTAAGCATTGCCATGAAGATAATGGTAATTTCTGGATCTCTGCTGTCGGTTTTTTTTACCTATTTGCAATTTAAGGTTATCAAGGCTTGGTGTGTTTGGTGCTTAATATCAGCTTGTACAATTTGGCTTATGGGAGTTACAATACTATTAAGCGATTCAATAAAATGAGCAAAGTTTCATTCCATATATTAAGAGTTGGCATGGCTGTTACTTTTATTTGGATTGGTGTTTTAATTTTAAAGTCGCCAGAATCCTGGGGAGGGTATTTACAACCCTGGGCAGTTAAGCTTTTGCCATTTGGCATTAGTCAAGCTATGATAAGTACGGCTCTATTAGATATTATCATAGGCGTTTTTCTTTTAGTTGATTGGCTGACTTGGTTAGCAGCTAGCCTTGGTACTATACACCTCATAATTGTGCTTTTAGTAAGCGGTATCTCAGATATTACTATTCGCGATATTGGTCTCTTGGCAGGTACAATTGCCATTTTAATAGACTCCCTGCCGTTTTATTTCAAAAGATTATTTATTAAACTACCTTGAATTACGAAATTGCTTAGTTACGAAAGATTTTAGCTTGCAGGCGAGGCG
>ERZ1292623.1775-Hain-H51-01um-R1-1775-length-20204-cov-7_pt1 | contig 14962 bp, 14 predicted proteins | sample MGYA00564398_ERZ1292623 | MGnify/ENA primary metagenome ERZ1292623 (study PRJEB36523, sample SAMEA6512633) | groundwater metagenome | collected 2019-01-07 | study: AquaDiva: Metagenomics assemblies of 32 groundwater samples
GATAAGGATCAGTATCGAAAATTTCGTATTAAGCAACAAAAATATTGTCATTCTGAGCCGATGAAATATCTAGGCGAAGAATCTCAGAGATCCTTCGCTAGTGCTCAGGATGACAGCAAGAGTTATATTGGTGATGTCGGTGCGATTAAGGAGATATTGATCCGGAGATTCAAAAATGATTGGCCGAAACCGGATCTGATTGTCATTGACGGCGGAATTTCCCAATTAAATATCGCCCAATTAGTATTACATAGTATGAAAATAAAAATTCCGGTACTTTCGATTGCCAAAGGCGAAAAACGCATGAAAAACGAGTTTCACTATTCAAGACCGGAGTTGGGTAAATATTTACAAAAAAATATCGATTTACAAAGGGTTGTGATTAAAGCTAGAAATGAAGCCCACCGTTTTGCGATAACTTATTACCGAAAGCTTCATACTAAAAACATGCTAAATGACAATTAAAGAATTTATTAAAAATTGGTGGAACGGATTAAAATACGAGCCCAATGACCCGCGCTTATTGGCCGGTTCGGATATTAAAATAGTGGTGATTGGCGGAGGGACGGGACTTTCCAACCTGCTTCGGGGTCTAAAAGTTTATTCAAAAAATATCACTGCAATCGTAACGGTGGCCGATGACGGAGCGTCGTCAGGGGAACTAAGAAAAGAGTTTGATATCTTACCGCCGGGTGACATCCGCAAATGCATATCCGCTTTGGCCTACGACGAAAAATTGATATCAAAAATATTTGAGTATAGATTTTTAGACGGCAAGAAATTATCCGGTCACACTCTTGGCAACATTTGGTTGACGGCTCTTTCAAAACATTATGGCTCATTTGAAAAGGCGATTGAGGCGACATCGGAGGTTTTCAAAACTGCCGGCCGGGTATACCCATCGACTCTCGACAATATTCATCTCGACATCTTATATACGGACGGCACAATGGTGCGCGGTGAAAGTAACCTAGATCACCTTATTAAACAGCCTGAAAAAATTACCCTAAGCAAAAAGAATGTACGGGCCTATAAAAAATCAATCAAGGCAATCAAAGAGGCGGATATGATAGCGGCCGGTCCGGGCAGTTTGTACTCGAGTATCATCCCCAACCTTTTAATACGAGGGATTAGGGAGGGAATCAAAAGCAATAAAACTGCGATAAAAATATACATTGCCAATTGTTCAACGGAACGGACTCAAACCGAAAATTATTCGGTAGACGACCATATTGGAGCTTTAATCAAGCATAGCGGAAAAAATCTATTCAAATATTGTTTAGTGAATAAAAAAGTCCTCAAGAAATCCAAGGATGAATCAAAGCTGGGGGCGGTCCATAATATTACAACTGATTCTAATGAGATATTGGGCTGCAAGATTATTAAAAGCGATGTCATTGATTCCAAGAATCCCCTGTACCATAACCCCAAAAAACTGGCAAAATCTTTAATTACTTTATATAATCAAACTAAGAGCTAAAACTCTCGATTTTAAAGTTTTAAGAAAGTGAGGGTGAATGAGAAGGCCTATACTTATAGCCAACTGGAAAATGTACACTCGGGCGTCTGACGCTCAAATTCTAGCTACTACTGTTCGTAATGGGGTTGCCCCGATTGAGGGCGTTGAAATCGTACTTTGCCCGCCGGTAATTTGGCTATCGGAGATTTTATCTGTTGTCGGCCGCGGCGGCCGGATTGAACTTGGTGTCCAAAATATGTTTTTCGAACCGGAGGGAGCTTATACCGGGGAAATTTCTCCCCTGATGGTTCGGGATCTGGCAAAATATGCCATCATCGGCCACTCCGAACGACGGGAATTCTTTGGCGAAAAAGATTTTGATGTAAATGAAAAAGTCATCTCGGCTCTGAAAGCGGGATTGGTGCCGGTTATTTGTATCGGGGAGAAGAAAAGAGAAAAACTTCCCCACGAACCGCTTCGGCAGCTTAAAGAAGCCCTGATGCATGTGCCGAAAAAAAGTTTTGGCGATATTGTTGTGGCATATGAGCCGATTTGGGCGATTGGAACCGGCGAAAATGCCGATCCGGAATATGTCGCCAAAGTAATCCATTATCTTCGCGAGGTCGGACTCAATGAAACCCCTGTTTTGTACGGCGGAAGCGTTAATTCCAAAAATGTGGCCGATTACGGCAAACGACCAGAAATTGACGGCTTACTCGTCGGCGGTGCCAGTTTGCGTGCCGGTGAATTCATCAATATTTGCAAGAGTTGGTCAAAATCGAAAAGCCTAAAATAATCAAATACGGATAACGGATTGTTAGGATAACTAATAACAGATAAAAATGCAGAAATTAATATATCCAGAGCTAAGCTACAAGCTTGTCGGATTGGCCTATAAGATAGATAATTCCATCGGGTTTGGTCACCCGGAGAAGGTGTATAGTGAAGCATTAGAGGAATTACTTAGCAAAGAAAATCTAAACTTTGAAAAAGAATATTATTGTCCGCTGAAAGTTGATGATAAAGTGATTGCCAAAAGATATTTTGATTTCTTTGTCGAAGAGAAGGTTATAATTGAAGTTAAGGTCGGGGATTATCATTATAAGAAAGCATGTGACCAAATATTTCAATATTTAAAAGAAAGCGGATTGAAGCTTGGAATAATAATTCGTTTTACGAAAGATGGAGTAAAAGTTAAACGCATCCCCTGTTTTTATTAAATTAGTTATTTGTTATTCTTACGATTAGTTATCCGTATTTAGTTTGGAGGTTTTATGAAAATTGCGATTAATGGTTTTGGACGAATCGGCCGGGCGGCCGCCAAGATTATTATGGAACACGAACAGGCGGAGCTGGTGGCGGTCAATGATTTGGATGATGTAAATACCTTTGCCCACCTGATGAAATACGACTCAAGCTACGGCAACTACAACAAAGAGGTCTCGGTTGAGGGTGATTCTCTGGTAATTGACGGCCATAAGATTAAATTTTTGACCGAAAAGGATCCGGCCAATCTACCCTGGGGAGACTTGGGGGTTGATGTGGTGATTGAATCGACAGGAATATTCCTCGATCAGGAAAAAGCCGGTGGCCATATCAAAGCGGGAGCAAAAAAGGTGGTGATGTCGGCGCCAGCCAAAGATGATGCCACCAAAACTTATGTGATCGGCGTAAATGCCGACCAATATGCCGGCGAGGAAATTATTTCCTGCGCTTCTTGCACCACAAACTGCATTACACCAATTATGGATGTTTTGGAAAAGAGCTTTGGTGTCGAAAAATCATTGATGACAACAGTTCATTCCTACACCGCCGACCAAAATCTGGTTGACGGACCGCACAATGATCTACGCCGCGCCAGAGCCTCGGCCATCAATATTGTCCCAACCACAACCGGCGCCGCCAAGACGACGACTAAAGTAATTGAAACGCTTAAAGATAAATTTGACGGCTTATCAATCCGGGTTCCCACCCCAATCGTTTCAATTTCCGACATTGTGGCATTGCTCAAAAAGGATGTTACCGTCGAAGAGGTCAATCAAGCAATGGTTCTGGCCTCGGAGGGCAATCTAAAAGGTGTCGTTACGGTTTCGGATGAAGAATTGGTTTCGACCGATCTGATCGGCGACCCGTCTTCGGCGATTGTAGATCTGAAATTAACACAAGTAGTGGATGGAAATATGATTAAAATTATCGCTTGGTACGACAATGAATTCGGTTACTCAAACCGACTGGTAGAACTCTGCCAAATAATTTCGAAGTAGAAAATATGAAAAGTATTAAAGAAGCGGGTGTTGCAGGAAAAAGGGTATTGCTTCGGGTTGATTTTAATGTTCCGATGCATGGCGGAGTCATTTCCGACATAAACCGGATCAAAGCGGTGGTGCCGACCATCCGGTATCTATTGGATTCGGGTGCCAAAGTAATAATCGCCACACATTTAGGAAAACCTGATGGGCGGGATTTGGCTTTTTCAACAATTCCCCTAGCGAAAGAACTTTCAAAATTAATTCCCGAAAAAGTGACGGCAACCGACGAAGTTTCCGGACCAAATGTTGAAAGTATGACCGATAATTTAGGACAAAAGGAAATATTATTTATCGGAAATTTGCGGTTTAACTACGGAGAACAGAGTAATGATGCCAGTTTTGCCTCTTCCTTGGCAAAATTGGCCGAGATTTATTGCAACGACGGGTTTGCGGTTTGCCACCGCGAAGCGGCTTCCATTTCGGCTATTACGAAATACTTGCCCAGCTACGCCGGATTACTACTCCAACTTGAAATTGAAAACTTATCAAAATTGATGCAAAATCCAGCTTGTCCATTCGTCGTTATTTTGGGCGGGGCAAAGATTAAAGATAAAGCCAGAGCGATTAGCAATTTGGGTAGTACCGTTGATAAAATATTGGTCGGCGGAGCAGTCGGAAACACTTTTTTGGCGGCCGGCGGACAGAATATTTCAAAATCCCTTTTCGACACTGAAATGATTGACGACTGCAAGGCAATGCTTGAAAAGTACGGCGACAAGATAATAATTCCATTTGATGCCGTCAAGGAACCATTGCTGGCCGGAGAATTTAGTATCAAAGATATTGGTCCCGAGACGATCAAAAAATTTAAAGAAGAAATCGGAAAAGCAAAAACAATATTTTGGAACGGCAATCTTGGTTTTACCGAAAATGATAAATTTACGATCGGTACAGAAGAAATTGCCAAGGCATTGGTTAATAATAAGGGTGTAAAAATCATCGCCGGAGGAGACACGGGGGGATTTATTTACAGCCACAGTATGGCCAAGGATATGACATTCATATCAACCGGCGGCGGCGCGGCTTTGGAATTTCTAGCCGGAAAAAAATTGCCAGGTCTGACTGCACTTGGATAAAACACAATTAATAATGTCATTCTGAACCCATTCGATCCGCCTGCTGGCGGACTCAAGGCAGGCTCCGTGAAGAATCATAAATTACTGTCATGTTGAGCAAAGTGAAACATCTCTTCAATAAGAGATCCTTCGTTTCGCTCAGGATGACATACCCCCGTTTTATTTATAATGTTGTCATTCTGAACGCAGTGAAGAATCTCTGTTATGAAGAAATATTATGTTTATATATTAACGAATAAAGTAAATACGGTATTATATATTGGTATAACTAATAATATAGAAAGAAGAATATACGAACATAAAAATAAATTAATTTCTGGTTTTAGTAGTAAATATAATCTAAACAAACTAATATATATTCAAGAATTTTTATCCGTTGACGATGCAATATCAAATGAAAAGAAGTTGAAGGGATGGACAAGAAAGAGAAAGATAGAATTGATTGAATTAAATAATCCAAAATGGAACGATTTGGGGACAGTCTTATAGAGATCCTTCGTTTCACTCAGGATGACACAATTACCTTTTCATTATAATTAAATTGTCATTTTGAGCGGTAGCGAAGAATCTCTCAGTTTGTTAGATGTGATCCTTCGTTTCACTCAGGATGACAAAGGAATGAAATATGTTGTTAAATGTTGCAGAGGAATTGGAAAAGGCGAGGGAAAACGGTTATGCGATTGGCGCTTTTAACACCGCCAATTTAGAAGTCACAAAAGCGATATGCGAGGCGGCCAAAGAATGCGATACGCCGATCCTAATCCAGACAACGCCAAAAGCGATTGAATATGCCGGTTTGGAACAGCTGTATGACATCGTAATAAATGAAATCGAAGAAACAAAAATCGATGCCGCCGTTCATCTCGACCACGCAAAAGATATTGATATAATTCGGGAAGCGATTGATCAGGGTTACAAATCGGTAATGTTTGACGGGTCAAAGCTGCCGCTTGATGAGAACATTAAAATCACTAAAGAGGTTGTTGAGTACGCCCATGAACACGGTGTTTCGGTCGAGGGAGAAGTCGGGGTGATCGGGTCAAGTGAAAGCGGTCAAGGGGCATACTCCGATCCGGCCGATGTCAAGAGGTTTGTCGAAGAAACCGGTGTTGATGCGGTCGCGGTTTCGGTCGGCAATGAACACGGCGCGCCGGAGGGAGAACACATCGATATAGAATTACTCAAAGAAATTGCCGCGATTGTCAAAATTCCTTTGGTCATGCACGGGTCATCGGGACTATCCGATGAAGATATTCACGCGGCGATATCGGTCGGTGTGGCGAAGTTTAATATCGACACAAATATTAAAAAAGTCTTTACGGAATCGATTGAAAACTCTAAAAGTGAGGATTATCGAGAGACACTACAACAGGGTGAAGAGAAGGTGGAAGAGGTTGTGAAGAGATATATTAAACTTTTCAGTAACAATTAGTCAAAAATGGACAACGAACGACCTAACGACAAACAACTAACTAGTAAACAGAAACTTCTTTATCCCGATTTAAGCTACAAAGTCGTTGGTCTAATTTATAGAATCAATGATGAGATCGGATTTGGCCAAAAAGAAAAAGTTTATGCTGCGGCGTTAGAGAAATTGCTACAACAAGAGAATATGCCATATCAAAGAGAGCTTTATTTTCCGGTTAAAATGGGTACCGAAGTCCTGGCAAGGAAATATTTTGATTTCTTTATTGATAACAAAATTGTGCTTGAAATAAAAGTTGGAGATCATCTCTACAAAGAAGCCTGCGGTCAGTTGTTCCAATACTTAAAGCTAAGTAATACGAAACTGGGGATAATCGCTAGATTTACTCGGAATGGCGTGAAAATAAAACGAATTCCCTGCTTTTACTAGAAATTCGTCGTTAGTTGTTAGGATGTTAGTCGTTCATTTATGATTGGAGCGCAATGAAATATGATGTTGTCACGATCGGCGATGCATTTGAGGATGTTTTTATCCGTCCGGCGGAGATGAAGGTATCAAACGCCCCGGGTGTGGTTTCGGGCAAGATAATGATTTTTGAGCTGGGTGAAAAAATCGCGATTGAAGAGATTGCCTACGATATCGGCGGTTCGGCCGCCAATATTTCGGTCGGCTTGGCAAGATTGGGTTTAATAACCTCGGTTATTACGGCCGTAGGGAAGGATTCCCCGGGCGACAAAATTCTCAACAGATTAGCTGAAGAGGATGTCGATACGACTTATGTCAAAAGCGATGCCGAAGAAAATAGTAATTTCTCGGTTGTGATCAATACAAAAGACGGCGAACGGACTATCTTTGCCTATCACGGCAGTCATCACAACAAAGAATACAAGATCAAGAAAAGTATCAATTCCAGATGTTACTTTCTGGCACCGATCAAAGAAGAATCAAAGATGATCGAGGCCGATGTGGTTGCTTCGGCCAGAGAAAACGGGGCACTGATTGCCTGGAATCCGGGATCAGCTCAGATCAAGGAAGGGGCAAACCATCATCGGGAGATGCTCAAAAACACCTCATTTTTATTCCTCAACAAAGAAGAGGGAATCAAACTGATCAATCTACCGGTCAAACCGAATGATGAAGAAATTATGAGACGGCTGGCTTCTTTCGGTCCAAAAATTGTGGTTCTGACAAAGGGGAAAGACGGCGCCAAGGCGTACGACGGCCGAGTTTTTTATAAAATAGATATTATTAAAGACGCAAAAAGAATCGACGCCACCGGCGCCGGCGACAGCTTCGCTTGCGGTTTTTTGGGCAAAATATTACTTGAAGATTTCGACCAAAAAGAACCCTCAAAAGGAATAGGATCCTCGCGTCGATCCCTCGAGCCGGATCTCCTCAGGACGACACTTTCATATAATAAGGAAGTCGTGAGCGATGCCTTAAAATATGGCATTATCAATTCAACATCGGTGGTCGGCGAAATCGGTGCCCAAAAGGGGCTTCTTACATTGAACCAAATTGAAAAAGAGTTTGGAAAACACACCCATCTCAATGCCGAAGTATATTAAATAGTGCTAGAGACACTTTCCCAAAGTTCTATTTTGTGTTACCATTCGCATTGGGTAAAGGGGGCCATCATGATTGATTTATCGATTACGCTCGCAGTAATAAGGGAGGTTTGTCCGAACCTTGGAAATGTCGCCGCCGACGAGACATTCGACAACAATGGTGTTGGGACATACGAGTTGCATGAGATCGTGACAAGATCGTTGGATAGGGGCCATATCAGGTTTCCAGATTGGCCATTTCTCTTTGACACCCGATTCCATACACCCATGGATTTGGCGGAGGCGATATCATGCGAATAACGCAGGGGGTCGGCGGACGTAAACACTGCTCTAGCCGACCCCATCTCTATATTAATATTTCAAATTTTATGCTACTATTAGGCGTGCCATTTAATAAAAAAATATAAGGAAGCAATGATTGCAAAAGTTGAAAAACTGGAAAAAAGCAGAACAAGGATTGTCATAACCGTTCCTCCCCGGGAGATGGTGAAATATTTTAGGGAGGCCTATGACGAATTGGCGCCGACGGTTAAACTTCAGGGATTCCGTCCCGGAAAAGCGCCCCAAAAATTGATTGAAAGCACACTTTCGGTTGGAAAAATCGTCTCCGAAGCGATGAATATTGCCTTGAATAAAGAGTATTACGCCGTAATTAAGGAAAAAAATATTGTTCCGATCAGCCAACCGAATATCGTAATCGATAAATATCCGACTTATGGTTTGACCGAATCGGAAGTCAAAGACGATTTGGAGTTTACGGCTGAATTTGAGATTTATCCCGAAGTAGCGGTCGGCGATTATTCAAAGATTAAAGTCGATACGGGAAAACCGGAGGAGCCGACCAAGGAAGATGTCGACAAAATTTTAACTCATCTACAAAAGCAAAAGGCGACATTTACAGACATTGAAAGAGCCGTCAAAACTGGTGATTTTGCCGAAATTGATTTTGAGGGATTTTTAAGAAAAGTTCGGATTGATTCAATGTGCTCCAAACATCACCCGGTTGTATTGGGCGAAGGATCTCTAATTCCCGGATTTGAGGACCAGATTGTCGGAATGAAAAAAGACGAGGCAAAAACATTCAAAATTAAGTTTCCAAAAGATTATCAGGCCAAGGATTTGGCCGGCAAGGAAGCGGAGTTCAAGGTAAAAGTTAATGCCTTGCGTGAAATTAATTTGCCAAAACTTGACGATAAATTCGCCGAAGCCTTCGGCCAAAAAACATTAAAGGATTTGACCGAAGCCATCAAGAAAAGTGTCGGTGAAGAAATGGTACATAAATTTGAGCACGACCTTGAGGAAAGAGTTTTAGATAAGGTTTTGCCGATGGTCAAAGTTGAGGTTCCGGAGCGACTGGTTGATCAGGAAGTAAAGCGAACAATCGAAAGATATCAAAAACAGTTGACCGGGCAGGGACTTGACTTTGACGCTTATCTAAAATCAATCAAGAAAGAGCTTGCCGACATGGAGAAGGAGCTTCGTCCCCAAGCCGAAAAGAATGTCAAAATCGGTTTGTTTTTGGGTAAACTGATCCAGGACCAAAAACTTGACGAAAATAATCCCGATTCCGGTAAAAAAGCCCTGACGCATTTGGTCAAAAAGCTGACCGAATAGAAAATACGGATGACAGATTAAAAGGATAACTAATAACGAATGGTTCTTCCCCTAGAGTAGGGGAAGGTAGATGGGGTAGAAACTATCGTACCTCACCTAGCCTCTCCTAACCTAGGAGAGGGAGAGTATCGGTATGATATCTCTCGTTAAACATTACACTTAGGTTAAGTAAGGAGAAAATATGTCATATTTGATTCCAACCGTTATTGAAAAAACATTACAGGGGGAGAGAGTTTACGACATCTACTCGCGTCTTTTGAAAGACCGGATTGTTTTTGTGGGGGGTCCGATTGACGACGGTGTTGCCAACACCGTTATCGCTCAATTATTATTCTTAGAAGCCGATGATGAGAAAAAAGATATTCAGATGTATATCAACTCTCCTGGCGGAGAGGTTTACTCCGGTATGGCAATTTATGACACGATGAACTATATCAAACCGGCAGTGTCTACCATTTGTGTCGGATTGGCCGCCTCGATGGCTTCATTCTTACTCGCCGGCGGCGAAAAAGGCAAAAGATTTTCCCTTCCAAATTCCAGAATATTAATCCATCAGCCGATGGGCGGGGCGCAGGGACAGGCATCCGATATCAAGATTATGGCTGAAGAAATATTAAAAATTCGTGAAGAGATGAATAAAATATTAGTAAAGAATACCGGTCAGCCACTTTCAAAAATCGAAAAAGACACCGACCGTGACTTCTATATGAAAGCCGACGAAGCCGCCAAATACGGTATCATCGATAAGGTAATTAGCAAACGCAAATAACAAAGACCCTACGAAATTACAAATGGTTCTTCCCCTAGAGTAGGGGAAGGTAGATGGGGTAGCATGATAGTAATCATTCATACCACCCCCACCGGGCAGAGCCCTCTGGGCGGCGCCTAACCCCTTCCCCGATCGGGTCGAGGACCAGCTCTACCTTAGGAGGGGAAAGTGATTCGTAATTTCGTACTTTTGAACGATTCGTAATTTAGTAGGATTTAGGAGATTTAATGAAATTAAAAGATATTTACAATTTAGCAATCAAGGTAGGGATTGAAAACGATCCGCGGGGCAAGAAAAAGATCGACAAGATTTTGAAATCGCGGAACGAAGAATACAGCGAACTATCGGAAAAAAAGAAAAAGGATTACGATCTCGAGAATCTGACCGATCCCTACGCTGATTCCGGTATCCATTTCGGCGATCTTAATAAAGAAATTCATACTGTCTTGGTCGGCATCGATATTGATTCAGCCGAAGTACTCTTGGTCAAAGAACTGGAACGGATGGGCACCAAAGTTGATCTGATCATCGCCCATCACCCGATTGGAAAATCACTTTTTAAATTATCCGATGTGATGGATATTCAAACAGAGGTTTTGAAGAATGTCGGTGTACCGGAAAATATTGCTGAGGGAGTATTGAAAGAGCGAATGGGGGAGGTTTCCAGAGCTGTTTCTCCGGCCAATCATTACCAAACAATTGACACTGCTAAATTATTAAATATCTCGATTATCAATGTCCACACTCCGGCCGATAATTGCGCTTGGAATTATTTATCAAGCGAAATCGAGAAAAAGAAACCGGAAACTCTTGGCGAAATACTGGATACTATAAATGGAATACCGGAATATAATATTTCTTCCAAAATGGGCGTCGCTCCACAAATATTCGCCGGCGATCCAAAATCACACGCCGGTAATATTATCGTAGATTTCACCGGTGGGACCGAGAATTCGGAGAAAATCGTCGAGCGGATGAGCAACCACGGAATTGGTACGATCGTGACAATGCACGCCAAGGAAACACACCGCAAAGAGGCGATTAAACACTACATCAATGTCGTAATTGCGGGGCATATCGCTTCCGACTCGCTCGGCCTGAATATTATCCTCGACCAATTGGAAAAGAAGGGGATCAAAATCATCCCTTGCTCCGGCCTGATCCGCCATTCACGCAATATATGATGTTTGACATTTTATGAGATTTTGTTTACTATGGTTGAGTATCGAGTTGCAATACTAAAGGTAAGACTGATTCCTAGGAAGTTAGGAGTTGATTTTAACAAGAATTTATGCTACTCTAAGTAGCGCTTGGTAAAATTTAGAGTTGTAAACAAGAAATTATGGTTTAAAACCAGATTATGGTTTTTTTTCCCGTAATTGTTTGTTTATGCCTCGCAAATTGCGAGTCAGTTCTTTAACAACTATATAGTGATAAGTATGCTTGTCCGAAGGACCCTGAGCGAACCCGATTTATCGGGGGAGTCGAAGGGTGTATCGGAATTCTTTTGAAAAAACTAAGTCATTGGATTTATCCAATGGCAGAGCTAATCAAAACTTTCTATCCGCCTTTGCCTTCGGGCTTCGGCGAGATAGCGTCCCGCCTTTGGCGGGACACTACATGGAGAGTTTGATCCTGGCTCAGGATTAATGTTGGCAGTGTGCCTAACACATGCAAGTCGCGCGATATAGCGGCAGACGAGAGAGTAATAACAAGGAACTTACCCCCGAGTGAAGGATAGCCCCGCGAAAGCGGGGGTAATCCCGCATAATCTGCGCGTAGCGCAGAAATTTCTAATTTCTAATTTCTCTCCGAGCCCGTAGGCTCTACGAGCCGGAGGCTAATTTCTAAATAAATCACAAATCCAAATATCAAAATCCCAAAAGTTTTGAACATTTGAATTTAAAGTTTTTTAATTTATTTAGGATTTGGAGTTTAGGATTTAGGGTTTCTGCGCTATGCGCAGCAAAGCCGTAAGGCGCTTGGGGAGAGGCCTTGTTCCTATCAGCTAGTTGGTGAGGTAATGGCTCACCAAGGCGATGACGGGTAGCTGGACTGAGAGGTTGACCAGCCTCGATGGGACTGAGACACGGCCCATACTCCTACGGGAGGCAGCAGTTGGGAATTTTGCACAATGGACGCAAGTCTGATGCAGCAACACTGCGTGAAGGATGAAGGTTTTCGGATCGTAAACTTCTTTTATTAGGGAATAATCTTGAAGGTACCTAATGAATAAGCACCGGCTAACTACGTGCCAGCAGCCGCGGTAATACGTAGGGTGCAAACATTATCCGGATTTATTGGGCGTAAAGAGCTCGTAGGTGGTTATGAAAGTTGGATATGAAATGTTCCGGCTCAACCGGAATACCGTATCCAAAACTACACAACTCGAGGTATGCAGGGGCGGATGGAACTTACGGTGTAGCAGTGATATGCGTAGATATCGTAAGGAACGCCAATGGTGAAGACAGTCCGCTGGGCATTACCTGACACTGAGGAGCGAAAGCGTGGGTAGCGAACGGGATTAGATACCCCGGTAGTCCACGCCGTAAACGATGCACACTGGGAATGTGGAGAATCGACCCTCTGCGTTTCGAAGCTAACGCGTTAAGTGTGCCGCCTGGGTAGTACGGCCGCAAGGCTAAAACTCAAAGGAATTGACGGGGACCCGCACAAGCGGTGGAACATGTGGTTTAATTCGATAGCAAGCGAAGAACCTTACCAGGACTTGACATCCTTGGAATCCGCTAGAAATAGTGGAGTGCCTTTTGGAGCCAAGTGACAGGTGCTGCACGGCCGTCGTCAGCTCGTGCTGTGAAGTGTCCCGTTAAGTCGGTCAACGAGCGCAACCCCTATTGCATGTTGTATTTTTCATGCGAGACTGCCGGCGTTAAGTCGGAGGAAGGTGGGGATGACGTCAGGTCAGCGTGGCTCTTACGTCCTGGGCTACACACGTGTTACAATGGGTAGCAACAATGGGCTGCTAAGCCGCAAGGTGGAGCCAATCCCATCAAACCTACCCCCAGTTCGGATTGAGGTCTGCAACTCGACCTCATGAAGTCGGAATCGCTAGTAACCGTAGGTCAGCCATACTACGGTGAATACGTTCTCGGGTCTTGTACAAATTAAATGCGCCTGGCAGCGCAAAAGACTAAATGGTGTAAATCCATTTCCGCCAATCGGCGGATAGTTGAGGACAGGGCTTATCCCGTAAGGGAAAGCCTGAAGGGTCCAATAAACAAACGGTAGTCTTGCACAAATATGGAGTTTCGACCCTAGTGTGTACTTAGGGGAAGATTCACAAAAATCCAGTGCAGGAATGTCGGAAATTGCCTTTTGCGTGACCCAGGGAGATCCTGATAATGAAGTAGTCAATATGGTTATCAGGAAGTCAGCTGCGTTCATAGTACCCCGTCCGCCAACCGGCGGACATCGGGGGAAGGAGCAAACTTTATGTTAAATCCATTCAATATTGTTGGTTTTGACATAAAGACTCGCTGGATGCGCTAGACGCGCACGTCCAGTGGGGAGCGATAGAGACTAACTAATCGCAATCACCGCCCGTCAAGTCAGGAAAGCCGGTAACGCCCGAATTCCGCAACCGCGGAACACGGTGAGATCGGTGATCAGGACTAAGTCGTAAAATTGTTGCGACTCATGCGAGTAATTGCATGAAAAAATACGGCTGTATCGGTGAAACCTAAGTTCATAATAGAATATGGTAATACCGAGGGAAGTCGTCCCTAATTAGATTGGGATTGACCCCGTAGAGACTACACGCCGTCGCCTTGATAATTATCAAGGATGATGATATAGTCCATGCCTCTGGAAACACGAGGAACGTCATGAACAAGGTATCCCTACCGGAAGGTGGGGATGGATCACCTCCTTTCTAAGGAGTATCCTTCAGCAATCAAATGCTGATGCGAGAGGTCGATCGTTCTTTCATTCGTTCTGAATGATTGGATGATCAAATCCTTTTCTTTCGAAAGAAAGAAAAGGTCATGCTTATCACTAGATAGTTGTCAAAGAATCCGCCATCGGCGGACAAAAAATGACCCCTTAGGGTCATTTTTGATATTTCATGAAAAATTATTTTATACCATGGCGGGTTATTTTTCCGTCGGGAGATTTTCGTAAAAAGAATGAACTGCTTCTGACAAAAGGGCTGTCGGGGCGTTTGTCGCGATAAATTGTGATTCTGACCGTTTGGGGCGAGTTATCGTCAACTTCATAACCGATATCAACATCATCGATATTTCTAATTGCCAACATCCCCAAGTTGTCGCGAATAAATTGCATTGCTTCTTCTCGAGTCGGTCGTTCAATTACGCCTCGGTTTTGTTCGATTTGGGAATTAACTCTTGCTCGAGTTTCTTTCTTTTCCTCTCTAATTCTTAATTCTCGGGCGACTAATCTGTTTTTCATCTCTTCATCAAGTTGTTCAAAATCATCCTCAAATCCGGCATATTCTTTTGGTATTATCTTTTTCACATTTTTAGGGGAATTATCCGGATGTTGATCATCTCTGAAATCCAAATCAAATTGTGAACCATCATTCAATTTTTCTGCCATTTAACTCCTTTGTTAACTAAATTGATTGTATCGCGAAACAAAATAATAGCCAATAAGTTGGCTATTATTTTGTTGATTTACATATTTACTGGTGGGCGTACATGGACTCGAACCATGGACCTCGTCATTATCAGTGACGCGCTCTAACCAGCTGAGCTATACGCCC
>ERZ1292623.2904-Hain-H51-01um-R1-2904-length-14957-cov-28_pt1 | contig 14957 bp, 15 predicted proteins | sample MGYA00564398_ERZ1292623 | MGnify/ENA primary metagenome ERZ1292623 (study PRJEB36523, sample SAMEA6512633) | groundwater metagenome | collected 2019-01-07 | study: AquaDiva: Metagenomics assemblies of 32 groundwater samples
ACGGGTGCTGTTTCGACTAGTCCGATTCAAAACTTGGGCAGGGTGATCGCTCGTAAGCATCACCCTGCCCCTTACCTGGGAAGGGAGGTAACGATGACTTTCACCTAACCAGTCTTGGAGAAGAACTCCATGAGCTGGTCGGCGATTCGGGTGGCGTTACGGACAGCAGGTATAACTCCTGCTCCCACCCCACCTGCTTCGATGTTCTTTGCGGCGTTTAAGTCCGCGTCAAACACCATGTCGCAGGTCGGACAGTGCAACCAATTCTTCAATTTAGAACGAATACCGCGATAGCCGCAGCTGTGGCAGTTTTCGCTAGTCCAAGCAGGGTTTACGAACTCGGTCTCAAGTCCAACCCGGGCTGCCTTATACTCCGTAAATGTCTGGAGCTGGTAATAGCCCCACCCGGCCATCATCCGATTCCTGTGCTTGTTCCATGATCGAGTACTCTCACGGATGCCCTTCAGGTGCTCGAACCGGATGAGGCCACGGGCGTGTGACTCAGCCTCGCGGATGATAGACCTCGAGACGTTATGATTGATCCAGGACATGAAGCGCGCCTCTCTTCCCGCTAACCGTTTCAGGGCTCGCTTAGAGCCTTTCGTGCCCTTCGACTGAAGAGATGCGCGTATCCTAGCGTACCGGGCCCTGATCGCCTGAACCTTCGCTCCGTTGATTTTCTTGCCGGTCGACATCGTGGCGATGCTTCTAATTCCAAGGTCAATGCCGAGTGGCGGACCTCCCTTCTTTTCGGGTGGATCTTCATCGATGACAATGTGAATGAACCAATGCTTGCCGATCTTAACGACCTTGGCGCAAGTGGGATCCTTACCCTTCAAGGCTTTCTTCTGGTAAGAACCTAAATCAAGTGGGACATGCATGCGACCGTGAATCGTGCTTATTGAAACGGATTGACTACGCTCACGGTAGGCAAAGATGCGCTGGTCGTAGTCAATGCTCGTGGACTTGAAGTCCTTAACAATGTTCCGCTTCTTGGCCGCGATCTTGATCGCATAACAAACGCGAGCGATAGAGCGGATTACAAGATTGGAGGTAAGACTAAACTTAGACCGCATGTCTTTGTAAACAACCTGCTGAAGCTTCCGCTTATCGGAAGTTTTGTGCTTCTTTGCTGCCTCAAGCGCGAACATACAAGCTTCAGCAAAAACAACAGCCGTCTCCTCAAGCGCTTCCGAAACCGCACTCGTTGTCGTGAGCTTGCAGCAAATCGTCCGATCCATGGAATGAAGTATATCACATACACTCTTTAGAAGGGAGGTGATTGACTTGAAGCGCTGGACCCATCTGCTCATCGTCGTGCTGATCTATCGAGTTCTTCTAGGTTGAACTGTCGGCGATTCATTTCGAGTCGCCGCAAAGGGCTATACAAAACAGGGAGAGAGTCATGACCACTCAAGTTCAGACCATCGAATCCGAAGTCGCACGCAAGTTGCTCAAGGCCTGGCCGAAGCGCTCCTGGAGCGTGAAGGTGAGGCCCGCAGTGGGAGGAAAAGTCTTGGATGTCCATGCGCTGCTCGTGCACCACGAGGGGGTGGCCCACGTCGCGGCGGCGTGCATCCCGGCGGATCTCGAGCCCGCAGAAGTGGCCTCGCGGTTCTGGCGTCGTGTTCAGAACGACATCGGACCGATCCTGAGGCATTACAAGGTCTAGAATCCCCGGCTGGGCAGGTGGTCGCTCGTACAGGGCCACCTGCTCCCTTGCCTTTCACCCATGAACTGCTATCATTCGCCCCCCAATGGAGAGAGACACCGTGCCCATGGCCCTTAACTCGTCGGCATGTCCGTCCGTGCGCAACTTGTGCATGGACCATGTCGCCCTGATCCACGCTGAATATCGCATCAAGATCGACATCTTGTGGCATCTTCGCAAGTGCGACGACTGCAAGGAGATCCTCGATGCCGAGCATTACCTCCACGCCGTAAACGTCCTGATGTTGTCCCACTAAGTCAGTTCATCAACCCAAAGGAACCTCATGACAAACTGCAGCGAAGACAAACTCGAAGTGATTGAACTGTCCGATGCACCCAAGATTCGTGGCCCCCAGGATGTCTGGAAGATTCTCAAGCCGTACGCCGATAAGAAGCGGGAATCGCTCTTCGTGATCCACATGACGCCCGACATGAGAGCGCGGTTCCTGCAGCGCTCGGCCATCGGTGCATCGCAAACCGTGTGCTTCGATACCGGCGACGTGCTGAAGGAAGCAATCCTCAAGGACTCGAAAGCGATCATCATCGCTCACAATCATCCGTACGAGGACCGTCCCGCTCCGTCGGTGGATGACCTGAAGGTGACCCGGAACCTCTGGGTCGTTTGCAACTGCGCCAAGATTCCACTTATCGACCATATGGTCTTCAGCCATGACGACTACTACTCCATGGCCGAAGAGAACAACGGGAATGACATCTTCCCGAAGGCGTCCCCGTACTGCATCTTCGACCGCGGCTCAATGCAACTGACGGACAATTCGAAGTCGAGCAATCACAAGGTGCGTCGGCGCGGCTATCAGAGCGATTTCATTTTCGACTGCAGAAAGTAGCTTGACGAGTTGACCTTCCGTGGGTATATCTTCTCTGGTCGCAGAGAGGAGAGCCCATGTCAAGGTCACACCCCAGTCTGTCTCACGGTCCCGTTTCGTATGGATTCGAGCCCGAAGATGTTGTCCAGGAGCGCGCCCTCGGAACGCTGATGGCGAACCGGCTCCACCCGGATAACGGACTGAAGGCTTGGGATCGGTCCCGCAGTCGTATCGGACGTCATCGCGAAAAAGAAGCGGACTATAAGCGGATCAAGGACGCACTGAAGATCGAGATCCGCTCCAAGACGAGCGTGAGCGACGAGCAGATGTACGCTGCCGTCATGGTTCACGAGATCCTGGATCTGCTCCCCTTGGCGGTCAAGGATAACGCGCTCCAGGCCATGCTGCTTGATGATGGTCGGAAGTTTCGGAAGATTGGACGTGAGATTCGTGAAGTAATGAATCTGAAGGGGGGTGATTCGCCTGACCCTGTGTAGATGCGCAGATACGACCGGAGGTATTCTCAGCTGCCCCATTCATGCTGGGCAGTGACGTTCGGGGGGACGCATCCCGATTAAGAAACACGCTCAAGCCAGGTTGTTATTTCCCATCGTCCTGATTCCCCACATCGCGAGCAGGCAAGCGTCCGTGAATCCATCGTGGTCTTTCTTGGACTTCTCGGTGCGTCTCCAGTCCTGCTGAGGCCACAGGCGTTTAGCGACCATCACGCTGGCCGTTTTCGTGTCCTCGGCATTGACGCCCAGGAACATGACCTTCTGCCACGTGCGGGGAGGAACGACCGTGTACGAAATGCCGTTGGAAACAAGAAGCGCCTGATACATGCCGAAGCTGAATCCGCGGCTGAAGTTAGCCGAAGAGCCCCCAAGCGCGGCCGGGAGGGTTTGGAATTTTTCCAGTATCACGTGGATCGGCTTGCCGGCATAACTGCCCAGAATTTTATCGATAGCCGGTATGTCGTACTCGTCCTTGACCTTCGAGCCCTTGATGACCGGGGTCGGATACATCTCCAGGATCTTGCCATCCTCAGCGAGGAAGACAATGCCGCCCGATTTTCCGCCGTCGATGGCTCCGAATATCATCGTGTCGCCCCACATCCCTTAAAGAACCTGCCGTCGGGAGCGTGCTTGTTCTGACGTTTGTTCTTTGCCTGCTCACTCAACGTAGCCCACCTGCAATTCCCGGGCTCATAGTTGCCGTTGTTATCGATCCGATCCAAAGAAATTCTGTGACCAGGCGGCTTAGGTCCCATGTCTGCAATGAAGTTCTCGAACGAACTCCACCGTTCGCAAATGGAAATACCTCTGCCACCGTAGTACGGATAGAAACGATGCTTCGGATTATGGCACCGCTTACGCATCTCGCCCCACGCTCTCCATTCCGAACTTTTACTTAGACCATGACTGCGATTTGCCGCAGCCCCCATTTCTTTCCGAAGACATCCACATGAACTAGTGTTACCGCATCTGATTTCGGATCCATTACGGATAATCTCATTTCCGCAATCGCACAGACATTTCCAGAGCAAACGACCCATAGTATTCTTCCCGGCTACGGACAAGATCACGAGCCTTCCGAAGCGCTTCCCAGTCATGTCAATTACAATCCCCATTAGCCCTCCTGTACTCTCGATACTCCCATCTGCTTCACAACACGGATCCGGTTCGGGACCTCGGCCAAGAGCGCGTCCAGATGAGTCACGAGCAGCGCTGTTCCCCATCCATCCGCGTGCTTGCGGAGTAGTGCGCCCACGGCCTCACAGCCGGCATCATCCAACCGCTCGAAGACTTCGTCAAATACAAGAAGCTCAAGCTTGGACTTGGAACGAAGCCTTGCGAGATCGGCCAAGGCGATGGCGCAGGCCAGGTCCACCCGCTGACGCTCACCCCCGGACAGGCCCTCGTAACAGTCGGCTCCGGACGCCGAAGAGAGCGCGACCGAGATACTGTCCCTGATCTCTTTGCCCCGGGAAGCACTCACGGGTGAAAGCCCGATCTTGAAAGTGCCCCCGGTCAGCTCCTCCAGGTATCCGTTACAGCGCTCTTCCAGGTAAGGCAATACGTTATCCAGCATCATCGAACGCATCCCCTTGAGGCCAAATGCGTTAATCCAGAACTCGTAGCTCTTATGAAGTTGGGCGAACTGGTCAGATTCGGCACTATATAGTTCTAAGTGCTCTTTGACCGTAGAAGCCTGCTGATTGACTCGGACGAGTTCGGCTTCGTATCCGGGATCCGGAGCCTTCCTGAGGGCAGCCAGGCGTCCCTGGATGCGTTTCTGACGAGATTCCAAGGTTTCTTTAGCGGTAGCGAACGCCCCCTGTAATCGATCAAGCTTTTCGGTGGCGGACTGGAGTCGCTCATTAGCCGTCAGTCCACCTGCCAAGACTTCCTGATAACCCTTACGAGCCTGAGATACGGCTTCATTGATTGACGCCATGCAGGCTTTGGATTCGGCCAGGGACTCCACAAGACGTGCCGACTCTGCGGTTAAACGTTCAAGATCAAGTGCAAGGCCGGGGATAACTTTATGAGCATGGTCCGGGGGCACTGACTGCAAACACGTCGGACATGATCCCGAGAGAGACTGTAGCCTGCGAATGGAAGCCGCCAACGCAGACTTGCCAGAATCAATGGCCGCAACCTGACCATGAATTCCCAGCTGCGCCGTATTTGCCTTGGACAACATATCGGTCAGTTCAGTGAGAAGCGCCAGGCGATCATCGATCAGGGCCTGTGAATTGCCGGCGAGATTTCCCCAGTGTTCACGATCGCGCTCTGCGGACAGGAGCTCTTCCCGATTCTTATTCGTCAACTCGGCAAGCTCTTTGGCTACGGAATCAAGTTCAGAACCCAGTGCGACAAGTTCATCGTGCTGCGTCCTAGAAATGCGATCTTGAGCAGTGCGGAGTGTCACCTTCTGTCGATCGAGACTTTCAATCTCTGCGCGAGCTATTGCGGTGTCCTTGTCCTTCTCGGATACGGCGTCCTGCAACGTACGGGCGTCTTCACGGGCAAGAGTGGCTGCCGAGTCAAGAATCTCGACGCCCATGATTCGCTCGATCACGGCCTTTTTCTCAGAGTCTGTCAGCGCCAGGAAACGAACCGCATCCTGACCGAAAAGACAAGACTGCCTGAATGTCAACCAGTCCATCCCGATCAGGGTGTCGATCTGCTCCTGGGCATCCTTGAGTCGATCTGCCTGAACTTCGTTCTGAACCCGGCGGATCACGATGGAGTTCTTGTGCTCTTTGTCGTGACGGTATCGCTCGATCACAGTTCCGTCATCCAGGTGAACCGTGACCCTGCAGTTCTTCTTGGAAAGGCTGTGAATGACGTCGTCGCCGGAGACCCCGCGGGTGGTCTGCCCGTACAGGCACCAGGCAATGGCATCGCCCGCGATCGCTGACTTGCCCGAGCCATTCGAGCGAGCTCCCGGCGTGTCTCGGTTCTCACCTACAACGGCCAAGAGCCCCTTCTGAAAGGTAAGATCGAATTCAAGGAATGAAAGAAAGTTACGACCGGTGATTTTGTCGACGCGCATTCAATGAGAAATACTCGCGCGGTTCAGCAAGTCTAAGCCCAGCTTCTTCAGCGCCTCGTCATTCTGACCAAATTTCTCAACATAGGCGCGGACTGCGGCCTCGAGATCGGTTCCAATCTGGATGCGATCCGCGACGGGACGTGTAGCGACCGGGTCTGATGCCTTCACAGCTATAGACCGGGCGGAGTTGATGTTCGATACGTCGAAGCCCTTACAGTCCACTTCGACGAAGTTGCCCGGAACCTGCGAAATGTCTTTAGGCTCCGACACGCGTATGAACTTCGGGAAGGGCAGCGGTACGAAAGTGGGGTTCACGGTCGAGGCTGTGATCTCGACCGTCCAGATGCCCCGGTCCTGCCCGGCATCGCTCCATGTGTGCTGAAGAGGCGCCCCGGGAACAAGAAGCGTGGGCGTCCCCTCGATGAGCTGCGGCTTGTGATAGTGCCCGCAGATGACGAGACGCCTGGCGTAATCTTTCGCCTTGTCCGGATCGAGATCATCCTCGAACGGAGAGATGAAGTAATCCGATACCTCGGCGCCCAGGATACCGCGGTGCATGATCGCGATGTCGACCGGGGTGGGAGGCAATCCCTTATGACCGAATGAAGCGCCCCAGATCAAGGTCCCTTTGACATTGACAACCTCGTCACGAAGCCACTTCCAGTTCGCGGGAACGCGCAGGGCTGACGTGCTTGTAAGCTGACGAACCCGGGCCGCCTGGTCGTGATTACCTTCAATCGCGAGGATGGGCACTCCCACCGTCCCAAGTGCCTCAAGTGCGTTCGAAGTGAGCGCGAGAACTTCTGCGTCAATCTTCTGAACGTGGAAAAGATCACCCGCGAAGACGATCGCGTCTGCCCTGAATTCTATGGCAAGCCGCCGGACATGATCAAAGACCTGAAGCGTGTCCTGGAGACGTGCGTTTATGCCGGATTCGGTGAGGCTCGAGAAGGCGGCCCACGCGTGGCAGTGCGTATCACTCAGAACGACTAGTCTCATACGACCTTTATCCTTTTCAGCAACCGATTAAAGTCGCTCTCGAATTTTGCCTCACGAATTCGATGGACCGCAATCCCAAGTCTGTTGAGACGCTTGTTAATCTTGAGATCCTTTGTCTTGGTCTCCTGATCACGGTGCCAGTAATCACCGTCCGCATACACGGCGATGTTGTGGTCAGGTAAAAATGCATCCACTGAGGTTGCCGCCGATTTGATCAAGTGCTCAGGCTTAAACCGTATCTTGTGCTTCTTCAACAGAGCGTGAGTAAGACGCTCAAGCGACGTGGGCTTGTGCAGGTGCATGCGTCGATTAGTCTCGGCCATTGTTTTCGATATATGAGCCCTATACTTCTGATTCTTAAAGCGTGCCTTACCCAAAGCAGAAATACGCTCGCGCCAAGTAGGGTTAGCCCAATTGGCCTTCATGATCTTGCGGGACCGCTCTACCAGCCTCTCACGAAACTCGGGGCGGGAGACAATATCCTTCATGGTTTTACTGTGCTGCTTTCGATCCCGCAGGCCAAGCTTTTTACGGTTTGCCCTCGCCTTGGCGCTCCGAACCGGGTCGTCCCAAAATTTCTTACAAGCTGCCAGGCGATGTTTCTGAAAGTCCGGATCCGCATTTCTGGACTTCCGTAATTCTGCCTGCATTTTCCTGAACTTCGGCTCAAGCCAGCGCGCTTTAGCTAATGCGGACTGTCTCTTACGCCTTTCGGGAGTCCAAGGCCTCATGGCGCCGATTCTTCCTTAGGCTTCGGTGGCTGCTCACTCTGCATGGATATTGTTCCAAAGAGGCCCCGGCCCAGCCGCCCCGTCACGACGATGACGTCCACGTTACAGCACGGGCACTTGACGTTCTCCGTGAGGAGCTTGCCCATGAACTTGGGGGTGCCGCCCTTGGAGTACGTGACACTCGGCATCGAGGTGCCGTCGGAGATGGTTTCCATTACAACTGCGGAGCAAATCTTGCAGTTGAGCGTGGCCCGCATCCGCATCTTGAACCCGGACATGACCCACCTTTAGGGATTTTCTTCCTCGAGTGTTGCGGCGTCGATCGTCCCGTCTTCAGGTCCCTTGTCGACAGGATCCGCAGTCGTTACAGGAGTCTCCTCAACGCGGTTCAACGGATCAAGCAGTTCCGGCATCTCGGCACAGATGCGCTCGATGTCTGCGCTACGAAAACTCTTGTCCTTGAAGCAGAGCCAGCCCGCCTTCTGGACAATGCGTCCATGGCGCAGGAGCAACTCGTCAAGGCCCGAGTACGGAACGAAGCCGCTATCGAACTTGAAATGAACCATCGCCTTCTTGAACGGCGCACTGACCGTGTTCTTGATGGACTCGACTTCGATCACTTGCCCCAGAACCAGATCACGCTCCCTTGAGCGGATACGGCCCTTGGGCTTCATGATAAGACGAACCGCTGCATAGAACTTGACCGCCTTGCCGCCCGTGGACTCGAGCGTCGTATATCCGGTATTGAAGTTGAAATTGACCCGGACCTGGTTCGTGCCCATGAGCGTGACCTGCTTCCGGGCGAGATCACCCAGGATGATCCGGAAGAACTTCGAGAACTCTTTGGCGCGCTGACCGCGATCAATGCCCATTCCCTTGTCTTCATCGATCGCTTCAATCTCGTCGATTCCACGGATGGCGGCAAACGAGTCAACGACCACGAGAGTGGGGACTTCCCGCTTGGCGATCTTGGATACCTTGTTAAGAAGCGAGATCAGTTCATCGATGTTCGTCACGGTGGGATGGCCGGCGGCGTCCCAGTCCATACCAAGACGCTCGGCAAAGTCCCGATCGACCTTCTCTTCGGCATCAACATAGATCACGTGACCGCCGGCGCGCTGGAATGCACCCGCCGCGGTCTGTGCAAAAGCGGACTTCGCCGTTCCGGGATCGCCCAGGATCTCGATCAGGCGCCCACGAGGGATTCCCTTGCCGATGATCATGTCGATCGTATGGATGCCGGAACGGATGCACTCGAGCGGACGATAATCCTGCATCGTCGCGATTAGTGCCTTGAGATTGAGAGCCGGGGCGGCCTTCGCCACCCTCGGCTCTTTGACTTCCTTCTTAGCCTTCTTCTTGAAGACCATTACTTACCCGCCTGCTGACGACGCGCGAGAGCGGCCTTGGCCTGGGCAATGACATCTGACGCAGGAGCAGCCGCAACCGGAGTCTTGACCGGGGCCGGAGTATCCACCTCGATGACCTCGTCGCTCGCTTCTTCAGACACCACCGGCGAGGCTGCGGCGGCGGGATCAACCGTTGCCGCAGGATCCTGCTCACTTGCGGTAGGAGCTTCCGGATTCGCGTGCAAAATGCTCCGGAGCTCGTCGTAGCTCTTGACGCGCGACTGCAGAAGCGCCGAGAGGTTCGTCAGCTTATCCAGAACCTTCTTGTCCGGGATCGGGCAGGGCTTGAGCTCGGGCGTCAGGTTATACACCGGGAAGATGCCCTCCGGCGTAACCCGGTCCTGCTTCGAGAGCGTGAGGTTGAATCCCATGTCCGGATCATCGATCGCGGTCGGCGGATCGCTCGCGAACACGAGATCATCGATCTGATCGCGCGTCGTCTTGGGATAGCCCCAGATGTAAACCTTCGAGGGCTCGGTCAAGAGAACGATGTTCGAGGCGGCCCGGGGACGGGTGCCGATCTTACGGGCGAGCGCGATATCCTGGTCGGTCTTGCTCTTCCACAGGCTGCGAACGAACTCGCAGATCGGGCAAGGCTTGCCGGCCAGCGTCAAGCGCGGGCAGGTGTATACTTCCGGATTGTCTTCGGTGCCCAGTCCGTAGTGAACGCCGTATTCAACGTACATGGCCTTCTGGACGATCTTCTCGCCAGCGACCGGGGAAGGCGGCGGAAGAATCCGAATCTTGTTCTTTCCGTCGGTCGGCTTCCACCAACCGTCGCCTTCGCCCTTCTGGCGCTTACGATCCAGATAGCGATTCCGAAGTCCTTCGTAATCCGTCTTTGCGTGACCCACAGCTTACCTCCGTAAAAGATTGTTTTTGATCTTCTCAACTTCATCGGCCGACGGCATATGCATCTCATTCACACGACTACGGGAAAGAGCGATGAGCATGTCCTTGCGCTGGACCAGTGCCATCTCGATGGCGCCCAAGAGCCGCTCGTCCCGCTCCGACTTCTGATAGTGATTGCTCGCTTCGATATACCTGGGATCGGTCTTGACGGCGTTTTTGATCGCGTCTTCGGTCGGCTTCTTTTCGCTCTTCTGACGGATCTCCTGATCGATCCGGCTCCAGACCTGATCCACTTCCCCCTCCAGGGCCAGCCGCTCTGCACGAGCCCGTTCGCGCAGTACAGCAAACCATGCGTAATGAGCCGCCTGACGAGCCAGCTCCGTATCGAGATCGTCCCGGTCGATCGTCAGTTCCTCCTGAATTGAGAAAGTGTGCTTCTCGTTATCCACGAACACGTTGATTTTCACGTCGCGCTGCTGACTCATGTCGTTTTTGCCTCCACAGTAGAGTCCTTGCGGGTCTTGGGAGATTTTTCGGTGATTTCTTTATAAAGCTTCGCGAACTTGGCGATCGCGCGGTCGAACTCCGGGCGCATCACGGGGTCGCGCATGACGAAGGCCGGGTGAATGCAGGCGACGATCCGCATCCCCTCCTTCTCAAGGACTGTGCCGTTAACTTTCGTGATTCCACCCTCGCCGCCAAGCATCTGCCAGGCCTTCCGACCCACGGCGAGAACCAGCGGCGGCTTGAGTTTCTTGATCTCTTCCGGAACCCACGGACATTTGAGAATAAGCTTCTCGATCTTCGTCTTGTCGTCGATCTTTTTATAGTTGGGAGCGCAAGCCGCGGTATTCGTGATGCTGACATCCTCGCGCTTGATCCCGTGCTTCTCGAGTTCGGGCCAGAGATACTCCGTGCCGCTACGCCCAACGAAAGCCAGACCGGCCTTGTCCTCTTCCCAGCCCGGGCTCTCCCCGACGATCAGGATGTTCGAATTATTGATCTCGGGCGGTACGACCTTCCTGCAATACTGCCGGAGTTCGCACTGGGTGCAGTTCTTCTTGTCCTCGATGTAATCCTTCCACTGGACCTTGACAGGCTTCGCGAGCGGGTTATAGCACTCCATCGTGCGGCCAAAGAGTCGCTTCGAAAGATCCGGCGAGGTCTTATACGCGGAGAGTCTTGCAATGAAGTTGAGCTCGCTGAAGAACGGCCCCTCTTCGCGCATCCGGACAATGAGCTTCGCGACGCGCAAATCACTCACGTGCGAGAGCGGGGCCAGGATGGACTTCCCTGAGATCACCCACTCTTCGATGTTCGAATGATTCGGATCTGCCGGCATGACCGACATACCAAAGTGCTCGGCTTCTTCCTTGAGAGCTTCGGCAGCATCCGGATCGGAGTTCAGGAGTGCAACGAACGCCTCGAGCGGATGGTTCCGCTTGGCCCATGCGACCTTGTAGGAATTCGCGCTATAGGCAACCGCATGGGCTCGCGGGAACGCATATCTGCAGAACTCTTCGAGACGTCCCCATAAAGCGAGCGCCGCGTCAGCGTCCATCGAGCCCTGCTTGACGCACCCTTCGGAAAACCGGGGAGCCCATTCCCTCCACTCGATCTTGCCCTCTTTCTTGGCGACGATCTTGCGTACCTTGTCGGCGTCCATCCAGGAGAACCCGGCCATGTACACGCAGATGGCCATGATGTCTTCCTGGTAAACGATCAGGTTGTCCGGGTTCGTACGATACTCGTACGCCAGCTCCTCGGGCTTGAACTGGCCCAGCGCCCCGGGACGGAACGCCGCGGTCGCCCATGCGAGATCTTCGAAGCAGGTCGGCCTCAGGTGGGACAGAAAGTTCTTGAGACCGCTCGTCAGGAACTGCGGAACGCCCGCCGTGTGCCCGCTCGCCAGATCATCGTAAACATGAACATCATCCATCGGGATCGTACCCAGATCGATCTTGAGCGACTCCTCGATACGACCAATGGCCTCCAGGGCGTCAAGTCCCAGGAAGTCGATCTTCACGAAGCCGAGCTTCTCGGCCGCTTCCATGTCCCAGACGAGCGCCTTGTCCTTACCGCGGGACACGATGGCCGACCGTCCTTCGGTGAGCGGGGTGGTCGATATGACGAAGCCCCCGGCATGTGCTCCGAACTGCCGGATTCTCCCACGGAGCTTCTTCGCGAATTCACCGGCATCCGGACGCACTCTCGAAAGCTCAATCCAGGTGGGGACTTCATCGAGCTGGACGTTCTCTTCCAGGTTCCCATGGGCGGACAAGATGCCCCGGAACTCTACTTCTGAAAGCTCCCGCTTCAATACGATTCCATAAGCGCGGGCGGCGTCACGGATAGCCTGGCGCAGTCCAAAGCTGCCGTAGTTCGAAATCTGGGCAACGTTCTCTGATCCGAAGCGCTGGCGAAGAATCTCCGGGACCTGGACCCGGAATGACGACGCAATATCAAGATCGATATCCGGCGCCGTGGTACGGCCGGGAACAAAGAAGCGCTCGGACAAGAGCTTATGATAGATGGGATCGACGCTCGTGATGCCCATCGTATAGGCGACGAGACTTCCACCGACCGATCCGCGGGGGCCGATTCGGGCGCCTTTGTCCTTGAGCAGCCGAACACACTCCCGAACCAGAAGCATGTACTGCTCAATGCCGGGGCCGGCACTGAAGTTCTTAAGTTCGTACTCCAGCCGATCCCTGTATTCATCAGAGTTCAAGCCCTTGGCGGCAAGTCCCGCAAAGGCAAGCTCCCGCATACTTCCGTCCACGGTGGGGAGCTCGGGCTTCGGCAGCTCGTTCCAATCCCAGTCCTTGCAGCGTGCCGATACGAGATCGGTGTTCTCCACGGCCTGACGGGCAACGTCTGCCGGAATCCCGGCGCGTGAAAGTCCCTCGGCCATCTCGTCGGGCGTCATGATGAAATTCAATTTTGTGGAAAACTTCCAGGCCTTCGGAGATCCCACGGGGTCGCCGCTGGCGACTGCCAAAAGCGCTTCGTGAAAGCAGCTCTCATCTGACGAGCCGAAGTGACAATCCGGGGTGACGACGAGCGGCCTGTTAAAGACTTTCGACATCTCGTAGATGACCGGGTTCAGGAAGATCTGACCGTCCCAATCCCACAGGGCCTGGCACTCGAAGAAGAAGTCGTCCCCGAACCGCTCGACGAACCGCGCCAAGTCATCTGCAGCTGCGGGGTGATCCCGCCAGAACGGAGACGAATAACATCCCGACAATATGATGACATCCTCGAGTGCGAAGATGTTTTCATAGGTCCAGACCGCGTGCTTTTTCTGGCCCAGGTAATGATCGCGATGAGCCTTCGACAACTGCTTACAGATCGAGGAGAAGCCGTTTGCATTTTTGGCCAGTACGGTCAGGTGATAGCTCTTGGACTTACGGGCGCCAATAACCTCTTCGGGAACGGAAATATAAATCTCGATACCGCAGATCGCCTTGATGCCTTCCTTCCTGCAGGCGTTCTTAAATGCCCAGGTACCTTCTAAGGCGCCGTGATCTGTGAGAGAAACCGCGTCCCAGCCATGCGCCTTGGCCAGCCGCGGAAGGTCCTCAACACGAAGCAAAGAATCACGAACGCTATATTCGGAATGCGCATGCAGCACACTTGGCAAATGTGGCCTCCTTTGGGGTAACCTAAGTTCTCGCGTCGCTCACGAACATTCACGCTCAAATCGTCTGCAGTCACGCAAGCATTTATCTCTGGAGGCTTTATGCAGCCAGAGATCAGGATCATCGTGCGCGACATGGTGTGCAAGATCGAAGCGCCACATCATATCGTCCAAATGCTCGACGAGGAGCTCATGGTCGAGCACCCGGGCGCGAAGTACATGCGGATGCGCAATCCCAGCTCAGATGGCTTCTGGCACCCCGTGAGCGTAGCGCGCAAGACGTTCCCAACGGGCTTACTCGCGATGGTCAAAAAAGAGCTCCCGATGCATCAGATCGTGGACGAGCGTGTTCGACCCGCAACGGCCCCCTTCAACGAGAATATGCTCACGGGTATCACCCTGGCCCAGCACCAGAAGGAGGCCGTGCAGGCGGCCCTAGATAAAGGTCGTGGGATTCTGGCTATGTCAGTGAATGCCGGCAAGACGCATGTGGCCATGGCCATCGCGCTCCACGTAGCCGGCCGGGCCGTGTGGATGGTCCACCGCAAAGACCTGCTTTACCAGGTCCAGGAGATGATCGAGCAGTGTTGTCACACACGGGCGGCGCTATTTGGAGATAGCTGCTGGGATGACGTCACGGAGAACACGAAGTTCGTTGTGGCCATGCCGCAGACGATCGGAGATCGGCTTGATCTTTTCAGGGAGCTTGTGACGGGGACTAACGTGCTTTTTATCGATGAAGCGCATCGTGGCGCGGCGGGCAAGGAGTACTATAAAGTCTGTCAGTCCATACCGGCGTACTACCGCCTGGGCCTCTCCGGCACGATCGACACCGAGGATCCAGTGCGCGACCTCAGGATCCGGGCGGCTACTGGCGAGCCTATCTATACAATCAAAAGCCCGGACCTACAGGCCATAGGCTGGAGCGCGCCCTGCGAGGTGGTCTACCACAGGACGCACAATGCGCCCATGCTACCGGGTCACAACTGGGACGAGGCTAAAAAACAGCTTATTGTCGAGAACCCTGAGCGCAATGCCGAGATCGTGTGGCTGGCCATGGAAGCCTCCAGGGAAGGGAAGCCGTGCCTCGTAATCTGCGACTCTCTCAAACATGTGAGGATCATAACGGAACTCCTTCGTGGGGAAGGGATTAGAGTCAGGCAGCTAACTGGCAAGCATGCGGCTGCAACACGCATCCAGGCACGTAAAGACCTGGCGTGTGGGGCTT
>ERZ1292623.1258-Hain-H51-01um-R1-1258-length-24735-cov-13_pt3 | contig 14954 bp, 12 predicted proteins | sample MGYA00564398_ERZ1292623 | MGnify/ENA primary metagenome ERZ1292623 (study PRJEB36523, sample SAMEA6512633) | groundwater metagenome | collected 2019-01-07 | study: AquaDiva: Metagenomics assemblies of 32 groundwater samples
TTAAATAGAAAAATTTAATAATCAGTTTTAATAACTATTCTTATGCCAAAAAAGGAGAGGAATAAAAATGCTTATGGAACAATCTCTCTTCCAATGCCGCTAATAGAGAAAATAAAAGAGAAAATAGAAGGAACTGGCATGCATTCTGTTTCAGCATATGTGGTTTTTATTTTAAGGCAAATACTCTCTTCTGGAGATAATGGGGAGATTTTAAGCAAGGAAAAAGAAGCTGAACTAAAAAGAAGGTTAAAATCTTTGGGATATAATTGATTTTTTGATTCTTTATCATAAACCTCTGAATAGACAGAGGTTACAGAGGTTTTTGAGATAGAAAAAAGACAATAGCAATTTACTTTTTCTTTATTACCTATTAATGATAGCTTAGGTTTAAATAGTAATTATATACAATTATATACAATGATAAAAGGAGATGAAAATAATCCTCATAACCGTAGATTATTAAATAAGGTATTATTAGCAACACCACCCTATACTCTGTTTAAAAATGATGTCCGTAGAGCTATAACTCCTCTAGGTTTGATTTCCATAGCAGCAGTTTTAGAGCAAAACGGCTATGAAGTAGCTATCTTAGATATTTCAACAGAAGGATATTATAATCTCAAGGAAGATGGAGATTTTGTAACATATGGGCTTTCTGAAGAGCAAATTAAAAAAAGAATATCAGAATTTGAGCCAGACGTGTTTGGGATTTCTTGCATATTCTCCACCCAATCAGAAAATGCGAAGAGAACTTTAGAGATTGCAAAAGAGGTGAACCCCAAAATAATAACCCTTATTGGAGGCTCACATCCAACATATGCCCTAGAAGACGTGTTGAATTGCAGATTTTTAGACTATATTATCTTAGGGGAAGGAGAATTGCCAACTCTTCAGCTTTTAGAATCCTTGAATAATAATCGTGATACTTCAATTATAAACGGCGTTGCATATAAAAAAGAAGGAAAAATCATAGTCAATAGCCCCCAATTTGTAGAAAATTTAGACGAACTTCCAATGCCAGCACTGCATTTATTAAATATGGAGAAATATTTTGAGATAAATATCCCACAAAATCCTTATCCTAAAGGTAAAAGAGTTGCACAAATCTTAACTTCCAGGGGTTGTTCTGCAAAATGCATATTTTGCACTACCACAAATTTTTGGGGAAATAGATATCGGGGAAGAAGTGCACAAAAGGTTGTTCAAGAAATAAAGTATCTAAAAGAAAGATATAATATCGATGAGATTCAATTCACAGACGATAATTTTACACTGAATAAAAAAAGGGCTATGGAAATATTAGAAGGAATAAAAGATTTGAATCTTCACTGGTGCACTCCGCAAGGTATTGCTGTTTGGGCTTTAGATGAAGAAGTTATTGAAAAGATGAGAGAGACTGGATGCTATCAGCTAACTTTTGCAATTGAGAGTGGAAATCAGGAAGTGTTAAAAAACATAATACAAAAACCGCTTGATCTAAGAAAAGTAAAGCCCCTAGTTGATAAGGCAAAAAGTCTTGGAATAAAAATTCATGCTTTTTGTATCTGCGGATTGCCAGGAGAGACAATTAAACAAATGTATGAGACTTACAATTTTGCCAAGGATTGCGACTTTGATAGTGCCTCTTTTTTCTTAGCAACTCCTCTTGTTGGTTCAAAATTATTAAAGGTTTGCCAGGAAAAAGGGTATTTAAGAGAGGGTATGACATGCAACGACCAACTCTATAAAATAGGAAACATAAATACTCCGGATTTCAAATCAGAAGAGGTTCAAATTCTCGTAGAGCAATTTAACAGAGATTATAATAAAAAAGATAAAAGAGAGAAAAGATTTGAGGAATGGAAATATTAAGATGAAGGCTATAATTTTAAACTCAGGAATAGGGAGCAGAATGGGAGATATGACAAAAGAAGCTCCAAAATGTTTAATTCAAATAGGAGATAATGAAACAATCCTGGGAAAACAGCTGGAAATTCTAAAAAGCAAGGAGATTAACGATATAATCATAACTACAGGCCCTTTCGAGCATAAGATTAAAGAGTATGTCCTGGAAAATTTTCCAGGTTTAAATGTAAATTATGTGTATAATGCAAAATACGATTCTACTAATTATATTTACTCATTGTTTTTAGCAAAGGAATTTATAGATGATGATATTCTATTGATGCATGGAGATTTGGTTTTTGAGAAAGAGCTGTTGCATAAATTTTTATCTTCAAACGAAGATAATTTAGTATTTATAGAGAATAAATCTGAACTTCCTAAAAAAGATTTTAAAGCCAGAATCCAGGATGGAATAATCAAGGAAATAGGAGTAAATGTCTTTGGACAAGATTGTTTTTCACTGCTTCCTATGTATAAATTCTCAAAAGAAAGTTTTTTATTGTGGTTAAATGAGATAAGCAGATTTATTGAAAGAGGAGAGATTAAAGTTTACGCAGAAAATGCTTTTAATAATATATCTCATGTTTTAAATCTTAAACCTTTTTATGACAATTCTATCTGCATGGAGATAGACAATCTTGGAGATTTAGAAAAAGCAAGAAATCTCCTGGAAACGAATTCCAAAAGAAAAAAAGTTTATGTTGCAATGAGTGCAGATTTGCTCCACCATGGACATCTGAATGTTATCAATGAAGCAAGAAAAATAGGGGATATCGTAATTGGCCTTTTGACAGATAAGGCAATTGCAAGTTTTAAAAGACTGCCTTATATGTCTTATGAACAAAGAAAGATAATTGTAGAAAACTTGAAGGGAGTTGTAGATGTAATACCACAAGAAACTTTTGATTATGTTCCAAATCTAAGAAAATTAAAACCAGACTATGTTGCTCATGGAGATGATTGGAGAGAGGGAGTTCAAAAACAAATAAGACAGAGAGTTATTGAGGTATTGAAAGAGTGGGGAGGCCAACTAATTGAAGTCCCTTATACTAAAGGTATCTCTTCTAGTCTTTTAGCAGATAATTTAAAAGCAACAGGAATAACTCCTGAAATGCGCATGGGATTATTAAGGAGGCTTTTAGCCTCTAAAGAGATTATTAAAATATTAGAAGTGCATAATGGATTAACTGCATTAATAGTAGAGAATACTGTTGTTGAAAAAGATAATATTCCTTACGAATTTGATGGTGTTTGGATAAGCAGCCTGACAGATTCGGTTTCTAAGGGAAATCCAGATACAGGGTTTGTAGATTTTACTTCAAGATTAAGCACTATAAACCAGGTTTTAGAATCTACTACTAAACCTATCATCTTAGATGGAGATAATGGAGGAGAGATAGAGCATTTTGCTTCTATGGTAAGAACATTAGAGAGGCTTGGAGTTTCAGCAGTGATAATTGAGGATAAAACAGGATTAAAAAGAAATTCTTTATTTGGGGCAGGTATAGAACAAACTCAAGAAGAAGTTTCAAGATTTGCAGAAAAGATTTCCAGAGGAAAAAAATCCCAATTAACAAAAGATTTCATGATTATAGCAAGAATTGAAAGCCTGATTCTTAGAAAAGGAGTATATGATGCTCTTATCAGAGCTCAAGCTTATATCAAGGCAGGTGCAGATGGGATAATGATACATAATAAAGATAAAGATACCAATGAGCTTTTTGAATTTTGTGAGGCATATTCTAAATTTGAAAATAGAGTTCCATTGGTGGCAGTGCCAAGTACCTATAGCCATATAACAGAAGATGAACTGGCTGAAAAAGGAGTAAAAATAGTTATTTATGCAAACCATATGTTAAGAAGTGCATATCCTGCAATGAAAAAAACTGCAGAATGTATCCTGCTCAATAAAAGGGCTTGCGAAGCAGAGCAATTCTGTATGTCAATAAAAGATATTTTAAATTTAATTCCAGAGTGTAAATGAATCAAACAGAATTTTTTGGGCATGGATGTATAAATAACCTAGAATATATCTTAAAAAAAGAGAATTCAAAAAGAATTTTTTTAGTAAGAGGAAAAAACTCTTATAAACTTTCTGGAGCAGAACAAATAATTGATCCAATACTTTCTTCTTATGACTCTCAAGAATTCTATAATTTTTCATCAAATCCAAAAATAGAAGAAATAGAAGAAGGTTTTAGTTTATTCATGGAAAAAGATTATGACGCTCTAATTGCTGTTGGAGGAGGAAGTGCCATAGATGTTGCAAAAGCAATAAAATTGTTTTCCTCTCAAAAACATTCCAATAAAAAAGTTTCTTTAATTGCAATTCCAACAACTGCAGGAAGCGGAAGCGAGGCAACACATTTTATTGTGTATTATGAGGGAAAAAAGAAACAGTCTAAAGGAGATGAAAATTTAACTCTTCCGAATTATGCAATTTGCGATCCTAAATTAACTCTAAGTCTTCCAAGATATGTCGCTGCAGCAACAGGAATGGACGCGCTTGGCCAGGCGATAGAATCCTACTGGTCTGTAAACTCTACAGAAGAATCAAAACGATTTTCAGAAAGAGCAATAAATATTTTAATGAAAAATTTAGATTCATCTACAAATAAAAATGATTTATCCTCAAGAGAAAAAGTGATGAAAGCAGCAAATCTTGCAGGAAAAGCAATTAATATTGCAAAAACAACTGCCTGTCATTCCATTTCTTATCCAATTACCTCTTTTTTTGGAATTCCACATGGACATGCAGTTGGTTTAACTTTAGGGGAAATGTTAATTTACAATTCTAAGGTTTCTGATAATGATTGCATTGATAAAAGAGGAACAAGTTATGTTAAAAGAACTATAAATGAGATTGTAGAGATGTTAGACACTACACCTGTTGAAGCAAAAGATAAACTGCAATGTTTAATGGAAAATATAGGCCTTGAAACAAGGCTTTCAAAATTAAATATTGGCAAAGATGAAATAGATGTGATTATTGAAAATGCATTCACCCCAGAAAGAATGAAAAATAATCCTAGATTAATCGATAAAGAAAATTTGAGAGTTATTCTCAACAACATACTAAAATGAAAAAAGTTTTTGTTTTAGGAATTGATGGAGCAATGCCAGAAAAGGTTTTTGGAGAGTGGTTAAATGAACTTCCAAATATTAAAAGATTAATAAGTGATGGGTGTTATGCGAAATTGAATAGCACAATCCCACCATTAACAGCAGTTGCTTGGACTTCTATGACTACTGGAACTTCTCCTGCAAATCATGGGATTTTTGAGTATATATTCAGAAAAAACAATTCCTATACTGACTGGGGAGTTATAACTTCAAAAAATATAATGGAAAAGACTTTTTGGGAAATAGCATCAGAAAACAATAAAATGTCTCTTGTCTGCTTGGTTCCTATAAGCTGGCCAATAAAGCCATTTAATGGAATAATGGTTTCAGGATTCCTCACTCCAAACATAGAATCTGATTATACTCTTCCATTAGAATTAAAAGAAGAGATAAAAAATCTTTTTGATGAGCCGTTTATTATAGATATTTATGACCATAGAAAATTATCCAAGAGACAACTTTTAGAGCAGTGTTACAAAATGACAGAGATGCATTTTAAACTAATGAAATACCTCATAAAAGATAAAGAGTGGGAGCTATTTTTTGGAATTATGGCTGTCAGCGACTGGGTTAATCATGGTTTTTTTAAATATATGGATAAATCTCATAGAAATTATGAGCCCAATTCAGAGTTTAAAGATGCCTTAAAAAATTACTATAAATTTATAGATAAGAATTTAGGAGAATTAATAAATCTACTTGAAGAAGATACATCTATTATTATTGTTTCAGATCATGGAATGACAAGAATGCATAATAGATTCAATTTAAGCGACTGGCTTTTGAGTGAAGGATATTTAGTTTTAAAAGAAATGCCTATAACAAAATCTCAACTTAAACCAGATATGATTGACTGGACAAAAACAAAGGCATGGGCGATAGGTGCATATGAATGCCAGATATTCATAAATTTGAAAGGCCGAGAGCCACAGGGAATTGTAAATGAAGCAGATTATGATAATTTAATTATAGAGATTCAAGAAAAATTATCTAAAATAAAGGGAGATGATAGCTCAATCTTAAACACAAAATTCTTTACAAAAAAAGAGCATTTTATAGGAAAAAGAAATCACAATGCCCCTGACTTAATGGTTTATTTTGATAATCTCAGATACGGATGCAATAATTCCTTTGTTCATAATGAAACTATATGGAATATTGAAACTTTAAAAGGCAGCGATGATGCAGGCCATTCAAGGCAGGGAATTTTTATAATGAAAAATAAAGATTCAATTGCAAAAGGAAATCTTGGAGAAATAGATATTTTAGATATTGCACCAACAGTTTTGAATCTAATGGGATTGAAAATTCCAGAATATATGAATGGAAAAATTATTTCAGGATAACACCTTTTAGCATATAAAACCTTATAAATCTCTCAACAATCAATAAAATATGATAAGATGTGAAGATCTTTCTAATATTTTTGAAAAAAACGAGCTGACTTTCTTTTCTGGAGTTCCAGATTCTACTTTTAAGGAATGGATGAAGTTTTTAGCAGATGGAAATGGAATGAATAGCATTTCTGCAATAAACGAATGCGAGGCTGCTGCTATCTGTGCTGGATATTATCTAGCAACCGGAAAAATTGGAGTGCTTTATATGCAAAATTCCGGATTAGGAAAAATAGTAAATCCACATACCTCTTTGCTTTCGAAAGATGTCTATTCAATACCATCGTTATTTATGATAGGGTGGAGAGGAGAGCCAGGAGAAAAAGATGAACCAGAACATACTATGATGGGCAGGATAATGATATCTTTTTTAGATGTTCTAGAGATTCCATATAAAATTCTTCCAGCTAATCTTGAAGAAGCTGAAAAGATGATTGCTGAAATGAAAAATTTAGCAGAAGAAAAACAATCTCCTGTAGCAATTATAATCAAAAAAGGAACTTTAGAGGAATACATCCCAAAAAAAGGCTTTGAAGTGAATCATGAAATGACAAGGGAAGAAGCTATTAAAATAATAATTAATAATTTAAATGGAGATGAAGCAATTATCTCAACTACTGGAAAAACATCCAGAGAACTTTTTGAGTATAGAAAAGAAATTGGGGGGAGTCATAATAAGGATTTTTTAACAGTAGGAAGCATGGGCTGTTCTTCTGGAATTGGTTTGGCTATAGCAATTAATACTGAAAGGCCAGTCTACATTCTTGATGGGGATGGAGCGGTATTAATGGAAATGGGTATATTAGCCAACATAGGAAATATTAAACCAAAAAATCTATACCACATAATATTTGATAATCATTCTTATGATTCTACTGGAGGACAGCCAACAATTTCAGATAGTGTTGATTTTGAAAAGATTGGTGTTGCTAGTGGATATAGAATATCAAAAACGCTCAGAACAAAAGAAGAATTAGAAGAGGAAATAAAAAATCTATGGAAAAAGGAAGGGCCAGTTCTCCTCATCATAAAAGTTAAAAAGGGTGCAAGAAAAGATTTGGGAAGGCCAACAATAAAACCAGAAGAGAACAAAAAGCTTTTTATGGATTTTCTAAATACAAAAAAAGAAAAAGAGTTTACTGCTGTTTTTTTAGCTGCAGGGAGGGGAGTTAGGTTCGGAGAGGTAAATATATCAAAACCACTTATAAAAATCGGTGACAAAACTTTGATAGAACATTCTTTAGATGCTGTTTCAATGGCTGGAATAAAAAAGGCCATTATTGTTGTTGGGCATTTAAAAGAAAAAATTCAGGAAAGGTTGGGAGATGTTTATAATGGTGTTAAGATAAACTATATTGAAAATAAAAATTATATGACAACAAATACTATGCATTCATTTCATGCAGCAAAAGATTTAATTGAGAGTGATGTAATTCTATTAGAGTCAGATTTGATTTATGACCCGAATTTAATCCGCCAGATTATAAAATCTGGTAAGGAAAATTTGCTGGTTTTGGCGCCATTATCTGGAAATGATGATGAGGTGCTTGTTTCTTCTATAGATGGAATTAAAATTGATGAGTTGGGAAAACAAATAGAAAGAAAGAATATAATCGGAGAATTCATAGGAATTTCAAGGTTTTCAAAAGAATACCTTCAGGAAGCATTTTCCTTTTTTGAAAGAGAATATTTATCCCAAGAGAAAGTCTATTATGAGCAGTTGTTTTTGCAATTTTCCAAGATGTATAACAAATCTCTTTCCCCTTTTTTAGTTTCAGATTTAATCTGGTCTGAGATAGACACAAAAAAAGATTTAGAAAGAGTTGAAAAAAAAATACTCCATGAAATTAAGGATGTTTCAGCTGAATAAAAATATCTCTAAATATTATAATAGAATTTTAATTAAAATCATAGTTAATAAATACTAACCAAAATTATCCCAATAATCATGATAATGGAGGATATAATTTTTGTCCATTCACGTTTTTCTTTTAAATAGAAAATACCAAATAGAACACCGAATAAAATACTCATCTGCCTTAGTGCAAAAACAGAACTTAATTTACTTAAGGATAACGCTACAGCAATCAAAAGATAATTAGAGATATCTAATACACCTATTTTAATTATTTGAAATTTAAATCTCTTAATTTGATCTGCAATATCTTGTTTTTTAAAGTATAATAAGGGAATATAAAATAAAATTGAGAAGATATACCCTATATAAATAAAAGTATATGGGCCAATTTCAGTTACTCCCAACTTGCTGAATAATCCATAAAAAGCACTAATAAAAGCTGCTAAGACTGCAAGAATAGACCCCTTATTTCTCAAAGAGAGAATTGGTTTTAAGATATTTCTTAATCGGAAATCTTTTAAATGTATCCCATATACTCCCAATATTATCAATATTATCCCTATATAAGCAATAAAAGTTAATTCTTCTTTTAGATAAAAAACACCAAATAATAAGGTAAACAAGGGGGTTATTCTGGATAATGGATAAACTAAGGAAAATTCTCCATGTTCATAAGATTTACTTATAAAAAATATATAAAGTGCAACAAAAAATCCGAATATTGCTGAGAAAATTATACCATTTATGGTTAAACCTTTAATCCCTATAAACAAAAATAAAATTATTGAATATAAAAATGTTCCACTAATCATTGATAACCAAAATAATAAAACTGAATCACCACCCATATTTATTATTCTTTTAAGGTTAAAACTATAACTAGCATGCAATACAGCTGAGATTATTACTAAAAAGACTACAAACGATTCCATGATTTTTATAAAAGAACCTTATTTATAAAATGTTTTATGAGTATTTATATTTCCCCTAAGTAATATTTATAAATAACTCCTTTCTACCAAAGATATGAATAAAAAAAGTGGTTTTTCCTTTATTAAAAGATAAAAAATGAGAAGAATAGAGAAGGTATTATTGCTAAATCCCCCCAACACAATGCCAAGCGATAGCGCAAGAAGACTCACAACTCCATTGGGACTGCTTTATATCGGAGCTATGTTAGAAAAAAATGGCTATGATGTAAAAATAATTGATTCTCCTTGCGAAGGCTATAATAATCTTAAGACCGAAGGAAAATATGTCACTTATGGGCTCTCAGATTCTGAGATAATTAAAAAAGTGAATGATTTCAAGCCGGATTTAGTTGGAGTTACATCTATGTTTTCTGCTCATCAAAACAACGCATTGCATGTTTGTGAGTTAGTAAAACAAATTGATAAGAAAATCCCAGTAGTCTTAGGGGGAGTTCACCCATCTCTTTCTCCTAAAGAATCTCTTCAGAGTAATTCTGTCGATTATGTTATTATCGGAGAAGGAGAATATCGTATTCTTAACTTAATTAGCTCATTAAATGCTGGAAAAACAGAATTTGATTTTGACGGAATTGCTTACAAAAGAAATGGAGAAACTATTGTTAAGCCAATGGCAACAAGAGTGGAAAATCTTGATGATTTGCCACTTCCTGCAAGACATTTGATAGATATGGAAAGGTATATTGAAATAGGAGTTCCATTCGCTCCATTCCCAAAAAAAAGCAGAGTAGAGCAAATTATGACTTCTAGGGGTTGCCCGGGAAAGTGTGTATTCTGCTCTTCTGTTAATTTGTGGGGGAGAAAATTTAGAATGCGTTCTGTTGAAAATGTCATGCGGGAAATTGATGAGTTAGTTAATAAATATAAAATACAAGAAATTCAATTTTCAGATGACAATCTAACTGTAGGCAAAAAAAGGTGCATGGAAATTTTCAAAAAAATGGAAGATTATAATCTAGTTTGGTGCACTCCTAATGGGGTGATGATTAATACTCTTGATAAAGAAATGATTGAGGCAATGGCAAAATCAGGCTGTTATCAACTTTCTTTCGCGATAGAAAGTGGCTCTCAAAGAGTCTTAAAAGAGATTATAGGTAAAATTGTTCCAGAAAAAGAAAAATTAAAAGAGCTTGTTAATATCTGCCACGAGAATAATATAAGTGTCCATGGAATGCTGATAATCGGATTTCCTGGAGAGAAAAGAGAGGAAATGCAGGAGACATTAGAATATCCATTTGAGATAGGAATTGACAGCGCTTCTTATTTTTTAGCAAATCCCTTACCAGGCTCAAGGCTTTATGAAATATGCAGGGAAAAAGGTTACCTAAAAAAAGACAGAAAGATTGACTTCAAATCAGCAGAAATTATAATCTCAGAGGATTCTCCTGATTATATTATGTCTGGAGAAGAGATGGTAGAACTAGTGGAATCATATACAAGAAAATTTAATGATTTTGTAAAAAAAAGAGATCCTGAAAAATGGGAACAGAAATTTGCACAATTTCAGGAAAAACACCTTGGAAAAGTGGATATCTTCGGAAGAGTCACTTAGTGTTTTAAAGATATTTCATATCTTCCAGAGTTTCTTCCATTGCCTTTAGAAAACTTCTTATATCATCAGAATTTATAGCGCCCATATTAGCGAGCCTGAATGTTTTTTCTTTTATTTTTCCAGGATAAATTGTAAATCCCTTTTCATAAAGCAGATCATGCATCTTCTTGAAAGAATAATTTGGGTCTTCTGGCTCCCAAAAAGTTGTGAGAATACCGCTTTCTTTTATCTTATCATATATTTTTTTGAATCCAAGATTTTTCATTCCATCTACCAAAATCTCATAATTTTCTCTATACCTTTTATAGCGATTTTCAGCCCCCTCTTCAAAAAATTCATCAATCGCTTGTCTTAATGCATATAATGTCTGAACCGGAGGAGTAAATCTTGACTGCCTTTCTTTTTTGAAGCTGTTGTATTGCTCATATAAATCAAGGTATAAAGATCTTTTGGGGTAGTTTTTTATTTTTTCCAGCTCGCTTTTTCTGCATATAACAAAGACAACTCCTGGTATTCCTTGAATGCATTTATTGCTTGTCGAGATCATAAAATCAATATTGTAATCCTTAACACTGAAAGGGATTCCAGCAAAGCTGGAAATAGCATCAACTATAAAAATGCATCTGTATTTTTTTGCCAATTCCCCGATTTCTTTTACTGGATTTAAAATGCCAGTAGTAGTTTCATGGTGAATCATTGCCACATAATTAATTTCTCTATCTTCTTTTAATTCTTTTTCAACTTTCTTCAAGTCAATTTCCTCATTCCAATCAAAAAAGAGCTCTTTGAAATTTATTGAATATGCTTTAGCAATATTCACGAATCTTTCTCCATAAGCTCCATTATTAATTATTAACGCCTTGCCATTTACTGCTGAACTTAAAGCAGCTTCCATTCCGGCTGTTCCACTTCCACCAATCAGTATACAAGTGTAATCATCATCTCCTCCAGCTATTTTTATCAAATCCCTAGAGATAGATTCCATTAAATCCCCAAACTCCTGCTCTCTTGGACATATATCAGGAATTATCTGGGCGTTTTTTACTGAGTCAGTAGTAGTCGCAGGGCCTGGATTTAAAAGTATTTTTCTTTCAATTCTCTTCATAGTATCTTCCATAATATTTTCTCTCTATGCTACTTTATAAAATTTGTCTACTTGCAATATATAAATTATTTTAAAGATACCCCAAACTTTTCAGTCTTTCTTTCATATTCTCTTCATCTTCATCACTCAAGAAATCCTCATCACATAAAGAGTCCTCATCTTCATCATCTAAAATCTCCTTATTTTCACTGCTCTTTTTCATAATTTATTTCTGTAGTTGTCATTTATATACTTTGTTATGAATTAATTTATAAATAGATAACATTTGCACTTTTCATGAAGATTGCCCATGTGAATATGTTTTATTTGCCAACTTTTGGGGGCGTTGAACAGGTAATGTATGAGCTTGCAAAAAGGCAGGTAGAGCAAGGCCATGAAGTGCATGTCTTTTGCTGCGATTCAGATAAAAACAAAAGAATAAATCTAAAAGAAGAGCTCATAGAAGGAGTTCATGTTCACAGGCTTCCATACTGGTTTAGGCTTTCTCTAAATACTTTTATCTGGCCATCTTTATTATGGAGATTTAATGGAGATTTTGATATAGTTCATACTCATGTTTCTGGACATGCATATGTATTTATTATCGGCCTTTTATCAAAATTAAAAGGATTTAAACATATACATACTACTCACTGCCCCTGGACAGATATGTCTTTCAGGCCTAAAATTATCCGCCCGTTTTTGATATTAAATGACATTTTTATGAATAGAATTTCCTTTAAACTCATTGATAAGGTGATTCCTATAACGCCATGGGAAATGGATATACTAAAAAGATATACAGATGAAGAAAAAATAAAAATTATTCCAAACGGCATGGACAAAATATTATTCAATAAAGTAAAAAATAACCGATTTAAAGAAAAAAATCAGATAAAAGAAAAAAAGTTAGTTTTATTTTTTGGAAGATTAAATCCAACAAAAGGGCCGGAAAAATTAGCTTTAGCCGCAATAAACCTATCCAAAAAGAGAAAAGACATAGCGTTTGTTTGGATTGGTCCTGACGAAGGCAAGGCAGAAGAAGTTAAAAAATTAATAAAAGGACACAAAAATATGAAATATCTTGGCCCTATTAAAGGAAAAGAGAAAATAGCAGAGATGTATCAGGCAGCAGATGTTTATGTTCTTCCAAGTTATAGAGAGGGACTTCCATTGACATTATTTGAGGCAATGGCTTCTGGCTTGCCTATAATCGCCTCACCTGTAAATGGTGTTCCTTTTGAAATGACTTCAGGGGAAAATGGATTGTTTTCTAATTATGGAGATATAGGAAGTTTAGAATCAAATATCCTGAAAATTTTAGACAACCCAAAATTATCTAAACAGATGTCAATGAATAACATGAAAAAGTCTAAAGAATTTGACTGGGATAATATTTTAAAAAGATACATGACAGAATATAAAAAATTGTTGGTATAATAATCCTTATAAAATTCCTTTTTTGCATTAAAATATGAAAATCGTATTAATCTCAACAGCAACTTTCCCTTCAGACCAAGGAATTAGAACAATCTCCAGTGTTTTAAAAAAAGCAGGCCATCAAGTAAAGATAGTTTTCATGGCTTATTCAGAGGATTATTCTAAACTCTATCACAAAAATGAGCTAAGACAACTCGTGAATATATGCAGAAATTTTGACCTTATTGGTATTAACTGTTACACTTCAACAGCACCAAGAGCGATCCAGATAAATAATTACATAAAAAAAACACTAAAAAAAGAGATACCTATTGTTTGGGGGGGAATTCATCCAACTCTCTTTCCAGAGGAATGTATAAAATATTCAGATATTGTATGTGTGGGTGAAGGAGAAGATGCAGTCTTAGAATTAACAAAGGCAGTTGAAGAGAAGAAATCTATTAATAAGATAAGAAATTTGTGGATAAGAGATAAAGCAACAGGAAGAATAATCAAAAATCCAATAAGGAATATAATAGAGAATCTTGATAAGATTCCATTTGCAGATTATGATGTTGAAGACCATTTTCTGCTGGAAAATCATAATATCAGAAAATTTAGAGAGGAAGATCTTGGAGGAGGTATTTTCTTTTTAACTGGAAGGGGTTGCCCTTATGGTTGCGAATATTGCAGCAATAACTTATTGAATGAATTATACAAAGGCAAATGTAAGAGCATACTTAGATGGAATTCAGTAGATTATATAATAGAATGTATTCTTTTCTTAAAAAGAAAATTTAGAACACTAAATTATTTTGATATAAGGGACGATACTTTTTCTTTCCGTCCTTTAAGCCAAATAAAAGAATTCTGTGAGAAATACTCAAGAAAAGTTCATATGAGATTTAAATGTTTGGCTGATCCAAAGACAGTTACAGATGAGAAAATAAAGTTGCTCGTTGATGCAGGATGCACTGATATTATAATGGGTATTCAGGGAGGAGAAAAAACAAATTTCGAGATATTTAAAAGATACCAAAAAGATGAGCATACAATAAAGAGTGCTGAAATCTTTAACAGATATAAGGGCAAATTAACAGTAATGTATGATATTATAACCTCTAATCCATTTGAATCTCCTGAAGAGATAATTAACATGATAAGGCTTTTGCAAAAACTTCCGAAACCTTATTATCTTTCAGTAAATAATTTAGTTTTCTTTCCAGGAACAGGCCTGTATAATAAAGCAGTAAAAGACCCTTCTCTTAAAAGTATTGCAGAAAGGAGCAAGGAATTAAATTATTGGGATAGAAGCAAACATATTTTATTAAAAAAAGAAAATATGTATTTGGTTTTAATTTTAAATTTAATGCGAGGAAGTGTTACTGAGAAGAGGTTTGGTTCAATGCCGAATTTTCTTATTAATTATCTCCTTAAGCCAGAAAGGGTAAAATATAATCTAAATAATACAACCTTCAGTTATATTGTGCTTTTTTTCATGGGAATAAGCGATTTAATCAGAGAAAGAATTGCAAAGCCAATTTATCGCTCAATGCCAATCAGCTTTAAAGTTTGGTATGATAAAATAAGATATAAAGTTTAAAATGATTTCAATAGTCATAACCTCTTTTAATGAACCAGAAACAATTGG
>ERZ1292623.2908-Hain-H51-01um-R1-2908-length-14948-cov-6_pt1 | contig 14948 bp, 18 predicted proteins | sample MGYA00564398_ERZ1292623 | MGnify/ENA primary metagenome ERZ1292623 (study PRJEB36523, sample SAMEA6512633) | groundwater metagenome | collected 2019-01-07 | study: AquaDiva: Metagenomics assemblies of 32 groundwater samples
GAGGATCGAACGCAGGATGTTCGGCGAAGGGCTATGCGGATCTATCCGCAGAATCTCGGTGGCTCCGTTTTTTCCCAGAGCCATGGCCGAGTTCGTCGTGCCAAAGTCCAGGCCAAAAACCGAAGCCATTAGTGACTCCTTTCTAGCTAGAGATCAAGACTGCTGAAATGGAAAATACCATATTCATCAGAATAATCAACTCCATATTACAAAACGCACCAAACAGGATTAGGCGAACCCGTACTCAGAATATGTTGTCCCAGCCCGCATTTTCTCAAAAGCTTCTTTAATGTGTGGAATCATCGGGCTCGGAGGCGCACTAAAATCGAACCAGCCGACCTCACTACACTTATCAGACTCCAGATTCCGTAACTCCCCACCCCATTTCGTGCAAATAAAAAAGAAATATAATCGCTGGCCTCGTTCATCCTTATGGTGCATCACTAATGGACTGCTTAAATTCTCTGGCAATATCTCCGCGCCCACCTCCTCAGATGCTTCGCGGATTGTAGCCGCAGTAATGGTCTCATCTGGATCCAGTCTTCCTGCCGGAACTGACCACTCTCCATCGCGAAAACCCGTGTTGGCTCGCCGCATTAAGAAAATACGGTCATTATTGATGAAAAATATATGCGTTGCGATGGGAAGGCTCTGTGCCATTACTTCTTTGGACTATACTTGTTTAATAGTGATTCGCCTGTCCTTTTATCATCAATGATGTGAAGGATGTTGTCAAAAAAATATTTATTCATCTTGGCGGATATCTGCTGGCGAATCTTTGCCTTTAATTCCTTGATCTCTTCTTCCTCTCCCTCGACCGCAATCAAACCCACCTTCGAACTGTCTAGGCTCAGTCGTTTTGCTTTTTGTTCAATGTGTTTGTCTTTCATCCCATCACCAACGTAGCTTTCCTTGATAAAGTCCTCTATCTGCTTTTCAAAATCGCGAATGAACGCCCGGCGTAGCTGTGGAGCCGGAATGGTCCCGACAATCTCTTCCCAATATTCGAGCGCGACCCCCCATACTACCCCCACCGAGCTGCTTTCTGGGAGAGTCCGGAATTTCTCCATAAGGTAGGTTTTTGTTCTATCTATCTGCTGCAATTCCTCTTCTGAGAAATTCTGTTTTTCGAACCACTCCCGGTTGTACATATGAGAGGTCGATTGGAAAAGAATGACCTTGGGCCTGATATCGAACACGGCAGAACATGCCAGACGGTGCGAACCGTCTAAGAGCTCATATTCCGGGTCTGCCGCGATCGGCTTTTGGCCCTCGAATCCCTTTTCCTCAAACCGAGCAATAAGTGCGTCGAATCGATCCCGATGAGAAACGCCGATACGACGATTTTGCATCTTGTCATATGTTGCTTTCCAAAACATATAGTCCTCATCCAGTCTTCCTTCAACCAGAGAGTGGGCGTATCCGTAACGCACAAAAACATCGTAGTGGGAGTCGGAAAGCAATTCTGCGATGGTGGTGGTGTGTTCCGGATGGGCGACCTCCACTTCTTCGCTCGGCACCCATTCAGTGCCTGGTCCATCTCCAATCTTGTGCCCGAAATCGCGCATAGCTATATTCTAGTTGATATAATCGCCGCCGCATACGTCTATGGTGACACCGTTGATGTACGAAGCCTCGTCAGAAGCCAAGAAAACAACGGTTCCAGCAACATCGATTGGAAGGCCAAGTCGACGAAGAGGGTTTTTCATTCGGTGCGCCTTGGCCACAGTGCGAGCAGTATATTTCTTATGAAAATTTCCCTGAATAAATCCTGGGGTTATCACATTAACCCTAATGTTCTTCGGACCAAGCTCGTTCGCAAGACTTTTTGCCCAACCCATCACAGCCCCTTTTGCAAGACCATATGCACTACTACGGTCTCCCTTTCCCCATCGGGCGGTAAGAGAAGAAATGAATATCAACGAAGAATTACCTCGAAGATATGGTAAAGAATGTTTCGTGAAGAAAAAGGCTGGCTTAACATTAGCTGCTAAAGTGCGCTCCACAAATTCCCAGTCAAGTGCCTGTACTGCTCTGCGCTCTAAAAGATCACCAGCGTTATTCACAAGAACATCGATGTGGTCGCGCTTGAGCCTACGGAGAGCGCTACGAAGCGCGACGGCAATAGACCTCTCGCAAGCACCATCGCAATTGATATGAACCGCTTTTACGGTCGGATGGGTTTCTAAAAAACGCTCAACTCTCTCTGGGTGCCGATACGAGTGGAGAACAAGCAAGGCTCCTTCTTTGGCACATAGTTCCGCGCAGGCAGAGCCAATGTCTCCCGAGGCACCAGTGATGAAAACAACTTTATCTAGTAATCTCGGCATATTCCGGGATGGGTAAAAGATTAATGGGGACTATTCTTCGACGAAGGTAATCGAGGTGCCGACGAACATCAAATGTTAAGCTTGGCGGTGTTACCCCATAATGATATTTATAAAGTGTCTCCATCTTATCGCAAAGCAAGACTGGAGAACAAACAATCCTAAGCGCAGCGGCGAAAACAACACCGTGACCTCGCAAGCTAATGATCTGCTTCACAGAACTATACGCTTGAGCAACCTCTTCAAATGTTTTTGGTGCTACATTCTGTAGCTCAGGGAATCTATTCTTTGCAAATGTACGATCGGCCTCATCGTGACAAATTAACAAAATATTGTTATCACCAACCTCTGTCCAGAGCCCTGCCACTAGCGCCTCCACTTGCGGCAAAAATTTCTTGTAAGTAACCGTATGGCCAAAACTTACAACAACACCGATTTCATATCGAGCGATGTTTTGAGGTGTATGTTTTTGGACAAGTATTGAATATGTCGGGCATGGCCTTATTGCGATATCTATCGCGGCAAACCGCGCAAGAAATTCTTTTGTCGCGGAATCTCTTACCGTAACCGAAGCGGCATGCGATACCCAATCATTAAGCGCTGTGATATCCTGTTCTGAGAAGGATGGTGTGCCAACGTCTTGGTTTAATCCGACGCCGAAGATTCTGTATGGCCACCTTGTATTTCGGAGAAGGAAGTCGCGGTATACCTCCCTGCGGCCGAATCCGGGACGAACCATTCCTCCACCGCCATAAGTAACATTGATGTTCGCTGATGATCCGATGTCTTTAGGTAAAGCAAAAAGTCGGGTATTCTCACCGCGCTCCAAAAGTGCAATGGCCCTGGCACTCAGCACATCGCCAATATTTTCCCTCGGAGTGCCTATGTGGGCTGAGAATACGATACCTTGGGGGCGCCTGAACCACATGTTGTGTGATTTGCATTGTATAATAGTAAACTAACATTGTCAATATATTCGTGTATTATGTTGACACTATGATCCAAAAAAATGCGAACTGATAAAGAATGGGTAACCCAGAATATCTTACGAATCCGCATGACTTCAGGGGCGGCAAGTTTGGACCAAAAAGTTATCCTGGATGAATTCGAATCAGTGCTCGTGCAGGAGGGTGTCGATGATTTTATCTTTGCTGAGCTTGATGAGACAAAAAATGGGGAAGAAATCATTGCTACCATATTTATGGTTCCAATTGTTCGCTTGGCAGAATGGAAAGATGGTCATGTGCCGCCAACATCGGATGTCCTTAAGCTCGAACATGCTATTGGCGAATATTTACTAAGCCGGGCAGACATACCTGAATTGCCTAAATCCCTAGTGGATATTGAAGCCAAGAAGATGTTGGAAGAATTATCATATGAGATGAATCGCCAAGGACATTCTCTCGACGAATTTCTTCGATCTTCTGAAAAGTCCATCGTGGATATCCGCCAAACAATCCTACCCCAAGCCAATCGCCGAGCGCGCTTAGGTTTGATTCTTAGAAAGATAGCCAAAGATGATAATATCTGTCTTTCAACGGCGGAGATCGACGAAGAAATAAATAAGCTTAAAAAAGAGATTACGAATACTGAACTCGCTCTAGATTTTGATACAATGCTCTTTCGAGAGTACATAAAAAATGTATCTCTTATAAGAAAAGTCCTCCAATATGTAAGTCAAAAAATCGTCAGCGCTTCAGGCTGACGATTTTTTGCAACCTATTCCACGCCAAAATCCGACTAGAACATCGGCAAAGACTTAACTTCGCGAGCGCGAAACAAGACTACGCCGGGCATGCGGGTCACAACTCAACCCCGATCACTCGGGTTTATCCGATAATAAAGTGTCACTGCGGAGGCGGAAGGATTCGAACCTTCGAACCGGTTTCCCGGTTAACATCTTAGCAGGATGCTGCCTTCAACCACTCGGCCACGCCTCCTCCGCACGCTCCCTATAATACGGAAAACTCTTGTTTTTATCAAGGAATTCTACTATACTTCGGCAACATCTATGGCCTCCGAAACGAAACAATCGCGCGCCCTCCCTCGTCCACCCATCGTGGCGGTTTTGGGGCACGTCGACCACGGCAAAACCTCTCTCCTCGACTATATTCGCAAAACGAACGTGGCCTCGCGGGAAGCCGGCGGCATCACCCAATCGATCGGTGCTTATGAAATTGAGCACCAGGGGAAGCGCATCACCTTCATCGACACCCCCGGCCATGAGGCCTTTTCAAAGATGCGCTCGCGGGGCGCCACCGCCGCCGACCTCGCCGTTCTCGTCGTCGCCGCCGAAGAAGGCGTGAAGCCGCAAACGAAAGAATCCATCGACATTTTGAAGGCCACGAATACGCCGTTTGTGGTCGCCATCACGAAAGCCGACAAGCCCGGCGCGGATATCGAAAAAGTAAAAAGCGAACTCATGGCGGCCGGAGTCCTTCTTGAAGGATACGGCGGCCAGGTTAGCTTCCAGCCCGTCTCTTCGAAGAGCGGCGAGCACATTGACGACCTCCTCGACCTTATCCTGCTCACCGCCGAAATGGAAAACCTAACCTACGACCCCGACGCGCCCGCTTCCGGCTACATCCTCGAAACGGCCATGGACCGCCAGCGCGGACTCCACGCCACCCTTATCGTCAAGAACGGCACGCTCCGCTTCGGCGATGCCATCGCGACAGTGAGCACGGCTGGCAAGGTCAAGATTCTCGAAGATTTCTTGGGCAAGGCCGCAAAAGAGATCACTCCTTCTGCTCCGGCTCTCGTTGTCGGCTTCGAATCCATGCCCACGGTCGGCGAGGAGTTCGTGGTCGGCGGTGCGACTAATGAGCGAGAGGCAACAAGAAAAGAACAAGTCGTCATCCCCGCCGAAGGCGAGGACAAATCCGTCCGCATTATATTGAAGGCCGGCGACGCCGGTTCGCTTGAGGCCCTCGGCCAGATCATCCGAGCGCTTCCTGGCGAGCCGCCCGCGCGCATCATCGCCGAGTCCGTCGGCGACGTCGGCGACAACGACGTGAAAATGGCCATCTCTTCCAAGGCGACCATCCTTGCCTTCACGAGCCGCACCGATAAGGCGGCCCGGAACCTCGCCGAGGCGAACAAGGTCCAGATCATCGAGGCAAAAGTCATCTATGAACTCGTGAAAACCGCCGAAGATCTGATGCACGGGGCTCTGAAGCCCAAAGCCGAAGGTGTTCTCGAAGTCCTCGCCATCTTCAACCAAACGAAGCTCGAGAAGCAAGTCGTGGGCGGTAAGGTAACGGACGGCGCGGTGAAGAACCGCGTTCCATTCGAGATCGAACGCGCTGGCGCCATCGTCGGCCGAGGACGCATCGTTAATCTCCAACAGCAGAAAAAAGAAACTCCGAGCGTCGGGGCCGGCAACGAAGCGGGCCTCCTCGTCTCGAGCGACATTGCCATTCTGAAGGGCGACCGGCTCTTAGCGCAGTAATTTACCCCGTTAGAAAATGTTGCCAACTCTCGACGATCGAAAAATCACTTGTTCTCAGCAGAAATTGTCGTTGTTCTGCACTCATTCACCCGCCATTTTCTAACGGGGTGAAAACTTTCCGCCCCCTTCGTGTCGGAAACCTCATCCGGGATGAGCTCTCGGGCCTCATCCTCCGCGAGGTCGAGCTTCCCGGCGCAATTGTCACCATCACCGAAGTCGAGGTCGACAAAAGAATGGATTGGGCCACAGTGCGCGTCTCCGTTATTCCGGCGCCCAAGGCCGCGATGGTCCTTGCCATCCTCGCCGAACGCGTGCTCGATCTCCAGTATCTCCTGCTCCGCAAGATAAACATCAAGCCCATGCCGCATCTCCGCTTTGAGCTTGACGAAGGTCCGGCCAAAGCCGCCGAGATTGAAAAATTGCTCCTAAAAGATAATACTTAGGCGGATCGGTGCCGTGGCGAAGTGGTAACGCGGCGGTCTGCAAAACCGCTATGCGTGGGTTCAATTCCCACCGGCACCTCAAGATGTGAAAGTTCGCCGAGGTGGTGAAATGGTATACACGAGGGACTTAAAATCCCTTGGAGGTAATACTCCGTGTGGGTTCGATCCCCACCCTCGGCACCACGTAATACAAAACACGCCACCCATGGATGGCGTGTTTTGTATTCGGGGATACTACTTCTGCGATACCGCTATCCCGATGGTCGTCTTGCCTCCATCTTCCGAGACGGTCACCATCAGCTCGCGGTTGTCTTTCGAACCGCCCAGAAGAGAGCTACCGCTCGCATCCATGTTTAGGGTCACCTTCCAGCCATTGGCCACGATCTCTGCCTTGTACCAACTCGCCACACTAGCGGCGGCATCACTCGTCTCTAGCCCAACATAATTGCCGCCTCCCTGCTCTTGCGCGGCAGACACCGAACTCTGCACTTTGGCCCCAGGATAGAGTGGCACATCAGAAGGAAAATCAGCGGGTAGCTTGTTGCTGCCGACCCACGTTCCCTCGTCGGTCTTCACGGTTACCTCGCCGCTTCCGGAATCAACATTTACTTTGCCGCCCGTTAGCGACTCAAGGGTCCGCTCCGAGGCCGACTTACCGGCGAATCGGCTCGCTACCCCGCCGATAACTACGACAGCAATAATTATTCCCGCAATCGTCATCATTTTTTTCTGGCTCATCTTCTCGCTGCTTGCTGGCACCGCCTGTTGTTCGTCGCTCATTTTTATTTAGGTTTTGGTTATTGATGTTACTCCATAATCGCACGCCCGCAGAATACGCGCAAATGGGAGTCACGCCGAGCCCGAAAACCCGATTTTGTTGAATAAAGTCCCAAACTTATATAAGGTTGAAGGAGTGAGGAATTCGAACATGAACCCGCAAAAGACATCCTGGGGAAAGGTGGCCAAGTGGTATGACCGCCTGCTTGAAGACGTGCCCGGCACATACCAAAAAGAAGTTATCCTCCCCAACCTCCTCCGCATCGTTGCGCCTCGGCCCGACATGACGATCGCCGACATCGCCTGCGGCCAAGGATTTTTCGCCCGCGCCATGGCTAGCGCCGGAGCGCGCGTCGTGGGCGCGGACATCGCGCCCGAGCTTATCGAGATCGCCAAGAAAAATTCGCCGCGGGAGATAACTTTTTACGTCGCGCCTGCGGATAATCTGAAAGGGATAAAAACAGGCGAAGCAGACATCGCTCTCATCGCGCTTGCAATCCAAAATATCGAGAATCTTTCGGGCACGCTTGCCGAGGCGGCTCGCATTCTGAAGCCCGGCGGGCGCTTGATTCTCGTCATGAATCATCCCGCCTTTCGCATCCCCGGAGAAACCAGTTGGGGCTGGGACGAGGCGGCCGAACAGCAGTACCGCCGTGTTGATGGCTATCTTTCCGAAGCACGCGCAAAAATCGAGATGCACCCCGGGAAAAAGAATGGCGAACACACTATTTCTTTCCACCGCCCGCTTCAGGTGTACGCGAAGGCGCTCGTCAAATCAGGCTTTGCTATCACTCGAATCGAGGAGTGGATCTCGCCAAAGACGAGCTCGCCCGGCCCGCGCGCCAAAGAAGAAGACCGCATCCGCAAGGAGATACCGATGTTCCTTTGTCTTGAGGCAAAGAAGCTCGGCTAACCGACAATATCTTCTGAAGACTTAAATAATCCTTCTTCCCGGGCGGCTTCAATAAGCGAGAATGGTTTTCCGGGGTGCGCGAAACGCGCTTTAATCTCCAGGCGCATTAACTTTTCCGTTGCCGGACGGCCAATCTGGCGGCCATTCTCCCAAAGGGGCATCTTTTCCCATTTTGGCGTATGCACCTCTGCCATCTTCCCGTCGCCGCCGGGGACGTCATAGATAAAATACTCCTCGTCATCGCGGAAGTTCGTCTCGGGAAATTCCTCCCGAAACTTATTCACGAGCTTTTCTTGCCAAGCAATATCTTCGGCGCCGTATTTCAGATGTTCCATGCCCTCCGGCGAGACTAATTCTATATCTTCCCGACCAGATCGGCGCCGGGCTTTAAGGTGTCTTTGCCGGGCTCCCAATTCGCGGGACAGACGTTCCCGCCATGTTCGCGCACGAACTTCGCCGCCTGAACCTTGCGAAGCAACTCCTTCGTGCTTCGACCGATGGAGTTCTCGTGGATCTCAATGGTCTTTAAAACGCCATCGGGGTCGATGATAAAAGTGCCCCGAAGGGAAAGTCCTTCGCCCTCGATATAGGTTCCAAAGAGGCGGCAGACATTCCCGGTCGGATCGGCCAGCATCGGATATTTTACCTTCGCGATGGCCGGCGAAGTGTCGTGCCAGGCCTTGTGCGCGAAGGCCGTATCCGTACTCACGCTCATGACCTCCGCCCCGAGCTTCTTGAACTCCTCGTGGTGCATCGCCGCCTCTTCGAGCTCGGTCGGGCAGACGAAGGTGAAATCGGCCGGGTAGAAAATAAGCACGACCCATTTTCCTTTATAATCAGACAATTTTATCTTTTTGAAGTCGTCTTCGTAATACGCTTCGAGTTCGAAATCCGGAACGCGGGCATTAATAGCGACCCTCATTTCTTTTTCGGCCATTTTGTTGTTTGTGGTACTCATGGGGATATTTGTTATGTTGTATGTTGATTTGTGGAAAGTTAATAATAGCACACTCGCTTGACCCCTAACTTAAGTGAGCAAACAGACCCTGGACGCGGGCCTATTCCTCTAAAAGCTCCGCGCCATTCTTGATGACCATGCAAACTATGCCCTGGACGCGAAAACGCTCGTCCAAGATGATGGGCTGATGGTTCTGGTCGGTCGATTCGGGCTTCAGCATCCAGTGCCCCGGACGGCCAATAAGCCGCTTGATAGTCACCGCCCCGTCGATCAAAGCCACCACGATATCCTGCGCGGAGGCCGAGCTCTCCTGCCGGATGAGCACCAGGTCGCCGTCCTCGATGGCCTCGCCGAGAACCACCGCCTTGTTCATCGAATTACCCCGCACCCGGAGGAGGAAAAACTTGCCGCTAATCGGCTTCAGGAATTTTTTCGGCAAGCGCACCCAGCCGGCATAGTTTTGCTCGGCCACCATCATGGGACCCGCTGGCGCCTCGCCGATCAAGGGTACCGCCACGGTCTCCAGTCCCACGTTTTGCCGCTTCAAAAGTCGTATGCCGCGGGCTCCCGGCCAACGCTCGATGTCGCCCGACTCCTCGAGCCATTCGAGATATCCGAGGGCCGTCCTCGTTGATCCGAGGCCGAGCTCCGCGCGGAGTTCGTCAACCGTCGGCGGTTGGCCCTCCTTCACGAGCCAGCGCTCGATGGCGCCCAAAACCTGCTCCTTCTCGAATATCCGCTTCCTCGGCATATTTATAAAGAAATTGGTTTATGTACCTTTGTTTCCTTATTATTATATTGTGGGCACAAAAACCGTCAATAAGCATGGTTATCCCCAACCCGCCTCCCCTGTCGCCGCCTCAATCCAGCCAGCCCCTGTGATATATTTATCACCGTATGAAGCGCCTCCTCGTTCCCGGCCTCACGACCGCCTATTTTTATCTCGCGAGGCCCATTATCTTTCTTTTCGATTCTGAAAAGATGCGTATTTTCGTTCTTGGAGCCGGAGGATTTCTTGGGAAGATCCCCATTATCCCCAAGCTGCTCAAAATTTTGACCGGTCGCCTAAGGCGACCGGTCTTTGGCGGTCATTGCCGCCTGATGATGAGGGAGGCTCCTCGTTGCTCGCGGAGAGCCTTCGTCCTCCGAAGCGCCCTCTCCTCTCCGCGCCTCTTTAGGCGCTTCCAGGGGTCATCCACCGAAAGGGACCCCCAAATAACACGCCCCACCCAGTTTACGACGGGAACCGCCAGAACGGTGGCGGCGCCAATCGCGAAATAACGAAAAATCGCCAGACCGATCTCATCCACCTATCACCTCTCTTTCTAACCGTTGAGTATAGCACTTTAAAAGGTGCTTGTCAATCAGCCGCTTGGTCGGCTAAATATCCTTAAAATACTCACCAAAATAGCTCCGTTACTCCGTCGTCTTACCCTGAAACTCCGGCCCGTCGGCCGTTGCCGCCGCGCGCGTGGCGCGCACGATGCCGTCCTCATGATGCGGCGGAGCATAGATGGTATAGAGCTTCAACGCTTCGGTTGCCGAGGTATTTATGACGTTATGCCTCGCGCCGGACGGGACGATGACGCTATCGCCGTCGCCAACAACATATTCTGTTTCATTTATAACGACCTTCCCCTCGCCACGCTCAAAACGGAAAAATTGATCTCCGCCCTCGTGCGTTTCGAGGCCGATCTCCTCTCCGGGACGGAGCGACATCAAAACCAACTGGCAATGCTCGGCTGTGTAGAGCACCTCCCGAAAGTTATCATTCTCCAGAGTTAATTTCTCGATATTCCCTTTGTATCCTTTTTTCATATTATTGCGCCGCCGGGGCGCGAAGATATTTCCGATTCAAGTACACCGAAAGATACCCGACGGCCATAAGGCCCAGTCCGGCGACAACAAGCGCGAAGGCCCAACCCATGTTCTTGCTGAAATATTCGCCGGTGATCTTCAGGATATAGCCCATAAGGTAGAGCGAGCCAAATGTGAGCAGTGCCTTGCTCCGAAGATAGACGCTCAGAAAAATGATGCCGAAGACGAGCGCCGGAAAGATAAGTTCCCAAAAGACGTTCTGATTCGGCGAAAAGCCGCCGAGGGCGATGCCCGCACCCAGAAACGCAATCGTACCAAAGCTATAGAGCGGCCCGACGAGCCCCCTCCGTTCCGTTTGGCTGTAATAGTAGCCGAGGAGAAGATAGGTGATCCCGACGATAAGCACTCGATACTCGTTAAAGTGCCATGAGTAGAGATACGGGGACCCGCCCATGAAATAGTCGGTAAAGGCGAAGAAAAAAGCTGTTCCATAAGCGACGGAAAAAATTATAAAGATGCTCTGCCGCATCAGAAGATACGACGTGAAATACATGGCGAGCGAAAGGAAGGCGATAAGCGCTTGAACACCGCTTCCGCCTGCATCCCATCCCGCCGCATCAAACACCACACCCAAACCGAACGGCACGAGAAGTCCGGAGATGAGGAAGAAGGCGCTCGAGATAGCGAGAAACCGGTCTTCTTTCCCAAGCAGGGTGCCGACAACGTAAGCGGCCAATCCCGATCCGAGCGTCACTAAGACGCGCGCCGCAACCGGCAAGTCCATCCAGTTCTGGCCGACGAGAACAGCGATACCGAGGAAGACGATGGCCCCACCGATAAAGTAGAGCACCTCGGCGATGCCGATGTGTTTCGCCAATCCCGCCGACGAAGAAAGCGATGGCATGATGGGTGTCGCTTGAACCGGCGTGCCGCCGAGCGCTCCGAAAACATCTTCTTTAGTGAGAAGTCCCGTCTCCATTCCGCTCCGAACCTGCGCGAGAAGCTCTTCTTTATTCATGTGTTTTTTATTTGATTATCCAGCCCAGGAGGCGAACGGTCCGACCGTAATAGTTTTGATTCGTGTTTATGGGCAGGTTGAGCTTCTTCGCCGCGCCATGGCCCTTTAGGTAGTACGTTCCATAATCGTAGCCGCCGTTAAAAAATATCGGGAATACTCCTCCGCCCTGATTCCCCATCGATAACTCGAAGCCGTCCGGCGAGACCTGGTTCGCGGAAAGATTGAGCTTCTGGGCGTCTTCATACGAAATTTCTTTTGCCGAGTCGGAGACAATGTCGTAGAGATAAAGTTTTGGCGTTGGCGCCTTGGGTGATGGATAAGGATATCTTATGGGAACACCGAGCTCGTCTTTCGATTCCGGCGGATACGGCACGTTTTGCTCCACCACGCGCCCGTTTTCGACTCGGTAAGAAATACCGTAGGCATAGGCGTAGCTATCGGCGCCGTCGGTGTAAACAAAGTTGTATGCCGGCTTGTTCCAGATTCCCGGCAGGTATATCGCCCCGGCGAGAAGGACCATCATCACGACCGGTATCGCGAGCGCAATAATAAGCGTTATGTTTGGTTTCTTGTTTATGGGGATAGTATAACAAAGATAAGACGAGCGAGGCATTACCGCCATTACAGTGCCCTCTGCGCCCTTATTTCCTCAAAATTTCTTCCGCGAGAACGGCAACGCCAATCCTCTTCTCCGCGGAATAAGGAATGATCTTGTGCTCGCCCAAAAGGCCCGCGAGGCCTTGAAGCTTCTTTTTATATTCCGCCTTTTTTATCTTATCTATCTTGTTCGCCACGATAACAATATCTTTCCCTCGCTCCTCGAGAGCGCGAAGCATCTCGATATCGCCCTCGGTCGGGCCAACCAGCGCGTCTATAATAAGCACCACTTTTTTCTGGGTATAAGGCGAGTCAAAAAAGTACCAATAAATTAATCCCTCAAGCCGCTTCTTCCCCGCCCGCGACGCCTTGGCAAACCCATATCCAGGCAAGTCAACCAAATAAAAAGATCTGTTTATCAAGAACAAATTTATCTCCCGCGTGCGCCCGGGGAAGGCGCTGGTTCGGGCGAGTTCTTTTTGACCGGTCAATGAATTGATAACGCTCGACTTCCCCACGTTCGAGCGGCCGATAAAAGCGACTTGGGGCTTGCCGTCCTCGAGGGCCTTGTCGGCCCCCACGATGCCTTTCACGAAAACCGCCGACCTGATGTTCATCCCCGTATCATGCCAAAAAACCGCCGAAAGAGCGAAGTCGGCCCTGGCCCAGCGCCATGCTATTCCCATATTCTCCTTAAGAAAATCGGAGTTGGGGTGGCTAGAGATCGTCGAGCCCGCCAAGGTTTTTAACGTCAGCGAAGCCAAGCACGATAAGCAAATTTCGGGCAACGCCGGCCCGGCCGCCAGACCGGCAATAGAGATCAAGGGGAGTTTCTTTCGGCGCATCTTTGAGCATCCCTATCTCGCCGCTTTCTATGTCGCCAAGCGGAATGTTCACGGCTCCCTTAGCGTGGCGTTCCGCGAATTCTTCCGGCGTTCTGACATCAATAAGTAATGACATATTGATTAATTGGCGGGGACGATTGCCGGAACTTTGAACCAAGGAAATGGCTTAATTTCAGGCCCCCTGATAAGAGTATTCAGGAATTAAGGGCTATGTATAAAGCTCATCCTGAGTGGTTTGAGGTGCCAAAACCGAAGTCGGATAAGGGTAAAAATGAAGTGGATTACTCGATTTAATCAAAAAGATTAATGTATTTCTGGTAGGCAAAAACTCTGTCCCTTTTACGCCCAGTTTGTTCTTTGAGTATTCCAAGGTGCACAAACTTAGCCACTAACGCCAATGCATTCGGGTTCTTAACTTCGGCAATACGCTCGACATCCGAAACTTTTACTAGTGGTGTCTTATACAAGGTTTTGAGCAACTTCATAGCTTTTTCTGTCGATCTACCCAACGAAGCAATTTTTTCAGTATCTTCGGCTCGCAATTTAATAATTTTTCTTGCGGTGATCACCGCATTTTCTGCGGTTTTCTCAACACCAGTTAGGAAAAATTTAAGCCAGCCTTCTATCTCGTCTTTTTCGTGAACGGCGTGCAATTTGTCATAGTATTCACGACGATTGCTCTTAAAGAATTCCGAAAGATAAAGCAGGGGTTTTCTCAAAATACCTTGCTGGCACAGATAAAAAGCGACCAGCAGTCTTCCGATTCTGCCGTTACCATCAAGAAAAGGGTGGATGTTCTCAAACTGGGCATGTGCAAGGCCAATCTTTAATAAAGCCGGTGCCTGCGGTCCGTCATGTAGGAATTTTTCGAGATTGCTCAAAAGTTCTGATAATTCAGTATGTGGGGGTGGTACATATGTCGCGGTTTCTATCGTTGGACCGCCAACCCAATTTTGCGAGATACGAAATTCACCAGGCGTTTTATGTTCACCGCGAACACCCTTGAGTAATTTTTCGTGAATCTCTCTTATTAGTCGCATAGAAAGCGGAAAAGATTCCAAACGATCCAAACCATAATTCATGGCGTTGATGTAATTCAAAATCTCATCGACATCTTTGTGAGTTTCATCATCTTCAATCCTGGCAGAGGCTTTTAACACATCGGCGAATGTCGCTTGTGTTCCCTCAACTTGGCTAGAGAGTGTTGCTTCTTTGCGTACATACATGAGGATAAAAAAATCAACATCTGGCAAAATTTCAGTAATGCCGTCCAGCCTGCCAACGGCCAAATCTGCTTTTGAAAGTAAGCTTTGCAATACGGGATCGTCTTTAAGCGGAAACGGCAAAAGTTCCGGCATAAAAGCCTTATATTTCTGATCTCCTTTGAGTTGTTGGATGTATTTACCCGATCTCATGCTTCGTTGGCGTTGATTAGTCTTTTTACTATCTACGATAGATAGCGTATATCATAGATAACAAAAGGTCAAATCTATGGATGGGAGGGCAATCGAACGTCGTCGCTTCGCTCCTCCCAATAAGGCTTCCGCCCTCTTGTCGCCTCGTTTTACTCGGCGTCACCCCAAGCGGGGAAACCCTGGCGCTTTTCCCAGAGCTAAGCTCAGCTTTGCCGACCCCCTTTCGTGTTCGAATTCCTCCATCACTATACCAAAGAACGATACCCGCAAGGGACATCGTTCTTTGGTAATGCGGTGTGTATTGGACGAAGTTCGAATGTATTTTGAATTAAACCCTGACGACCAATGATGCGCGCCTCGGACACGCTCGCGGACTCGCGTGTGCA
>ERZ1292623.2909-Hain-H51-01um-R1-2909-length-14947-cov-12_pt1 | contig 14947 bp, 11 predicted proteins | sample MGYA00564398_ERZ1292623 | MGnify/ENA primary metagenome ERZ1292623 (study PRJEB36523, sample SAMEA6512633) | groundwater metagenome | collected 2019-01-07 | study: AquaDiva: Metagenomics assemblies of 32 groundwater samples
AGGATGTTGGCTTAGAAGCAGCCACCATTTAAAGAAAGCGTAACAGCTCACTCACTTAGAGACTTTGCGCCGAAGATGATCGGGGCTTAAGCGTTATACCGAAACTGCGGGCTTATTTTTTCTTCGGAAAAAGTAAGCGGTAGGAGAGCGTTCCACTCTGCGATGAAGGAGAAGGGGAGACCCACTCTGGAGCGTGTGGAAGTGAAAATGTTGGCACAAGTAACCGCAATGCGGGTGAGACTCCCGCACGCCGAAAGACCAAGGTTTCCTTCGCAATGGAGATCAACGAAGGGTTAGTCGGATCTAAGCCAATGGCGAAAGCCGCAGGCGATGTATACATGGTTAATATTCCATGACTCGTGCGTGGTGCGATGGAGTGACGGGGGCTAGTAGTGAGCGCAGCTTATTGGATTGCTGTCCGTGTCGTGAGGGTGCTGCCGAGGAAAATCCCGGCCGTATAGCCCAAGCGAAGCGGGGAAGGTGCAGAAATGCACCGCACGCACATGAGCAGCCCTCCCAGAAAAGCTTCTAAGCATAACTACGCACGATCCGTACCGCAAACCGACACAGGTGGTCAGGTCGAGTAGACCAAGGCGAACGAGTGATTGCTCCTTAAGGAACTCGGCAAAAAAGCGTCCGTAACTTCGGGATAAGGACTGCCCCTCGCAAGGGGGGCCGCAGCGAAAGATTCCCTGGCAACTGTTTACCAAAAACACAGCTCCCTGCGAACTCGTAAGAGGATGTATAGGGGGTGACACTTGACCAATGCCGGAAGGTCAAGCATGAGGGGTCCTGCCGCAAGGCAGATGCTCACTTATGTAAGCCCCGGTGAATGTCGGCGATAACTATAATCGTCCTAAGGTTTTGCATCTCTCGCAAGAGGGATGCAGAAGGACTGGGACGATTATGGTGAGTGATTGGTAAACGAAGACACAACAAAGCTACCTTACGCACAGTGATGTGCGGTTTGTCCAATCGTGGCCATCAAGAGACCAAATGCCACGCATCCTTTATTCAAAAGGATGAAGATAGAGTCCAACGCTAAGGATCGTTGAGCGTAATTCCTTGTCGGGTAAATTCCGACGTGCACGAATAGTGTCATGACTGGGGAACTGTCTCGAGGAGCAGCTCGGTGAAAATACAATACCGGTGAAGATGCCGGTTACCTGCAGCTAGACGAAAAGACCCCAGGAGCTTTACTGTAACTTGATATTGGGTATATGGATGCGATGCGTAGCATAGATGGGAGGGTTTGAAGTGTTGCTTTCGGGCGGCATGGACTCGTCAGTGAAATACCATCCTTCTTGTCTGTATATTCTCAACCTCGGTGGCAAAAACGCCGAGGAACAGTATCTGGTGGACAGTTTAAGTGGGGCGCTTTCCTCCTAAAAAGTAACGGAGGAGCCTATTAAGGTACCCTAGGCGCGAATGGAAACCGTGCCGATAGTGCAATGGCATAAGGGTGCCTGACTGTGAGACGTCGGAGTCAAACAGGTGCGAAAGCAGAGCATAGTGAACCGACCTTCCGCATTAGATGCGGGGGAAGATTAACCGATAAAAGTTACCCTGGGGATGGGGTCTGAAATAAGACCCTTGTTGTCCCCCGAGGGAGAAATTCCTCGCAAAAAATATGGCTTATAACGGTGGACCCGAGTATAACTTTCCCGCGCAAGTGGGCATAATGACTCGAGGAATACCGTGGGAAGTCGAGAGTGATACAATAAACATATGAAGTTGACTGAACGGCAGACCGCCATACTCATAGGAGCGATTTTGGGCGATGCATTCTTGCAAAAAACAGGAAAGCAGAACGCGCGACTTCGTTTTGAACATGGCGCTGCTCAAAAGGAATATCTGGTATGGAAGACGGCGGCATTCGGTCGACTGTTTTCCGGAAAGCTGGTGTACTTAGAACGAAAGCACCCAAAAACGGGTTCGGTATATAAGTATTATCGGCAACAATCAGACTCCACACCGATATTCGGTGTGTGGCACAAGGTATTCTACGGGAGCGGGAGTAAGAAAATTCCCGACCACATAGAGGCCCTGTTGAAAAAATCCCTTTCGCTCGCGGTGTGGTACATGGATGATGGATACTACTACGCGAAAGATCGAAATAGCTACATCTACCTCGGTCGCGTTACACGCACCGAGGCAGATAAAGCATCCAGAGCGATTGAGCGCAACTTCAAAATATGTCCGCGGGTGTATGACAAAAAGAAAAAAGGATTTGCACTCTTCTTTTCGGTCGCAGAAACTAAAAAACTTCTGCGTGTTGTCTCTCCACACTGCATACCGCTGTTTGCCTACAAGCTAGGCACAGCACATTCTTTGACCCCGTAACGACTTGTCCACTCTTTGTGGACAGAGCGTCGAGATACATTTCGATGCTAAGACGCCATCTCCTAAGTCGCGGCTTGCAACGCCCGACAGGATGAAGATATAGTCTAATGAAAATAATCATTGAACAGGCTAGTACCGCCTAAGCGTCCAGAGCGACGGCGGTGTTCGGCACCTCGATGTCGGCTCACCACATCCCGGAGGTGGAGAAGCTTCCAAGGGTTCGGCTGTTCGCCGATTAAAGTGGTACGCGAGCTGGGTTCAGACCGTGTTGACTCTCATGAAAATGGGTGTCAGCAACGTCTGAACCCCGAGGAGAAAGACAGATTCACGGCGGCCCATGTATGAAAATAGATGGTGCGCTTTGGCTATATCGGTGAAAGTGATTGCAGATCGCTAATACCGAGGGAAGTCTTTTGCATGATGGTAAAAGACCCCGTAGAGACTATACGCCGATGGCCACATATTTGTGTGGTTAAAGATATAGTCCATCGTATCAACCTGACGAGCGTGAGACAGGTTGGTCTTAATCTGCTGCAGGCGTTGATTCTTGAGGAGATTCGTTTCTAGTAAAGAATTGCTACTTTACAGAGTAATCTGTAATGAAAACGCGGCTTATAACGGTGAAGTCTAAGTCACTTTCGGGACGAGATAAACATGTGCAAAGGTCCAACGCGCATGGGAGTCGCTTGAGGACCGAAAGGTGATATGATAATACCGTGGGAAGTCTTGTGAATTGCGATGGGCGGGGGAGCGAGTAATGTAAGCGCACCCCACTGCAGAGTGGAGAACACTTCTCAAAAGGAGGTGCCATTCTCGATGGTGGGAGGAACGGATTAGCCACCCGATCTTTCTCCCCCGCCTCCATCGCAGGTCACAATGACCCCGTAACGACTAAGTACATTTGTACTTGACTCATGATGAGAGGAATCAGTTCATGAAACTGACTGCTCACATGGGTAAGATGCCGCCACCCTACTCAAAAAGAGGGTGAAGATATAGTCTGTGCTCCGTGAAAGCGGGGAAAAAACGACGAGAGGACCGAAATGAACTGACCTCTGGTCTATCGGCTGTCACGCCAGTGGCATTGCCGAGTAGCTATGTCGGGAATGGATAAGAGCTGAAAGCATCTAAGCTCGAAGCCAGCTCCAAGATGAGGGATCGTTTGAGGCCCGTGAGAGATGATCACGTTGATAGGCACCAGGTGTACGCGCAGCAATGCGTTGAGCCGAGGTGTACTAATGAGCCGATAGAATGTTCCCATTAGGAATTTTGCGAATCGCAGTTTGTGCTTGTTTTTTCGTCGTCTATTTAGTTTTCAGGGTCTGTGTTCTTTTTGTTTGAAAATTGTGTGTCAGTGCTTTCGGGGGTTACATCCCGTTATCGCCGAACACACAAAAGTCAGATAGTGCGTTGAAAATTTTGTGCAGGTGATTCGCGGGGAATAGATACACCCGTTATCGCCGAACACACAAAAGTCCTTTTTATTTGAAAATTTTGTGTTGGTGCTTCGTCGGAGGGGGTACACCCGTTCTCATTCCGAACACGGCAGTTAAGCCTTCCAGAGCCGATGGTACTCGCAAGGGGAGAGTAGGCAGGCGCCAACACAAAGCGTTCAATAAAACAAAACACCCTCAAATGGGGGTGTTTTGTTTTTCCTGTGAGTGGTATCATAAGCATATGAATTGGGCATCCAGGCGGCGCATCGCATATTTTCTCGGTGTCGTCCTTTTTTTCTCAGCACTTATCGGTATCCCACTGGCGATTTACATTTACGAGCCTCCGTCATGTTTCGACAAACAGATGAACCAGGGGGAAACAGCACCGGATCGTGGAGGGCCATGCAAATTGCTCGATGCGCGGCGGATTATTCCGCCGTCCATATTATGGACGCGGGTCTTCTCGACTCGCCCAGGTATTTACAATACGGTCGTGTACATTGAAAACCCTAATGCTGGAGCGGGGGTCAAAGTGGCGCACTATCGCATAAAACTGTACGACGAAAAGAATATTTTTGTGGCAGAGCGAGAGGGTGTTCTCGCACTTATGCCTGGCACAATAAACCCAGTTTTTGAAGGTTCGATTGAAACGGGTCAACGAATCGCTGTGCGTGCACTTTTTGAGTTTACCAATAATCTCGTCTGGGAACGACTACATGATCGATCAATTTATGTAGCGGTGAGCGACAAGTCGCTTGATGAGGAGGATGTGGCACCGCGTCTAAAAGCATCGGTAACCAACACCGATGTCGCTAGCTACACAGATGTAGGTCTTGTTGCTGTCATTTTCGATACTGCGGGGAACGCGTTCGCCGCCTCAAGTACGGTAATTCCCAGCATGCGTGGCGGAGAGAAGAAAAGTATTCTTTTCACCTGGCCGGCCCCGTTTACGCGACGCATAGGTCGGTTTGATGTCTTGCCGATTGTTCCTCCTATCGACTAGCTATGTACACCCAGGGAGGACGACTTCTGCGTTCATTCGCACATATTGATATTCCGCTTCTGGTTTCAGCCTGTGCTCTTACAGCACTTGGTCTGGTGACCATGTACTCGTTTGGCGCGGAGAATGCGTACTTTGATCGGCAAATTATCTGGATAGCTATTTCTATAGGTGTCGCAGTTACAGCTTCTTTTTTCGACTTTAGATTCTTGCGCACCACCATCCCTGTCGCCGTTCTTTTCGGTCTTTCGATTGCATCACTCCTTCTTATTTTTGTGTTCGGGGAGATTTCAAAAGGTGCACAGAGTCGATTTGATCTCGGGATTTTTGCTGTGCAACCTGCAGAATATGCCAAACTCGTCCTTATTATTCTTTTAGCCAAATATTTTGCGCGACGACATATCGAGATAGCACATATTAAACATATTTTGATTTCAGCCGGATATGCAGGAGTTCTGTTTCTATTAGTTTTCTTTCAGCCCGATCTCGGCTCAGCAATCATTATTGGGTGTATCTGGTTGGGTATGGTGTTGGTGGCGGGGATTTCGTGGAAACATCTTGGTTTTGTAATGACTGTTGCGGCGTTGGTATCGGTGCTGATGTGGTCGTTTGTGCTTCATGACTATCAAAAAGAACGCATCCTCACATTTCTTCACCCGTTAGCAGACATACAAGGAGCAGGGTATAACGCATATCAGGCGACTATTGCCGTGGGATCGGGGCAATTACTGGGTAAGGGAATTGGCTATGGAACGCAAAGTAAACTCTCGTTTCTCCCTGAATATGAGACGGATTTCATATTTGCAGCCTATGCGGAAGAATGGGGTTTTGTAGGCGTCTTAATCCTGTTTGCCTTGTTTGGGATACTGCTTGCGCGCATATTGCGATGCGCGGTCGACGGAGCGACAAATTTTGAGAAATTGTTCGCCGCGGGCGTGGCCATAATGCTACTCAGTCATTTCATTGTTCATGTAGGAATGAATGTGGGACTGCTCCCAATTACAGGAACCACCATACCGTTTATGAGTTACGGTGGCTCACATCTTTTAACGGAGTTCGCTGCGCTAGGGATGCTGATGGGAATGCGTCGCTATCGGCGTGGTGTTTAGACGGTGTAGAGAGAAATGGTGTCTGCCATCATCCTTTCGATATTCCAATCACTCAGTACATCTTCAGTGGTCAGTAATTCTGGATTTTTTTGAAGCATTTTGAATGCCGCAACAATAGTTTGTGTGTCGCTGGGGTCCACCAGTGTTACAGATTTCTCGCGCGCTGCAATTTCGGGGATGCCGCCAACATTGCTTGCAATGACGGGGATGTGGGCAGAAAGGGCCTCGAGAATGGCGTAGGGGAGTCCTTCCTTGAGTGAAGGGAGAAGGAAGGCGTCGAAGGCTTTTAGATAGTGAGCGGCGTTTGGCACGAAGCCAGCAAAATAAATAGAGTCGCTAATTGCATGTGCCCGGCTAATATCCTCAAGCTCTTCGCGCATCTCACCACTTCCTATGATGGTATAAAATATTTTCTGTGTGTTCTGTGTATTGTATTGTGCCACAGCTTTAATTCCGGTGGTAAGATTTTTGTTTGGGGTCAACTCCGCGATACTTACCACCCAGAGCGCGTCAGTATGCATCGCACCAAGGTGGGTGGGGATGAGTCTCCGTGCTTCTGTGCGAACAAAAAAACTAGGAGGCACTATGCCGTTTTTGATCACGGTCAACCGGTTTTTCATGAAAGGAAACGAGTGCATGTGCGACTGATCGAATTCAGAAACACAGACGACAATGTGCGACAAGAGCGCGGTGAGCCACGAGAAAAAGAGGATGAGTTTAGTTTGCAGATACGGACGCTTCTCCCAAAAAGGCCAGCCATGGGCCGTGTATACAATCCTCCGGATGCCTGCGATCCGTCCCGCTAGGGCGCCAAGCCCACCTGCTTTTGAGCTGTTGAGATGCAGGATGTCGGGCTGTTCACTCTTGATAACCCCCATTATTTCTTTGAAGCTCTTCCATTCATGCACCAGACTAATATCTCGCCCAAGAGAGCGAAGATGAATGGTGCGTATACCTCTTTCGGCGAGCATGGTGTTCAGCAGGCCGGTGTCTGCTCCGACAACTCCAGTACCACCAAACGCAACGATAGGCTCAAATGATGGGGGAAGGTGTGTCGCTACATCAAATACATAGCGTTGCGCCCCACCAAAATTCGATTTGGTAATAAGAAAGAGTACTTTTTTTCTTGCCCTGTGCACCAATGTACTATGTATTTTTTTCAGACTAAGTCAAACGAACCACGGCGAAGAAATTTCAATTTACATCAGAGGCCAGAGCTCTCGCCGCGCATCATTTTAACGACTCTGTTTGCCGTGGGAGAACCCCACGAAAACTCCTTGTAGATGAAACCTTGTTCTCTTATTTTACCTTTCAAAAAATTATTGCGAGCACCCAAATATTCCTCTGTCTTTAGAAAATCTTTACCACGATCTGATACACATCCTTTCTCAAAAGCAAGTAATGCCGTAGCAATTATGGCGACATCTTGCTTTGTGTTCCCAACACTTGTATACATCGAAACTCCACGCGCGTTAAACATGAAGTTAAATTTCTTATGAGCCAGAGCGAAGAGCAGGTCTCCTATTGAAATGACATCTCCTTCCGCCTCCGATTCTGATCCTTTGGGATGCCAGTGGGCAAACCATGGAGCCTCAATAATGCGCTTTGCTATAGCAATCGTTGATTCATTATGCGCGCGCTCACGCTCGAGATCTTTCCTTGGTGATTGGAAAAGTGAAAATGGAAAGCCTGGCCGTATCAAAGTATCTTTATCATCAGGATCAAACGGCATCGCCGATTTTCTTGAGCCCGATCCAAAAATAAGCCCGTCTTTGTCAGGATAAAGATAGTATTCTACCCCTCCGACCGGATCATGCGCGGACGCTACTTTTTGCATGCCTTCTTCCGACAGAGATGAGGGATCGACGCGAGTCGTTCGCGGGCGAGAATTTACGTCTCCTGCACTATCGGTAAAGAGCCCAACCACACTATCAAAAGAAACGAGATGCGGAGCATAATCACCAGCTCTTGTTCTTCCTACTCTATCCATATTCGAAATACTACCAAGAGAAATTATTCTGCACAACCGAAGCGTGCGTACCTAAAGACTAAAGGCTGATAGAGGCTTGTCTTTACTGTGGGGTGTCTGTAGGATGAAGTTATTCTATGTCCATAGTGCCACGAAGGGAGTATCTGACCCTCTTGCTCGGGGATATTTTCACATTCGGCCTTGCTTTGTGGGTAACGCTGGTTGCGCGGTTGTTTGATGTGCCTTCAGCTGAGCTGTTCTTTAAACATCTTGCGCCGTTTTCGATTTTGTTTGCATTGTGGATAGGGGTTTTCTTTATGGCGGGTCTGTACGCGCGCTACACGCGTCCTCGTCGTGCCCGAATGCCACAGATGATTTTCTATACTCAGACCCTCAACATGGTCCTCGCCGCTCTATTCTTCTTCCTCATTCCGTATTTTGGGATTGCACCAAAAACCATTCTCGCAATCTATCTGTTGGTATCGTCGATTTTCATATTCATCTGGCGTGTGTACCTTTTTCCGTTAGTGCGACCGAAAGAGCGGGCTCATGCTGTGATTATTGGTCGCGGTGAGGAAGCTGAAATGTTGCGGGATGAAGTGAATGGCGACGATCGATATCCATTTACCGTTGAGCGGATACTCGATACTGACCGTGCGCAACAGCATGAGGCGATTCAACAACTCTGCCGCGTTCTCGAAGAGGAGGGGACGACTAGCATTATTGCAGATCTCTCGCATCCGCTCATGCATGCAGCGTTGCCATTTATCTATACCGCCGCGTTTGACAAGCAACAGTTTGTTTTCATAGACATCGCTGATTTATACGAAGATGTATTTGAACGGACGGCACTACCGCTCGTTCGATACCAAAGTGTTCTTGAAAACCTGACTGCACCACCTGGCTATGACCGAATCAAGCAGCTTATCGACAGAGGGGTTGGGGTTGTACTCGGTTTGTTATCACTGGTGATATATCCTGTCGTTTCGCTTCTCATAAAGATTGATGATGGCGGCCCTGTGTTTGTGGTGCAAGAGAGAATTGGACAGTACCAGCGGAAGATAAAAATTGTAAAGTTCCGAAGCATGTCGGGAAACGACGGGGGCAACTATGGTCCTGGCGGTAAAACGAAACTAAAAGTTACACGCCTGGGAAAATGGTTGCGTCTTTCACGCATTGATGAGTTACCTCAGCTTTGGAATATTATAAAGGGAGACATCTCGTTTGTAGGACCAAGACCAGAACTCCCCGCGCTCGTCGGACAGTACTCTTCGCGGATTCCGTTTTACGATGCTCGTCACTTGGTAAAGCCAGGACTCACGGGATGGGCGCAAATGAATCACCACGCACATCCACATGGTGGGGCAGATGTCGAAGAAACGAAAAACAAGCTCGCCTACGATTTGTATTACCTTAAACATCGCTCATTAGCGCTCGATCTTTACATTATGTTCCAAACTGCGCGGGTTGTACTTCTCGAGCGCGGGTCGTAACATGCAGAAATGAAAGATGATATTGCGGTTGTGACGGGTGGGGCAGGATTTATTGGCTCGCACATTGTCGACAAGTTACTTGCGCAGGGTGCGCATGTGCGCATTGTGGATACCGTACCAGTAGTTGTTGAAGAGCATCAAAAGGCATGCGAAGTTTTCACTGCTAACTTGCTAGACGTGGAAGTACTTGCTCGTGCGTGCAACGGTGCGCGCTATGTATTCCATTTGGCGGCCGTCGCGTCAGTGCCAAAGAGTATGGAGGACCCATTGGGCACACATCGGACAAATATAGATGGGACACTCGCGGTTTTTGAAGCCGCACGATTGGCTGGTGTATCACGCGTTGTGTATTCGTCTTCAAGTGCAGTTTACGGCGATGATCCAACGCTTCCCAAACAAGAGTCAATGGTGCCCAAACCGATATCACCCTATGCATTGCACAAATTGGTAGGCGAGCAGTATGCCGCGCTGTACAAGAAAGTATTTGGTACGGAGATAGTTTCATTGAGATATTTCAATGTGTTTGGGCCCAGGCAAAACGCACATTCTGCCTACGCGGCAGCGATCCCTTTGTTTGTGGCGGCGATGAGGGAAGGAAAACAGCCTACCGTTTTTGGCGATGGGAGCGCAACGCGCGATTTCGTCTCGGTCTATGATGTTGTCGAAGCAAATATACTGGCGGCGACAACAGAAGTAGCTGTTGGCGAGGTGCTTAATATTGGATGTGGCAAAGGGGTCTCCATTTTGCAGGTGATAGCAGCAATCAACCAGGCGCTTGGTACCGCAATTCAACCTCGCTTTGCACCTGTTCGCGCAGGAGATATTGCACATAGTGTTTCCGATATCGGAAAGGCGAGGAAACTACTCGGTTTCGAGCCGAAAGTAATTTTCGAGGAAGGTATCAAGGAGTTGGTGAATGAAAATGTCTAACGAAAAAGGTTGAGAAAGAAGTTGCTAAACCATGAGCCGGATTCCCGCGGTGTTCCGAAACCGCTGGTGAATCCACTAACGCTAAAAGCCGGGCCTTGTACAACGCTTGGGGACGGTGTTGGAAGTTCGGTCACTCTCTGAGAAAACATATAGCCACTATCACCACCAGGAAGACTGAAGAAACGAGAGAAAAAAGAATCCTTCGGCATGGCATCAGGTTGAGTTGCGGATAGTGTGGTCAGTTGGTCTGCGGGTGATGGCACTGATGCCCGCTGGTATCGATTTGTCCACCAAGGAGGGTCGTTGAATGGATTTCCGGGATCAGGTGCGGGAGGTGGTGGAAGAGGATTGTACTCGGGGGGAAACGGTTGTAAGAGAATTGGCGGATGACTTTCAAAAAGCCTGTCTCGAGCTGATGTACCAGATGGCCCGCATCGTTCGATAAGTGCGACGCCACCCAGGCTAGGGTCTTGACCTGCGCGACATTCGCGGAACCCTCGGATGTATTCGTTGCGCATTGCTTCGTCGAGTTCTCGTCTGGTGAGGCATGGTTTTGTTGCCCCGTCTCTAGGATCAGTAAAGGTACATGTCTCATTCTCTCCAGTGGGCACAATGCAATCTGTGGAGGTGTTTGCGACACCAGCGGTAACGCCTGAGACATGGGTGGTGGATCCTCCGGTGGCCGAATCGCGACGGCACTCGTCCTGCTTTTTCTTTGCAGATACTGAATCGGCAGGTTGTGCGAAAGTCATGTCAGTGTTGGCTATGATTCCTACGCATAGGATAAAAAGAAAAAAAGAGAATCGCATCTCTATAGTGTACATTGTGTGTATAGTAAGTTACGAACGGTTGTGTAAAAACCAGGCAACTTCTTTCTTAAGACCTTCCTCAAGTGTTGTTTTGGGGCGATAGTCAAGTAGTTTCTTTGCTTTGCGAATGTGTGCGCGGGTTTCGCTTTGGTCGCCCGGTCGTGGCGGCTTATGCATAACAAGCGCCTTCTTTTTCATGATCTTCTCCACCAGTTTGATACCCTCACCGGTTGTATGTGTTTTGTCGGTACCGAGATTGATAATTTCTCCCGAAATTTTCTTGCGATGGACTAGCGCGGCGACACAACCATCAACGACATCTCCGATAAAAGAAAAACTTCGTACATGTTTTTCGCTTCCTTTATGCAGAGGGAAGGGGCTCCCGTCATGAATGTGTTTGATAAGACGGTGAAAAAGTTTTTCGGGGCGTTCGCGAGGCCCGTACACGGAAAAAAGACGCAAGACAGTCACTGAAAGTTTTCCCGTGCGTTGATACCCGAGTGCTAGCTGTTCGGCAGCTAGCTTGGTCGCACCATACGCCGATGTGGGACGCGGCACAGCGTTTTCGTTGCCGGTTGCTTGCACGCCATAGACTGAAGATGTTGACGCAAAAATCAAGTGTGCTTTGGGCGCATGCGTCACCATGGCCTCCAGTAGTCTTTGTGTCGCGACAATATTGTTGCGCACATAGTCGTCAAATGGTGTCGTTGCAGAAATGCCCGGCTGCGCGGCAAAATGGAATATCACATCTGCCGGCGCGATTACTTTCGCGAGGTCATCTTTGGTGAGGTCGAGCAGGTAAATGTGTGCCCCCGCTTTCTTTATTTCCGAAAGCGTGGCCATCTTTGTCTTTTTCGAATAGTAGCTGGTGACGCAGTCGATACCGACGACGGTGTGTCCATCCAACAAAAGTCGTTCAGCTACATGTGACCCAATCGCTCCCGCGATGCCAGTGATGACTATATGCATGCTCCTATAGTGTGTTTGGGGCACCTGACTGTCAATAAAAAGCAAAGGCAGAGCGTTACTGACGCTCTGCCTTGCAAAGAAGCCTCAAGGTTAGGTGTAATTATACACCTAAAAACATACTCAGTCAAGGTCGCATAATCTTCAATAAAACCATATACTTCTCGCCATGTTGCATATGCGCCTAGTGGCGGCAATGGTCCTCCTTGTGGGGCTCTCTTTAGGTTGGTTGGTGTACTCGTCCGAGGCAAACAAAACCCATCCATTCAAGCTCGGGCTCGATCTCTCGGGTGGCACACAGCTCGTCTACCGTGCCAAGACCGACGCCATCGATTCGACGCAAATTAAAGATTCGATGGATTCATTGCGCGACACCATCGAGCGCCGCGTGAACCTGTTTGGTGTGGGTGAGCCGATTGTCCAGACCGACCGTGGCGGCACTCTGGCAGGCACTACCGAAGAGCGTCTCATCGTCGAGCTTCCTGGCATCACTGATACTGAAAAGGCGATTGCAATGATTGGACAAACGCCCGTTCTGGAATTTCGTCTACTCAAAAAAGACGCAGTGCCACCAGCCGAGGGGGTACCACTCGATAAAGTGAACGAAATTTTTGAATCGGCCGCGGTCACCGGAAAGCATCTCGCGCGCGCCGATCTCCAATTCGGAAACGGACAAAATACACTCTCCAGTGAGCCGGTGGTGGTTCTCGCGTTCAACTCTGAAGGTTCTGAATTGTTCGCAAATCTCACACGCGATAATGTCGGACGCGTCTTCGGTATTTTTCTTGACGGCGTGCCGATTTCGGTGCCAGTGATCCAGGAACAAATTCTGGGGGGCACAGCAGTCATTAGCGGATCATTCACGCCACAGGTCGCGCGTGAACTAGTGAGGAATCTCAATTTTGGAGCGCTTCCTGTGCCCATCGAACTCCTTACTACAGAGACTGTCGGGGGCACACTCGGTGCCGAAGCTGTGGGGCATGGACTCATGGCGGGTATCTGGGGTGTGATTGCCGTCGCCTTGTTTATGGTTTTCTGGTACCGTCTGCCTGGTCTTATCGCATCGATGGCATTGATGGTGTATGTGGCTGTCGTGCTCGCCATTTTCCAGTGGATGCCGGTGACGCTTACTGCCGCAGGTATCGCCGGATTCATCCTTTCAATCGGCATGGCAGTTGATGCAAACATTCTTATATTCGAACGCATGAAAGAAGAGTTGAAAGATGGGAAGGAAGGTGACGATGCTATTCGTGAAGGATTTGCTCGCGCTTGGCTTTCGATTCGCGACAGTAATATATCCAGTATGATCACCGCCACTATTCTGTTCTGGTTCGGTACATCGATTGTAAAAGGATTCGCACTGGTGTTTGGTCTCGGCGTTCTTGTATCAATGCTCACTGCAATCTCGGTTAGCCGCACACTGCTTCTTTCTCTAGGTCTTTCTGGGAGAGCAGGATTGTCACGGTTCCTTTTGGGAAGCGGTATGAAAATCTAATATGCTTATCATCACCTACCGACGCGTCTTTTTTGGGATTACTGCCGCAATCATGCTTGCCTCCTGTATCTCACTCGGTGTTTTTGGGCTGCATCTCAGTACTGAATTTACCGGAGGCACACTCGTCGAGATTCGCTACGAAGCCGGACGACCAGAAACAACACTCCTCTCGGATGCGATTAAAAGTGCAGGCATTTCTGACTACACCATACGCGAAACAGGAGAGAAGGGGTTTACGCTCCGTGCGCCAAATCTTTCTCCTGATACCCGACAGGCACTCCCGGGCGCGCTTTCGCTCGGTGGCGCGCACCCTGTCACCATTGATCGTCTGAGTGATATCGGTCCGACCATTGGTGTCGAGCTACGCAACAAATCTATTGTGGCGCTTTCACTCGTTCTGCTTTGCATACTTTTGTTTATCGCTTTCGCATTCCGAAAAGTTTCTCGCCCGGTTTCATCGTGGGGGTTTGGTCTCATGGCAATTGTTGGCTTGGTACACAATGTCGTGGTAACTCTCGGTTTCTATGCGCTCTTGGGGCATGTCTTCGGAGCGCAAGTAGACACACTTTTTGTCACTGCGGTTTTGACGGTTCTCGGCTTCTCGGTGCACGATACCATTGTGGTGTTTGATCGTATTCGCGAGCGTCTTCGCACCAACCAAGAAAGAGGTCGCAAAGAAGACTTCTCGTTGGTAGTGGGGGCAAGTCTCAACCAGACATTCGTGCGCTCTATCAACACCTCACTCACGGTCATAATCACCCTCCTAGCCCTCTTCTTTATGGGGCCTCTTTCAACACAAAACTTCGTCCTGACCCTCCTAGTTGGCATAGTTGCCGGCACCTATTCGTCTCTTGCCCTTGCCTCGCCCCTCTTGGTGGTATGGCAGGAGTGGCGAGGCGAGGCAGGAAAGGGTAGATAGCTTGACATCAGGCCCCCATCAAGTAAACTCTGGTCTACTCCGCACAGGCGGATGTTTCTTTGAGAATTTCATATACGAGACAAGCCAAATCTTTGTGGAAACACAAGGAGTTGATAAAACACAAGCGAAAACCATAAAGGTTTTCAAGCAAAAGAAGTACATTCTTTTGTTCCGTCCACAAAACTAAGAGTGGCTTTTGCCATTCTTAACTTAGAGTTTGATCCTAGCTCAGGGTGAACGCTGGCGGTATGGATAAGGCATGCAAGTCGAGTGGGTTTAGACCCACGGCAGACGAGGTAGTAACACGTAGGAACGTACCCGGAAGTCGGGCATAATCAGTCGAAAGACTGGATAATTCTCGATGGTCTCACTGATTTATTTCTGTGAGTAAAGATTTATCGCTTCCGGAGCGGCCTGCGCAGCATCAGCTAGTTGGTAAGGTAATGGCTTACCAAGGCTACGACGCTTAGGGGAGCTG
>ERZ1292623.2910-Hain-H51-01um-R1-2910-length-14947-cov-5_pt1 | contig 14947 bp, 13 predicted proteins | sample MGYA00564398_ERZ1292623 | MGnify/ENA primary metagenome ERZ1292623 (study PRJEB36523, sample SAMEA6512633) | groundwater metagenome | collected 2019-01-07 | study: AquaDiva: Metagenomics assemblies of 32 groundwater samples
TTCCGAAATTCAAATATTTCCCGTGAAGTTTTCCCGGTGGTGGAGACAATTATATCGTCCTTATCAAGGGCCGAAGCCGCCAATTTTATCGCTTCTTCCCTAATCAAAGGAAATGGGGTTTCTTGCTTAGTTTTTAAAGAGTAAGAATCAAAAGTCCCTTCCCTCACCACAAAAGCATAAGGTGTTTTGTTTTTATTCAGGTGATCAGCCGCTTTTTGCACTGCTACCTTTGCCTCTTCTTCATTTTCTGGAAGAATATCATAGGGAATTTCTAAGACCTCCAGTAACGGCAAAGTAATCCTCCCCATTTTGCGATGCTGAGGCTCATCCTTTTTGCCAGGTTCAGCCCGCCAGCCGATCAGCAAAAGCAGCGGCAGGGAATAAATATCTTTATCAGTAAGAGAAGTTAGTGGATTAACGCAATTTCCCAACCCCGAATTCTGTAAATAAACCACGCCAGCTTTTCCTGTCGCCAAATGATATCCTGCTGCCAAAGCAATAGCATTTCCTTCATTCGCGGCAATGATATGATCTTTAGCTGAGGTGTAATCAGTAACAAAAGCGCAAAAATCTTTCAACAGAGAATCGGGAACACCGCTATAAAAAGTACAACCATATTCTTTCAACAGATCAAAAAAATATTGCGGTGAAATCATGAAAAAGAGAAATAAATACGCTTTATAAAGATGATGAAAGAAAGTTTTGGATTAGAGTGAGGTAGGATTCCATCCTCTGCAAGCCGCCTTTTTCGACCAAAGCTACACCAAACGCAGTAGGCGCTTTACCTATCTTAATTTTAGTATCATAACTTCTAGCTACAACATCGGACATGCGTAGATCAAAATTAGCTTTGAGTTTTTCTACATTGTTTAAATCAAGAGCATAAGATTTACCATCATCGATACAGTCAGCCACCGTCAACGCCATCAAGCCAAGCTTGTCCTTTCCATGCGCAAAATCATCACCATTAGCTGCGCGAGGATTCCCATATTCTTCAAACATCTTTAAAACATTATGCGGATTATCCAGATCATTATATGCATCGGACCAAGCCGAGTAAGTTCCTATATTTACAAATCCTTCTTTTCTGGCAATCAGGTCTGCAATCTCTAAATAAGCATTATGCTGAGCTGCATCGGCAAGTATTGGAACGCCTAATTCAACCGCTAGATGATAAAAAGACAATTCTTTTTCTTCCTGATCAAAAGGTACGCCGTATCTTGCAAAGGCGTTAGAAAGATCGTGGACTAATCCCATCGCATATGCTGTGTCAGGAGAGGGCAGTTTAAGATCGGTCTTATACGAAAGAGCAAGAACCAATTGTCTGGTTATTGAACCTACTCGTTGAAAATGAGCCATTCTTTCATCTTTTTTGCCTAATTGGGAATTTTTATCATATACAACTGCCCACACATCTCGAGCAGTTAATTGGTATGGTTTTTCCCGCATCACATCAAAAACATGATGCACTTTCTTAGTTAAATCGGAAGCAGAACTTCCCGGATTTCGTTGTACGAGGTTTTCTCCATCGTAGAGAAAAGGTATCAGGAATTGTATATTTGTTGAGATCATAATAAAAATTCCAATCGTTATTTTATAAAGATTATGAACTAAACTTTATTTCTGCCTTCTTTATTAAACCAAGGCATCATTTCAGCTATAGCTCGATCCGCATTCTCTTTTCCTATCAAGGATAGCTCCCGCTGCGGTTCACCGGCAGCTCTTCCGCCTATTCTCAACACCAGCAATTTTCCATCTTGTCCACGAAAATTATGCGGCACGAACGGCTTTATGTATAAAGAATCGTCTGGCTGAATCTCTTGATGGTAATTCTCGCCGTTTAAGCTCCAATTAATTTCAACCTGAATCTTTCCTACATTATACACGTATTGATGCAAGCCGACTTTAAGGTCTAAATTGCTTATTTCGTGGTACCAACCTTTCCGCACGGTTAACTCCAATGCTTTTGAATGAGGGAGATGCCTTGTTCCTGCTAATTCCACTAACGTATATGCTGGATTATCGCTCGGATAATTCCAACGCGGATTTTCTTGGTAGTTACGCACTATAACTCTTTCTTCAATGCTGTCAGGCGGCAACAACTCACGCAAGTCGATATGTAAAGCCGAAGCTATCGATTTCAAATCAGCATGTGGAGGCATAAACTTTCTTCCTGCACTTATCTCATAATTTTCCAGCAGCAGCCTCGGAAGACCGGTTCTTCTGGCCAATTCTTGGTAATCAACACTAGCAGCTTCTCTATGAAAACGTAGTAAAGAAGCGGCCGTTTTCTCCCGACTAGAAAAATCCAGGGCATATTCCGCAGCCAATTCTGTTCCCAGCGCTGACAATTCCTGCTGTGTTTCGCCAGCAAGTTTATTCCCATAAGTCAATGCTAAAATAAGTCCACTCTCGCCCGCATCATTTTTCCTAGTGGCAAAAGTATGTGGAACAAAAGGAGTGATGTACATAGAATCTCCTGTATTCATCACTGCCACTTTCTTCTCACCATCCTGCCCTCGATAATAAAAATTAACTGGGCCAACAAAATAGGTGAACTGATGCATGAAATGGCCGTTGTTCCATTGCACTTCCGGATTATTTGGATCATCATCATTCACCACCCCAAGTTCTTTGATCCATTCTGGACGGAATTGGCCTACGCTGCTGCAGGCAGTGTCTCGATATTCATAATATGGTTTTCCAGCACGTTCCATGATTCTGCTCGTCCGTGCAGATTCCGTTGCTCGCATAATCTTAATTCCTGTAGGTGCATCATCCCGCAAACAATAGAAATCACGTTCATTTACTGGCCAAACTTCTGTCGCTCGCTTAACTACTTCGGCAGGAATATCGGTCTCACCGCGTAAATACGAATTAAAATCGAGAAGAGAAACTTGCAGTTCGCGCGCTGCATCCTCTGGACGACGCTTAAGGTCATTAATTATTCCTTGAAGATTTTGTCCGCATCGTTTCAGGTAATTATCATCCATTCAGTTCGATCCTCACTATTCGCTTCATTCTTCCCCATTCGGGATAAGCGTTATAATCTCCTTAATAGGCATGCACAGTTCTTTACTTACTTCGTGACAGCGCTTATGTTTCAAAATAGATTCTGCTGCTTTTACCATAGAAGGATAGGCGCTGCGCAAGAGATGATTGGCATAGATGACAATATTTACTCCGGCTTTCTTGAGTTCATCTTCTGTTATCGTAGCATAAGTACTGGGCACCGCAATTAGCGGAACACGATCCTCAAATTTTGCATATTCTTCGCAAAACTGCAGCACTTCTTCAGGAGTTTTTTCTTTGCTATGGATCATGATTCCATCTGCTCCTGCGGCGATATATGCTTTTGCCCGTTCCAGCGCGTCAGCGATACCTTTCTCTAAAATCAGACTTTCAATTCGAGCAATAATCATAAAATCGTCAGAAGCCTGAGCTTTCTTACCTTCAGAGATCTTATGGCAGAAATTTTCTATTGTGTCTTGAGTTTGCTCAACCTCAGTTCCAAACAACGAATTTCGCTTTGATCCTACTTTGTCTTCGATCACTACCGCAGAGACACCTAATCGTTCTAAGGTTTTAATTGTAAAACGAAAATGTTCTATCAACCCGCCGCTATCGGCATCAACAATCATGGGCTTAAAAGTCACTTCAAAGATTTCACTTACGGTATTGCTGATAGAGGTGATATCAACATATTCAATGTCTGGTTTTCCTTTGGAAGTGGCATGGGTCAGACTGCTTAACCAGGTTGCATCAAAGGTTTGAGGTACCTGATTCTCATCCTTCACTACCGTCTTTTCAACAATAAGACCGGTCAAACCGTTGTGAGCTTCCAGGACGCGTATCATTGATTTAGCATTAAGTAACCGACGCAGCATGTATCTACGTACATCAGGAGTAACGCCTCGCTGTTTTACTTTAGTGATCATCTGAGTCGAAGAAATACCTTCGGTATAAGCCGGCTCAATCACTTGGCCGCCCCATTCTCTCATCACTTCGATCACTCGCTCCCGTTTTTTGACCTGCACTCCGGTTTTCCAGTCATCACCGTGAACAAAATAATCTGGTTTCAATTCTCGTATGGCTGGGATATAATCGTCATCTTCCTGCGCATAAACTCTGCTCACTAAACGTAGATTTTCAATAACTTTTTTACGCTGCTCAAAGGTCAGCAAGGGAAGTCTTTTATAATTAGCAATAGCCCGATCAGTTAAAAGGCCAACTGTAACTTCGCCTAATTTGCTAGCTTCATGCAGAATATTCATGTGACCGTCATGTAACAAGTCAGCAGCCATAGGAACATAAACTCTTTTCATACATTAACCTCTTACCTTTATCCTTTTCCTCCTTCTGCAAAAAAATTAGTATATAAACTTTTAGGAACAACAATACTTTTTCCCTAGTTATAATCCTCGATTAATAATTACTCTCTTGTTTTTATTTTTTGAGCTGGTACCCCGCAGTAAATACTGTTAGGATCTACATCTTTGACCACTACGCTGCCTGCACCAATGATAGAATTTGAACCAATCTTTATATCACCTAATATACAAGAATTGGCACCGACATCAACTCCAGAACCTATTGTCGGAAATAAAGATCGTCGCTCTTCAAGAGTCTTTCGAGCATCTTTATGTGAAGGAACAAAACGATGCTTAGCTCCAATAGTTACATTTTGACTTATAATACAATTTTCTCCAAACGTACACGCACCAATGACTATCCCTATATAATGAGGAAACTTAGTAGACCAAGGGATGTGGGCATAGGGAGAAATATCGCACTTGAAAATAAATATGAATACTTTTCTAAACGCTGTTCCAGCATAAATAAAAGGTTTAAATTTTGAGATATATAATGGCTTAAGTACATACTTAATTACAAAGAGATGAACTTTATCAATCATATCATCATACCTTCTCGAAAATATATAAACTTAATTATATTAAAATCACAATCATTAAAAACCAATACTTTACATAGATGAAAAATGAAGAAAGTTCCCCCTCTCTCAGGACAACCTACGCAAAAACTAAAATTGTCCTTAAAATTACCATTTATATCCATCATCATCTCCGTCTACAACGAAGAGAAAACCTTACGGCAATGCTTAGACTCGCTCTTAGTCCTAGAATATCCTAACTACGAAGTTATCATGGTCAATGATGCTTCAAAAGACCATACCCTTGCTATGCTGCAGGAATATCAACAGAAAAACAAGAACATAAAAGTCGTTACCTACACGGTAAACAAAGGTGTTCCGGGAGCACGCAACCAAGGAATGAAAGCAGCCAAAGGCGACATCTTTGTCTTTACTGATGCCGATGCAACCTTTCCAAAAGAATGGCCCATAAAATTAATTGAACCGTTTATGACTAATCCAACAGTAGGAGCAACCGGCGGAAGAGATATCGCTCCTCCAAATCAACCATTAGTACATCGATGCATTGATTACACTTTGACTTCTTTTATTGGCACCGCTGGATTGAGAGGGGCAAAAGTACGACTGGCTAAATATGCGGTTACCGGATGCAATTTTGCCGTAAAGCGAGAAGTAGTTCAGAAAGTGGGCATGCATGATGAAAGGATCCGCTGGCGGGGAGAGGAAAAAGAATGGTGCCAGCGCATCAGAGAAGCGGGATATGAAATTCAGTTTGTTCCAGAATCGCATATCCTTCACTATCGTAGAATTTCTCTAAAATCGTTCTGGATCCAGACGTACAAATCTGGAAAAGCACGATTCGATATATTGAAAGCAGCTCCCGGCTCATTCCAGCTTATCCATGTCGTGCCTTCCCTGTTTGTACTATACCTGGCAATTACTGCTCTCTTTTCTTTGATCTTTACCGTCTCATTTACACTCTTTGCCATTGCCTTGAAAATCTACCTCGCTGTACTGCTAATCCAGTCCGCGCTGGGAACGCTTAAGACTAACAATTCGGGAGCACTTTTTATCGTGCCTATCACTACCGTCATCATGCATTTCGCCTACGGAATGGGATTTATTCGAAAATTCTTACACCAGTAATGTCCACGGTAACACATGAAAAAATATATCTATAAAATGTGAGACCATCTCCCGGCAAGGGAATTGCTACGAGACAGAATCTTCTGGCCTTGGTACGGACTTCTACAAGACCTTCCAAAAGGAAATATACGTAATCCGTTCAGAACCACAGTAAAATTAATGCTTGGAAAAGGAAAAGCGCAGGTGCAAATCCGAAATGTTCAGCGCCCCATAATCCTCAGACCGGGAACATCGGATGTGCCTTTATTATATCATATTTTTGTAGAAAAAGAATACGCCATCAAACCAAAAAAAGAACCGTCATTTATCATCGACGCTGGCGCAAATATCGGTTTTACCGCTGTATACTTCGCTAACCGATTCCCAAAAGCCAGGATAATAGCCATAGAGCCGGAAGAATCAAATTTCAGATTGCTTCAGAAAAATACTGAACCATATCCAAACGTACGCTGCATCAAGGCAGGGCTATGGAATTCCAACACTCAACTTCGCATAACCAATCTTGAAAAAGACAGCAAATGGGGATTTCAAGTGGAAGAGACGGCTGAATCCGGCCCGAACACTTGTCCAGCAATTTCAATAAATAACCTCCTCAAAGAAGAAAAGAGAAAAAAAATCGACATTGCCAAAATAGATATTGAAGGATCAGAAAAAGAATTATTTTCTAAGAATACCCAATGGCTTTCCAAAACAAACTTGATGGTGATTGAATTCCATGACCGCATGAAACCAGGCAGCAGTAAACCTTTCTGGGAAGCGGTGAAAGGGATGAAATTCAAATGTTATAAGAAGAGAAAGAATGTAGTATTGGAAAGACCATAAGCTTCTACTTATGATGAATTCTTCTTATGAAATTCCCAGGCGCTTCGAATAATATCTCGGATATCGTACTCAGCCTTCCAGCCCCAAGCTTTTTCTATCTTTGATGGATCTGCCACCAGAAAAGCAGGATCCCCTTCTCGTATTGGAGCATCAAGAGTTGGAATTTTTTTACCAGTCACTTCTTCCGCTATTCTAATTATCTCACGGACAGAATGTCCTCTGCCAGTGCCGATGTTATAGATCTGAGGAATATCGCCAATTTTCTCCAAAGCTAAAATATGAACTTTCGCCAAGTCAAGTACGTGAATGTAATCACGCACGCAAGTTCCATCAGGTGTAGCATAACTGCTTCCAAAGATTTTAAGATGCTCTTTTTTGCCCATTGCTGTTTGTAAAACTAAGGGAATAAGATGTGTTTCCGGATCATGCTTCTCACCTAAATCATAGCCGGCACCGCTGGCATTAAAATAACGAAGAGAAAAATATTGTAGGCCGTAAATTTTATGATACCATAGCAGAAGTCTTTCAAATTTTAATTTTGTTTCTCCATAAAAATTTTCGGGAGCAAGATGATCTGATTCATTAAGAGGTTTGTTCTTGGCTTGGTATACTGCTGCAGAAGAAGAAAATATAATTTTTGTAACTCCATGCTTAACCATGGCGTCAAGAAGATGTATGCCGTTCACTACATTATTATGGAAGAAAGCAGAAGGATTTTTCATAGATTCCCCTGCCTCGATAGAGCCGGCGAAGTGGAGTACCGCCTCAAAATGATGTTCCTTAAAAACAGCGTCCAAGAAGTTTAGGTCTCCTAAATCGCCAATGACTACTTTTGCTCTTTCTTTGATCTTATCAGAAAAAAGAGTAGGCGCATGTGATTTTTTATCTACTACCACCGGATTATGGCCTTTCTCGATCAGATAATGAACTACATGAGAACCAATATATCCTGCTCCGCCAGTAACGAGAATATTCATTTTAATATTTACAAATTTATTTTCTGCCCATCCCTATGTACTCAAATCCCTCATCTTTGATCAATTCCGGCTCGTAAATGTTCCGTCCGTCAAAAAGTACTTTTTCTTTCATGGTCTTACCAAGCTCAGCAAAATTAAGAGCTCTGAATTCATCCCATTCAGTCACCAAGATAAGTCCGCTGCTATCTGGGGCGACTTCTTCTGCTGAATTACAATATATGACTTTATCATTGAATATCTTTTTTGCATCTTCCATAGCACAGGGATCGTATACTTTCAGCGATGCGCCATGGGCAAGCAGTTCGCTGATGATGTTGACAGAAGGCGCTTCTCGCATATCATTAGTCTTAGGCTTAAAAGAAAGCCCTAAGATCCCAAAACATTTTCCTTCCAGTTTCTGATTGAACCGTTCTTTTATCTTGGTGACGATTAATTTCTTCTGCCGTCCATTCAATGCATCTACTTCTTCCAAGAGCCGGGCGTGATACCCTTTTTCATGCGCAGTTTTGATTAAGGCCTTCACATCCTTCGGGAAACAACTTCCGCCGTAGCCTACTCCGGGATTAAGGAATCGTGGAGAGATACGATAATCAAGACCTAAAGCCATGGAGATGATCTTAATGGCCGCGCCAGTGCGGTCGCAGATGTTCGCTATCTCATTGATGAAGGAAATCTTGGTAGCAAGAAAAGAATTGTTGGCATACTTGATCAATTCGGCGGTTTCCCAATCCGTTTCCACAATCGGCAAATAAGTGCGCATCCTTCCTGAATACACTCTGCGCATGATCGGAAGCGGTTTCTCTGAATTTGTCCCCACTACGATCTTATCCGGATAATTGAAAGCTCTGATGGCATTGCCCTCGCGCAAAAATTCAGGATTTGAAACCACATCAAAAGGAATATCCTGCTTATTGTTCTCCGAAATTATTTCCGCTGTCCGTCGTGCAGTCCCTGGGGGAACAGTACTCTTATTGACCACCACTTTGTAGTCGTTGAGATGCTGGCCTATCATCTTCGCCACGGAAAAAACATATTCTAAGTTAGCAGAACCATCGTCCTTGCTGGGCGTCCCCACGCAATTAAAAATTACCTCTCCAAATATTACTCCTTCTTCGGCTAAAGTGCTAAAACGAAGTTTGCCTTTTTTTACATTCTGGTTCATCAATTCCTGTAATCCTGGTTCATGAAACGGAACTTTCCCCCTCTGCAAAGCAGCGATCTTATTTTCATCCACATCAACGCAAAGAACAGTATGACCAAGATTGGCCAAACATGCACCGGTGGTTAAACCAACATACCCGACTCCAAATACAGTTATATTCATTTTCCATACACCTTTTGTGCTTCTTCTAACGATTCAAAGCTCCCTACATCAAACCAATGTTCATCAAAAACGAAAGCATGCACCTCGGAATTTTCAGCTAAATATTTAATCAAATTTCCGGGAGCATCAGCCTTTCCTGCTTTAAGTAGATTGTGAATATGAGATAAATCTGATTTTTTAAAGAAATAGCAAGCAGTGCTGGCAAGACTGCTTTTAGGAGCAAGTGGTTTTTCTTCAAAGTCAACAACTCTGCTTCCTTCTAAAATACCTACACCATATTTTCCTTTCACTTTATCTTTATCTTTCAAATCGTGAAATGCTACTACGGAAGATTTTTTTTCCTTAAAAAAATCGATAAAATCTGCTAAAGAAAAACCAAACAAATTATCTCCGGCAATGACTAATAAATCATCTCTTATTTTTTCCTGTTCAATCACAAAATGGATATCCCCTACTGCTCCTAAGCGATCTTCATTGCTGGTAGTTCCATCATTTAAAATCTTTAACTTGAAAGGAAACTTGGCGGTTTTACTCCACTCAGCAAAGATTGAATAGAACTTATCATTAGTAACTACATACGCTTCTTTAATATCTTTGATTGTCTCTAATTTGGTTAGAATGTGATTGATGATGGTCTTTTCACCAACTTTCAATAGCGGTTTAGGAGTATTTTCTGTAAGAGGATAAAGACGTGTTGCATATCCTGCAGCGAGCACTAAGACCTTAATTTTAATCACCACCTAAAACTGACACTCTCATAGACGAAAATCAAGAAGAAATCGTTTAAAAGTATTGTGAATTAGAAGTTTTACTTAAAGGTTAAAGAAAGAAAATATATAGCACTATTCTAAATAACCGTGCTTTTTCAAGTACAATGGAAGTGCTGCAACGCTCGGTAATAAAACCTTTGGTTCAGCCTTGACTAAAGTTTCTATGCTTTGAGTCCCTGAAGATACTGCAACCGTTAGTGCTCCCACACCTTTGCCTTCATGGATATCTTCTAGCGTATCTCCTACTTTAAGAAGAATACTGTAATTGAAACCTTCTTGCTTTTTTGATTTATCAATTCCTTCAGGCAAAAGTCCTGCTGCAATTAACGTAGCATTGATCATATTTGGTTTTGGTCTGCCGCCGCCTACTGCCTCTCCACAGGTTCCATAATCTACTAATCCTTTGGCTTTCCATCCAAGCTGTTCATTGATGGCATCAGTTACAACCTGAGGAAATCCGCTTCCCGTAGCAACATATATGCCGTTATTTTTAAGAAATGAAAATGTTTCGGAAGTCCCTGAGATTTCTGTTAAATAAGGAACATTTGCTAACAACGCAGGTACAAATTCATCATCATGAAGAGCTCTCGCAAGATTATTCTGTTCCTCAGGGTTTAAATCAGTTCTATATTTAATTACTTTTTCTTGGAATACTTCTAATTTATTCCTGCCTCTGCAGGCGTTTAATTCGTCAAATGACATAGAAATTCCAGCTTTTTCAAAAGCACTGCCATATGCAGCCAAGACCAAAGGTAATTTACCCTGCATTCCTTCCTTCTGAACGAAATCATCTACTGTAGTCGCAGCCATGTCCAACAATGCTACTTTTATTGTAGATACCATCATTTTATTTTCAATGAAATCTTTAAAGATTTGCTCGTGGAATTGAACGTAGTGAAATTCCACTTGACAGGATTTTGGTTCAGCTTTTTTCGCTTAGGCGCAAAAAAGATGAGTGGACAGCTTACCGGGATTCCCGCACGCTAATGCAGTACTGCCCCAGTACGGAGACGCGTTTAACTTCTCTGTTCGGAATGGGAAGAGGTGAACCACGCCCCTATGGCCGTCCGATAGATTCGATTAAGCGCTTATTTATAAACATTTCTGCAAGAACCAGCATTGGCTGAAAATTGCGCCATTCATGGCGGTGCGACGGTCAAAGTTTCACTTTGCCCTACTTGATAGCCCGGAGGGCGCATCCCCAGTCAAGCCGCACGCCATGGCGCAAGACGCGACAGGGGTTGCTCCCTCCGGGATGCATGAAATGTGGAAAACTACCACATTTCAGCACTGAAAATAAATCGTTGTTTATTTTCATGTGTCGCGTAGGACACGAAGTGGCCGTCTTGCCGCCGTGGTGGCGTGCGGAAGAATCAAGCTCTTGTTTTATGTCTGTTTAATAATTATTATAAATATGTAATACACTTTTAAAAAAAATGATAGACACAGCACTCATTGTCGCCGGCGGCTTAGGTACCAGGCTCCGCCCTTTAACTGAAACTACTCCAAAACCGCTGCTGCCCATACGCGGAAAACCGATCATCGAACACGTCATCCGGAACTTAAAAAAACACGGGATCAAGAACATCATCATTTCTATCGGTTACAAAGCTGAACAAGTGCAAGAATATTTTGGTGACGGAAATTCCTGGGGAGTATCCATTTCGTATGCTCTGGAGACCGAACCATTAGGCACCGGAGGAGCAGTCAAATTAGCTTCTAAACATCTTGCCAAACCCTTCTTCCTAGTTTGGGGAGACAATTTGATGGATGTAAGCTTTTCAAGGATGGAACAAGAATTCTTATCGGCAGGAACACCGCTGATCATGGCGCTTACCCACCGCGAGGATGTAGAAAATTTTGGGGTAGCGAAATTAGATAAAAATAAAATAATTACCTTTGTAGAAAAACCAAAACGAGAAGATGCTCCTTCCACCTTAATCAATGCCGGGGCCTTTATCATCGATCCATCCTGCCTAAGCTTGCTTCCTGAAGGAAAATCTTCTATTGAAAAAGACTGCTTTGAAAAACTTGCTCCTTTAGGAAAAATAGCTGCTTTCATCCACCGCGGCCAATGGTTTCCTACCGACACCTTAGAAAAATACCATCACGCTAATGCTTTCTTTGCCCCGAACATAGATTTCAAAGAGAAAAAAGTGATTATTGCTGATGTTGATGACACTATCTGCGATACCTGCCAGCTGATCTCTCCGAAGATGGCAGAACAGATTTCCAGGATGATTAAACAAGGGTATGAATTTGCGTTTATCAGCGGGACAAAAAGTGAAGATTTGCAAAAGATGATCTCTTCAAAAGTAAAAGAAAAACATCACCTTTTGGCAACTACCGGGACTAATTATGCAATTGTAGAGGATGAAAATGTCAGCGAAGTGCGGGAAAGTGCCTCACCCCGCTCTTTAGAGCGGGGCTTGAAAAAGAGGCGCTTTCTAAACCCCGCACTTCGTGACATAAAAGGAACAGAAAACCATTCATCCCCGTATTCAAATATGGGGCTTTCTGGTCCTTTTAATGTACACAAGATTTACAACTATTCTTTTACATCGGAAGAAAAAAAGGAAATTGTCGCTGCTTTGAAAAAATTAATCTCTCACTACGGCATAAAATCATTAACCACGGAAGAGGATCAACTTCAGGATCGTGATTCGCAGATAACTCTTTCTGCCATTGGAAGAAATGCGCCTTCTGAAATGAAAGCAAACTATGATCCTTCCGGAGAAAAGCGCAAGAAGTGGGTAGAATTTCTTAAGCAGTTTTTAAATGAAGATAAATATGAATTAAAAATAGGCGGGACTACTTCCATTGACATCACTCAAAAAGGCTTGGACAAAGAATGGGGCATTAAAGCCTTTGCCCGGTATCATAATTTGCCGCTCAGCAGCATTTTATTTTTTGGAGACAAGATTCATCCAGGAGGAAACGATTTTCCCGCCACCAAGATAGTAGACTGCATTTCTGTAAGATCCCCTCAAGATACTCTGCAGCACCTTCGCGCTCTGGAGATACTTAATGCTATCTCTGCTACTGAAAGGCCCTGGGGTAATTTTGAACAATTTACTGCTAATGAACTGAGTACAGTCAAGATTCTGGAAGTCAAACCGCAGCAGCGCCTTTCCTTACAATCACATCAGCATCGGGAAGAATTATGGATAGCTTTAGATGATGGAGTGATTGCGGAGATAAATGGCTTGAAACATTACCTGAATAAAGGAGATAAGATGGTAGTACCAAAAGAATCAAAACATCGGCTTTCTTCTGAAAGCGGGACGGTCCGAGTTTTAGAAATAGCTTTCGGCAACTTTGATGAGAATGATATTACTCGATACGAAGATGACTTCGGTAGAGTATAAGATTATAGGACTATAAAAAATAAAGATAATAAAAGAAAAAAGGCCTTACGCTGCTTCTTGGTATTCGTCTTCTTCAGAAGTTCTGCTCATAGGCCTGCTGCGTTCTGGTGCAGAACCTTTCTCAAGCAACTGAACATTCTGAGCTTGTTTCCCTCGTTCAGTATCAACTGCATCGAAAGAAACTTTATCATTTTCACGTAATCGCAACCCTTTAGGCACTGCGGTGAAATGGACAAAGAATTCTTGACCATCGCTTGATACAATAAACCCGTATCCTTTTTTTCCATCAAACCATTTTACTGTTCCTTCCATTTTACTTTACTCCTCCTGAATACGGACTATGTCCGTTTACTTTTACTCTTTGAATTGTGCTTTATTTATAAATGTTTACGTGGAAGTTGAAGAGAAGATCGTGATGGTTTTGTTATAAATACTTATTCTATTGACATTATCTTAATTTAAGGTCATCATTAGAAAACAACAGTAACGGCTCGACGGCCAAAGTTTCACTTTGTCCTACTCGGCATCCCGTAAGGGACAACCCCCGCCTCGTCGAGCGTTGTTGTTTTCTAACTTCAAAAATTCAACCAGCCACATTCACTACTTTAATCTTGAAGTGCAAAGTCTTTCCTGCCAGTGGATGATTCAAATCAATAGTGACATCGTCTGTAGTAACTTCCATAATACGAGCAGGAAACTGCATTCCATTTGGCAATCCTACTGCCAAAACCATGCCTACTTTTGGTTCCTGATCCTGCGGAAGCTGTTTGCGCGGAACTTTCTTGCGCAGTTCGGCCTTCACTTCACCGTACGCTTCTGCCGGAGGAATGACTATTTTTTTCTCTTCTCCATTCTTCATACCCATTACCGCATCATCAAATCCCTTAATTACTTGGCCGGAACCAACCTCAAATTCCAATGGCTGGCCATGCTTTTCTGACTCATCAAAAACAGTCCCGTCATCAAATGTTCCAGTATAATCAATTTTACCTTATTTCCTTTTGCTACTAATTTCATTTTTGTTTTCCCCATTGCAAAAGGAGGCTTGAAAATCTCTGATTTTCATTGTTTCCTTTCGTAACCGCTGCTTCTTTCTTTGCTGGCATAGTATCAACTCCAAAATATATAACAACAAAAACAAGTAGAACTCGTTCTTAATTGTAAAAAAAGAAAAATAAGCAATATTATTTAAGTGTTTTGGAAGAGAGAAATAAAAAATTTTGAAGATATCCCTACTTATTAGGTAAACTCCTTACGAGAGCTTGAACCCATTTTGTTCTTTCCCGAGCACATACTACTTCTTTATCCCATCCTTTTTTATGATAATCAACATTCCACTTCGCGCTGGCAATTAGCTGTGCTTTATATTGCTTTGGTGTTTGCTTTTTAGGCGCTTCTAGTTCGGAATAAGAGCAATCAAATTTTATCGTCTCTTCTAATTGACTAACCATAAACTTCTTGAATTCCTCGTGATCTTTTGTTGGAGGTTGGTAGTTTCTTGCCTCTTGCAACATTGCTTCATAGCGAGTTCGAAGATTATTATTTCCTTGTAGTGCTTCATTATGCGCTCTTAATGCACTTTTGTAGCTTTTATCAGCTTCTTGAAAAGCTTCCTCAAGAGACATATTTTCAGCTAAACGTAATTCTTT
>ERZ1292623.2911-Hain-H51-01um-R1-2911-length-14946-cov-39_pt1 | contig 14946 bp, 25 predicted proteins | sample MGYA00564398_ERZ1292623 | MGnify/ENA primary metagenome ERZ1292623 (study PRJEB36523, sample SAMEA6512633) | groundwater metagenome | collected 2019-01-07 | study: AquaDiva: Metagenomics assemblies of 32 groundwater samples
ACTTAAAGCTTTTATCCCCACAGCAAGCTATGGGGTATTAGGAAAGAATAAAAGTGCTTTTATGAAACTGTTTAATAGGGTTTGTAATTTAAATTTTGGTATTTCAATTGCTTACCAAAAACGTGGTTTGAAACATAACAACAATCCAATTGAAAGATATAATGGAAAAATAAAAGATAGAATAAAAAATATTAGAAGTGGTTTTGGAAGTTTTGATGATGCAAGATGTTTTATGGATTTGAGAAGAACAATCCATAACTTTGTCAATCCAAATCAACAATTGAATGGAGAAACACCAGCAGAAATGGCTGAGATAAATTTGAAATTGGGAAGAAATAAACTGTTAAACTTGATTAGATTTGTCAGAGAAAACATATCACTTTAATTTGACAGTATCGATAAATACTAACTTTTATAAATAGGGAAAAATAATAAGTTCATGGTTGATTTTACAGAATTGAAAAGATTTTTTATGTTTACTCTTATTGGGAGCTTAATTGTATGTGCCTTAGTTGCTGTAATTACCGTTCTTGTTGGTAATTTTAATGAAGTTACTGGAAAAGTTTTGTTCACTCTTTTTATGGTTGTTGTACATTCCCTTGTATCTTTAGCATTTATATGGAATAATGAAAGACAGCATACATTTGACAAACTAGAGTTTTTCATTAATGTATTATTCATTATTATAGTGCTAAGTTTTCTAACTTCTATATTTGGAATATGGGATTTAATTTCTGAAGAAATGGTCAGCAATCTATATGCTACTTACTTTGTGATTGGTTTCGCTTCTCTTCATGGAGATATATTGTCAAAAGCATTGAATAAAGAAGGCTATATAGACATTATAATTTATCTTAACTATGTGTTTATGGCGATAGTAGTTCTGATGCTTATGCCTGTTATTTACATTGATAATGCTACAAATGCCCTTGGAGAATTTTACTTCAGGGCACTTGGTGCGGCGGGAATAATAGACGGAACGCTTAGCATATTGACGATAATATTTTACAGACTTTACATGAATAAACATCCTAAAGCAGAGAGTCCCCTTGAAAATAGCTGGCAACAAAGCCAGACAAATGTGAAAGCAGAAAGAAAAGGGCTAAGCATTTGGGTATGGATATTAATAATTTATTTAGTTGCACAGATAATATTGCCTCTGCTATTTTTTGGATTTAGAAACATATTTTAAAATTTAGTTTTCCTTTTAAATAGTTCTTTCCATCCGAGATATGAAAAGAAAGTTGCAAGTGCAATAAATAACCAATAAGTTGTGAATGATAAAACTAGAAACATGAGAGCAATCATGGAATATGTTACAGCTTTTGGACTTTTCATTTTAATAATGATCCTGTTTGTCCTTTAATATTTTAGAAAATACCAAAATAAGTATTAGAGAAACGAGGGTAATTAATACAGAAGTCAAAATGCTTAGTGAAAAGATTCCGTTGGGGTGAAAAATATATTTAATTACCTCGCTTGTTGCATCAAAAATTGTTTGTCTCCAAGTAAATGCAATTGTAAAACCTAGTGTGAAGAGAAGCAATAGTCTAATTTCATGTTTTACCTCTTTCTTGAATCCTTCCCCTCCAAAGATAAACCTCTTTATCCTTTGTCCAATGCTACTATGCTCTTGTGAATATATCATTTAACTGCAAAAGCCTGGAGGGTTTAAATTGCTTTTGATTTAAAATTCCATTTGTATTCTTAACTCTGTAAGGGCAAGAGTAAATTTGCTTATCATCATAAAATGTTTTTCTATACTTTTTGATTCTCCTTTTAATTTATCTTTACTATTGAAATGTTCTTGGTATACATTAACATCGTCCTCCCCAAATTTTATGGCTAAATTCCTATCAAACTTATAGTATAATTTATAATAAATATCAAAATGATTTAGGTAAATCTTTCTGCGACTTCGTTTAAGAGCACTTATACGCCGTTTTAACTAAATCTTCAATTATATGGGAAACTGGTTTTCCTGTCTTTTTACTTAATTCTTTGAGTCTTTTTATTACTCTTTCTGTTAAAGTGATGTCTATTCTCTTCTTTGCCCAAAGTTTTTCTCTTGTTTCATCATAGAGAGCCATCTCATCGAAGTCTCTCTTGTACTTCTTCAATATCCTACTCATTCTTTCTTCATTTAATTGCATTTTTCATTCTCTCCGAGATTATCTCTAAATCTGTGATGTTTCGCGAAGCTATTGAAAGTATATGGTGTTTAAGCAACTCTGTATCTACCTGTTTCTTATGCTGGTCTGCAAATGCGAATGCAACATACATCGCCGCCTTCTTGTTTCCATCTGTGAATGGATGATCTACTAAAATAGCTCTTAGTAAAAAAGCCAACTTTCTATAAATCCCTATCTTTTTATCATTTTGCTTTTCAAGAGCAAAATCTAAACTAGAACTATTTCTTAGATTTCCTCCAAAACCTTTTGCTATTCTTACTATTTCTTCCTTACTTATTTTCATACACATAGATTATAGCAAGAAGTATTTAAACCTTTCTAATTTTCATGTGTATGAATTTTGGCAGTTTACGCGCCTCTCTTTTATTGTGGTTGATTTTCTTGGAATTTGGGGTGAAAATCGATTAATCGAGAGAACAATAAGGTAATTTGCCATTGAATTTCTTCTTTTCCTGTTCGAAATGCTTTCTACATAAGTAGCTCCAACCTTCTTTTTTGTGTTTGCCTTTTAACAAAGAAGGATAGACTTCTCGGTAAGCCTTGTCTGTGCAAGTACCTTCATAATCACATAGTTTTACTCTCTTTCCATTAAGTATTTTTGTTAATGGTGCTATTCTTTTTCTTTCCATAACTAATTATTAACTTCAATTTCCTTTTCTGTCAGTGCTCTACTTTCAACAAGCTTCCAATCAAACTTTATTATTCCTTTGACGAAAACATTATCTAAATTAAGCTTGAAATATTCGGATTTTCCTACTTTTCTTGTCTTTATTACAACTCCCTTCTTAATCCAATCGGAAAAGAAAGATGTTAAAGAGTTATAACTTACATTGCTTCCTCTTGCTATTTCTGTTAAAGGATAATCGAAGAAATGATTATCTATTAAGAAGTCTATGACTCTTAATTGAGGAGTGTCACCCATATATTCCAAAAATATTGATTTATTTTCTTTTAGTTTCATTGTAAGTGTTAATATTATTTAAGTGTTGTAAGTGTTAATAGTTTATAAATGTTTTCATTATATAATAGATATTTCAAAGATAGAAACATTTAAATATTTTAAGTTTTATAATAATTGATGAAAATAGGTGATTTAGAGATAGCTCAAGTAATGTTTAAGCTTGCAAGAAAAGACAATTGGGGACATAAGTATGATAGATTAGAGCATTTTAAAAGATTCCAAAATCTTGATGATATTGTTAAAGAATTGAAAAGAAGAAATTGGTTAATTAAATATGATAAACCAAATTTTACGGGAATTGCTCTAAACACTCAATTTAAAAAAGAGATTGTTGATTTTATAAAACAGCAATTACCTCATCTTTCTGAAATGATTAAATAACTATCAATTCATTAAACCGAACTTTATCCATATGCTGAAAGTTTCAAGCGACGTTAAGAAGATTGTGCGGGGCTAGACCCTTGAACAAATTCTCCAGAAGAAGTCAAATAAACAATTCCATCGTTATCTCTTCTTCCCCTATCTCCTGCATGCGGTTCTCTGTATACCTCAAGTCTATAAACTGCGAATTTTGGGGCTATTTTACCTTGTTTATCTGGCTCTCCTTCCCTGACATTTTCTATCCTTACTCCGAAGGCATTCTGATGTTGCCTCACATGGGTAATATGGTAACCTAGAATATTCATTACTCCCACATCAACATTGCCTATTAGTTCCCTTACTTCTTGTCCGCCACTTACTTCTCTATGTGGTATCTTCATAAAAATTCTACATTATCTCTCTTTTTAAACTTTTCCCTTTCAAAAGTCTCAAAAAAGATGAGCAAAATCGTTAAAATGAGCATTCGGTTAATGACGCTTGTGCGAACTTTAGTGAGATTTAGGTGATTAATGCGAACTTAAGCAAATTTTGCTCCCCTTGCTTCTAATCCTTTTAATCTATTAAATGCTTCAATTATTCCTGAATCTTCTATAAATGCAATATGTCTCCTCTCGCCTCTTGCTGGAGCAACCTTTAACATTCCTCTTTCGCCTATTGTGGCTGTATAAACTTCTCTCGGTAATAGACCATATTGCCCATCAAAACTTGTCTCAAATGTGCCTGCGTCAGTTCTTGCCCAGAAACTTGCATCATAGGACATCCTTACCAAAAATGGAACAACATGAGTCCTCACTGCTATATTATAAACTTCTTCTTGTGTTTGTTTCATAAAAATTCTACTTTTCTTCTATTAATAAACTTTACTATTTACGAAAATCAATGAAAAGTTAGCCATTAGGAGATAATAATTGTCGGGCGCGTTCGGCCTTCGGCCTCACATCTTATTGTGGTTGGTTTTTGATAAATTGGGGCGAAAAAATGGTGAAAAAGATGTGGTAAGAGGGTAAGATGAAATAGTATTAATGCGAACTTTATCTTGTAATCAAAGTTATTAGCGATGCTCTAAAGTTTCAGCACTGCTTTTCCTTAAACTTTCTATTCTTCTGTACATTTGTGCTGGAATTGAGGGAGGCCTGCCTTTGTCTAATGGAAGTTGAGGTTCCCAAAATTCAAAGTCTTGAAATTCTTGTCTTTGGTTGAAATTAAAAAGAAGCTGTTTTCCATCTGATTCTGATGTGGTATATGTTCCGTCTTTGTTTCTTGTTAACATTTTTACTTTTCTCTTAAGAGCTTGGAAGTGATGAAAATAAGAATTACTCCTGCTATTGTAATTGTTATTGCTGTATAAGTTTGGGAAAGGTAATGGTCTGGTGAAACGTCTAAGAGTCTGGAGGTGATGTTTTGAAAGGTGGAGAAAATGGCTTTTCTCCAGGCAAACGCTATTGTAAAACCAACAGCAGCCATAATTGCAAGCCTGAGTTGACGTTTAAATTCGAGCTTGAAAGAACGCCTCTTTGCAAATATTTTCATAAATGCTCTAATGAATGGACGTTTAAATAGGTTGGGGTCAAGATAGGGAGATTTAGAGGTGTTTAAACAGCCTTAAGCATGACAAACAGGTGTTTTATCGACGATAAATCGGGCGCGTTCGGCCTTCGGCCTCACATCTTATTGTGGTTGGTTTTCTTGGAATTGAGACGATTTTTTGAGTGTTTGGAACGAATGGGGAGTCATAAAGGGTGTTTTTATGTGTAAAAACAGGTGTTTGAGGTACGTTATAGGGTGTTTAAGCTTTTTTAGATTGCTTAGGTACATGTTTAATGTACCTATAAATCGGGTGTTGTTCCTAGTGTTTTTACGCCTTAAAAGCATAAGATTTATAAAGAATAGGTGTTGTAATAGTATATGTTTGAATGGTTATTTGGGAACAACAGGGTAAAAAAGCTAGAGGAAAAAACCCAAAGAGGTTTTGATTCTGTTAAGAAGGACATTGATATGATTGGAAAGTGGATTAAACACCTAGATATACAAGATAAACAGGTGTTTGATCAGCTAAATGAACTAAAAATAGATTTATCGTCGATTAGAGAGGAAATTGAAGGAATGCGGGAGGGTTTAGAATTGATGAATGGGGGCCTTGAAGATAAACGGGTGTTTAAGAAATTGCCTGTTTATGACAAACAAACAGCTGTTGAGACTGTTCAAAATGCTGTTGGAACGGGTGTTCAAACAGACAATTTTTCGATTATTTTAAAGAAATTATCAAGTAATGAAAGATTGGTTGTTTTCACGATTTTGAATAGTGATATGAAATTAAGCTATGAAGATCTGGCCCTTCTTCTTGGAAAAGAGAGGGCTACAATAAGGGGACAAATAAATAGCATAAAACAGAAAAGTGAGGGCATAATTGAAGAGATAATTGAGAGAAATGGGAAAAAGAGAGTGTTTATACCTATTGAAATTAAGGAAAAACTACAGAAATACGCAAAAGTGAGAGTTAAGAAAGACAAAAAAGATGAGAAAAAGGTGGAAAATGAGGAAAAAAGTGAGTATTAAACGAAATTTTATGAAAAGTGAGCTTGTTGCCGGGTAACTTTTCAAGAAAAAAGTGAGGAAGCATAGAGATAAAAAATAATGCTTCTGATGAGAAAAATAAAAGAGGAAAGAGAGAATATTAAACGAACTCTTTTAGAAGAGAATGTATAGTTAGAGATATATTAATAATTGTTCGGTTGTCCGTTTAACTCGATCGGAGGATGTTTAGAATGATTTTTCCTATAGAATTCGACGTTTTTTCTTTTGATAAAACTGCGGAATTCATCAACATTGAAGTACATATTGCTGGCTCTTTCAAAGGAGAAATATTTAAGCAAATATTCCACTTGAGACTTTTTTACAATAATTTTATCTCTAATGTTTTCGAGAAACAGTTTTACATGTGCTTTCTTATTGAAAGTTAACTCGTAGACGTCTTTTTTCTGATAAATATGACCAAAACCGAAGAATAACTGGATCTCTTTTAATACCTCTGGTGCCTGTTGATAAATTCTTATCATTACATTATAGGAGTTCTTTCCATTGAGAAAAGATTTTGATTTGGCTATATGAATATTTCCTTCTCCGTCAAAAAAACCAGCAACATATGACCAATCCATTTAGTTTATTTTTTTCACCTCGACATAATCTCCTTCTTTTATGTCTGAGTTTTTTGGAATAGTCAATAACTTTTGCCTGTTGATTTTATTTAACCAGACCTTGCCGATTATTTTCTCCTTATCCATAATATCTTTTAATATTGGCTAATATTTAAATGTTTCTAAAGCTCCCTTAGTGCCATAAGGGTTTGTAAAGAGGCCAACTGCTTCAATTCCTCGGGGATTTTAAGAAGGATTTTCTTATTGTTTTGCTTCAATTTTGTTATTGGGATGCCTTTTTTCACAATTTTGATGAAATAATCTCTAATTGAGGACTCCGAAAGCTTCAACTTTGATGCAATAAGAGAATAATCGACTGTAAAATGCTCGTTTTCTAATTGATAAAGTGTTGAAAAAACAAGCATTTCTTGGTTTGTAAGACGTTTAAATTGTTGTCTAAGATCGCGTTTTATGCTATCGAGGGATTGAAGAGTGTTGGAAATATGTTCTATCCTATCTATTTGAGAAGTTATTCGGTTATTTTCTTTGTTATCCTCTTGTGTAGTGCCTAAATATATGTTATTGTTGGGTTTTGAAGGGGATTTTCCCCCGTTTTCTATCTGCCTGTTTGTCTGTTGGTTTGTTTGTCTGTTTGTTGGAACCCCCTCATTTCCTGTGGAAACATGAGATATTGGGGTTTTTAAGGCTTCTAAAGAGTAATTATAAGGTTCGCTTAATTCTTGTGTTGGTATTTCCTGTTGGATTGAGGGAGCAACGGAGAGGTTTGTCTGTTGGTTTGTTTGTCTGTTTAATATGTCCTTTATCTCGGAAATATCTCTTCTTAGAGAAGTGATTTGGGCTTGAAGATCAAAAACGTCTTGCTTTGCTTTTCTAAATGCCTCTTTTATTGGATCCATAGATTTCTTAATGTGGAAGAGATTATAAGGATTATTGTATTAACCAATATAGCTTGGAATATTAGATAAATCTTGGGGTTGTTTTTGGTCCGTTTCTTTTTCCTGAGCTTTTTCTTCTTTTAATACGGACTTTTCTGTAAAAGACGATGGAGATTGATGCTTTTTGTAGACGTTATATGCCTCATTTGAGAGTCTCCACCTTAGCCTCTTTAGATATCTGACTCCTGAAGAGTTTTTATCTATTGATGCTACAAGCTTTTTCTTCTCTAAGTCAAGAAGCAGAGATTTTGTGAATTCTTCATCTCGGGCAGATTCTTGAGCTATTTTATTTGTAAACTCAGAATTTGGAGAAATTGTAAATAGGTAATGTAAAATTTGTTCTGCAATTTTATCCCTTTTTTTTTGAGAAACTAATGGCATAGTGTTAATTGGAAATAGGCAGTTATAAGTTATTCGGTTTTATATTTCTTAATTTTATAGTTAAGGTAAAGAATTAAAAGGTGGATGTGATGGGGGGATTAATGGAAGGAAAAATTGAATATGCTGATGCTGAAAGTGTGGAGGATGTTAGAAAAGTGTTACATCCTCTTGTTGCAGAGTGGTTCTTTTCCAGATTCAAAGACTTTAGTCTTACTCAGAGATATAGTGTAAAGAGGATAAATGATAGAAAAAATATACTTGTTTCGGCGCCTACAGGAGGTACAAAGACGCTCTCTGCGTTTCTTGGAATAATTAACTATTTAGTTGGACTTTCTATAAAAAATGAGCTTGAAAATAAGATATATGCTGTTTATGTTTCACCTTTGAAAGCACTTAGTAATGATGTGCATTATAATCTTATCACTCCTCTTGATGAAATTAAGATGTTAGCTGAGAAGAAAGGAATAAAGTTACAGGAGATAAGAGTTGCATTGCGTACTGGAGATACAACTCCAGGAGAAAGAGCAAAACAGGCGAAGAAGATACCCCACATTTATGTTAGTACTCCTGAAAGCTTAGCTATAGTATTAACGACTACTAAGTTTTCTGATAATTTAAAGGCGTTAGAGTTTATAGTGGTAGATGAAATACATGCGATGACAAATAAAAGGGGAGTGTATTTTTCACTTACTCTTGAAAGGTTATGTAATGAAAGTTTGATTGAGCCTGTTCGTATAGGTTTATCTGCTACAATCGCTCCGCTTGAAGAAATTGCTAAGTTTTTAGTTGGTGTTGGAAGAGATTGTGTGATTGCAAATGTAGAATTAAATAAGAAAATAGAAATTGGAATTGATTTTCCTGGAGAAAGTATACTCGAGGGAGAAAGTACGGCCAATTTGAAGAAGTTTTACTCTATGTTGGATGAATTGATTGAGGGAAATAGGACTACGCTTATATTCACAAATACGAGAAATGCGACTGAGAGGATAATACATCATTTACAGATAAATTTCCCTGGAAAGTATGAAGGGAATATTGGTGCACATCATAGTTCTATGAGTAAAGAGACAAGATTTGAGATAGAAGATAGGCTTAGAAAGGGTGAACTGAAAGTAGTTGTTAGTTCTACTTCTCTAGAGTTGGGAATAGATATAGGAAGTATAGATTTAGTTATAATGGTTAAGAGTCCTAAATCTGTAAGTAGGGCGTTACAGAGAATTGGAAGAGCAGGACATAAATTACATGATAATCCTAGGGGAAGATTCATTGTACTGGATAGAGATGATTTGACTGAATGTTCAGTTATAATGAAAAGAATGATTGAAAAGGACATTGACATTGCAGAAATCCCTAAAAATGCCCTTGATGTGTTAGCGCAACAAATATTTGGGATGGCAATTTCTAAAATATGGGGTGTTGATGAAATGCTTAAATGTATAAGGAAAAGTTATTGCTATGAGAATTTGAGTAGGGAGGACTTTCTGAGTGTTGTAAGTTATCTTGCTGGAGATTACGCGCTTGAACATAGGCATGTATATGCAAAGATATGGTATGATGCTGAAAAAAAACAGATAGGTAAGAAAGGAAAGATGGCGAGAGTAATTTATATGACAAATATAGGGACTATCCCTGAAGAGGGATTTATCAGTGTAGTTATTGGTGCTGGAGAAGGAAAAGGAGGAGGAGTTATTGGAAAAATAGATGAAGGATTTTTGGAAAAGATGAAACGGGGAGATATATTTGTACTTGGAGGACATAAATATCAGTTTCTTTTTTCTAGAGGAATGAAGGCATTTGTGAAAGCAGGGGTAACTAGAAACCCTACAATTCCTAGTTGGTTTTCTGAAATGTTGCCTTTACATTTTGATGTAGGGTGTGCGATTGGAAAGTTTAGAAAGCTTGTAAAGGAGAGGTTGACACCCAGGTTTCAAACTTCCTCAGACGATGATAGAGAGAAGTGCGTTGATTTTATTCAAGAATATTTATATTGTCAGAAATATGTTGCAGAGGAAATATATAGCTACTTTAGTGAACAATCTCGCTTTTTGGAAATTCCGGATGAGAAAACTATTGTAGTTGAGAAGTTTAAAGAACATAAACAGTATCTTTTGTTCCATAGCTGTTATGGGAGAAGGGTGAATGATGCACTTGCTAGGGCATATGCGTTTGCTGCTGGGAGATTGAAGCATAGAGATGTAGAAATAGGAGTGAATGATCATGGATTTTTTATATCTGGAGAAGAATTGGATGAGAAAAAAATATTAAGTTGGGTGAAGGCGAAGGATTTACGTGCGATATTAAAGGAGGCAATTGAAAAAACTGATGTGTTGAAGAGAAGGTTTAGACATTGTGCTTCTCGTTCGCTTATGATACTTCGTAACTATAAGGGAAGAGAGAAGAGCGTAGGAAAACAGCAAGTTCATTCAGAATTCTTATATGCCGCGGTTAAGAAAATAAGTAATGAGTTTCCAATATTACGTGAGGCTAGAAGAGAAGTGTTTGAGGATTTGATGGATGTGAAGAATGCGGTTAAAGTTGTTGAATGGTTGGAGAGTGGGAAGGTTAAGTTTAAGGTTATGCAGACGCCAATTGTTTCTCCTTTTGGGGTTACTCTACTTATGCAGGGGCGCTCGGATATAATTAAGTTGGAAGATAGAGCACAGTTTTTGAAGAGAATGCATGAACTTCATTTGAAGGCGATCGGAAACAGATGAAAATGAGTAGAGAAAGATTTATAACTTGTGAATAAATGAAAAAAATATGAGCTTAACAAGTACTCGACTGATTGAACATCCTGGTGTTTCAGGTTTTCCATTTATTGAACTTTCTGGAATAGTTGTTGGTAATATTATGCAAACACCTCTTAAAAGAGAAGTTGTTGGATGCCCTCCTTTTGGAGTTAATGGTAGAGCCGGTTCTTATTTTAATACTGTATGGGTGGATGGAGATAGTGTCGCGGTTAGAACTATGATGGGACGGTCCGATCAGGCAAATGATGCTTGGGTTTATGCCTCGGAAGATGTAACTTTGTTAGATCCTACTCATGAAGCTTATCGTGAGGCTGTTGCTCTCTTGAAAGAATTTGATAGGTAGTTTTTAGAGGTTTTGTGGAAGAAGGCGATTGGGAATAAGTGAGAGAAGATAAAGTTATTCCAAATTTATATTTAATAATTTAAGTTTATCTATGAGTTCTTTTGTGTTAAATACTTCTACAATAGACTGTTGTTTGAAATGTTCGTCATTCGACCATATTGGAATGTTTTTTGATAATGCTAAAGCGAGATAAGGTGTGTCTTCTTTATCAGATATTAATGAATTTGCTTGTTCGAGAAATGGTTTAAATGAGGATTCTGAAATAAAGGAGATTCTACCTTTAATTAACTCTAATACCACTTCTACTTCTGAAGAGGAAAGTCTGCTTAGTTCGACTATTCTCTCTTTATGTTCAGTTATTTCTTCAGATAGTAACTTGGGAGAAAATAAATTTATATTTTTTAGAAAGATTATTTTCTTAGTAACTCCTATGCCTGTTAGTGCTGTAAAGATTATTCCTGCATCTATGACTAAGTCCATTTACTTCAATGAGGTGTTTAACTTCTTTAACTTTTCGTGCATTCCTTTTTTAATGCTTTTAGATAGTTGTTCGACATCTTTTTCTGTTAGCCTCGATTTAGAAACAATTTTTTCAAATCGTTCATATCCTTCGCTTAACTCAACTCTTTTAACAAATGCTTCTCTCGCTACTTCAGACCAATTTATAACTTTTAATAAGTCCATTTTTCGCTTTAGTTCTTCAGGTATTGATATTGTTAAGTGTTCCATTTTGATTCATGTGTTTTTCGTGCTCTGACACAGGAAACACAGTAGATACATGTTTATAAGGTTTTTGGTTTGAGGGCGATTGGGAATAAGTAGCTGGGTTGAGAAGACAGAGAAGTTTAATTCGTGGTTTTTCTGGGCGCTGGGCAGGGGAAGATTTAAAAATAAGTTATATTGGTAATTTTTATGTTTAAACCAGAAGAAGCACATGAAATGTCTAGGAAAGCAATAGAAGCATACTCAAGAAGAGATGTTGCTGGAGTAAAGCAAGAAATTAATGGACTTATAAAGTTATGTTTGTCCGATGATTTTAGAAATTATTGTCTTGCTTTTACTGGGGCGCCTACTCAAGTACCTGAAGGACAGAGACGTTATGAGCCTGCAGATGCTTTTGGTTTTGCAAATGATGCTATTTTTGCAGTGGGAAGGTTAATGGATGTAAGAAGAGAAAAAAGATATCTTGAAAGTTCTGTTTTGGTAGATTTAGGAGTTTTAGATTCTTTCTTTGCAGAATCTCCTAGAATTATGAAAGAGGTTGATATGTCTATGCTTGATTTGTCGGAAGAATGAGGATTAAGAAAGGAGATTAAGAGAAGATAAAACTTTATGAGTTTCTTCGTCAATTAATGCGTACTTTTTATTATCTATAAAATCTTTCTTTTCTAATTCTACCCTTAACTTGGATTTTGTTTGTTTTTCTATTTCTTGCTTGTCTTCTTTATTCCAGTTTTGCTTCAATGAGAGATTTTGTACTTCTTTTATTAGAACATCAGCATCCCTTGCATATTTTGAGGCATAGATTTCGTTATTGTTAACTATGCTCCCTATTCTGTGTCTTAGAGCAATTGCAAGGATGTTGGTTAACGCTGATATAATTTTTCTTTTGTTCATTTTAGTTGGTTTTTTATTTTATTTAGTTTTTCTTTTATTATGGATTTGATTTTGCTTTCTTGCGATTTATCTATGGCTTCGTTTGATTTTATCTGTGAGAAAAGAACTTCTTTTATTAGGAATTTTATTTCTAAGTCTATTTCTTGAGGGTTTTCGTCTTTATTGCTTAGAAAATTTGCTATTGCAATTAACCTTCTTAGTGAATTGTAAAGGGTTTTTGAAGATAGATTGAGAGAAATGGAGTCTTCAGGCATCATTAATAAGAAGTTTAAATGTGGTTTATTTATCTCTCTTTCTTTGTTTAATATTATCTTTTTATTTGAGATTGAAAAGTGGAACATGCTTCTTGTGAGGGGGCAGATTTTCAATAAATGTGATAAATTAGATTTGTTTATGCTTATTATATGAAATTTGAGATTGAAAATGTCGGTTAAGTGGTTGAATGCTTTTTCTTCAATATTGCTTTCTTTTTTGTCTGTAATTAAAATAATATCTATATCGTTATAATCTATTTTGCTTGTCAAAAATGAGCCGGTAAATATTATCTGCTCTATTTCTTTGAATTTATTTAACTCTTGGATTATATTTGCTATTAATTTGCGTTTGAATTCACTTAAATTAGATTCTTTTATATTGTGATAGTAGAGATTATCATTTTTTCTTATTAACTTTATCTCTACTATATCTCCTACTTCAAAGTGAGTTTCCATCCTTCTTGGAATGTATATTTGATTGTATGCGCTTCCCTTGGATACTTTATGTGTAAATTGCATATACGTATTAAATACGTAGTATTTTTAAAGGTTTTGGTTTGCACGTTTCTGGAGGAGTTTTTGAAGAGAATGCATGAGTTACATATGAAAGCCATAGGAAACAGATGATTGCTTTAGAGCCATTCAACTCTTGTGAGTTGAAGGTATGAATGATATAAGTATATCACAATAAAGGATATAAATGATAAAATGCCTTGTCTTTTATGCAAAAAGGATTACAAGAAAAAAAGACTACGGGAGAACCACTTCAGAGCTTAAGGAATCATTGCCTTGAAGTAGGAGAGTTAGTTCTGCTAGTTGAACCGTTACGATCAAAAAAATTTAGAATTGGAGGAAATGCCTTTATAGGATATTTTGGAGGGTATGCAGGAAGGACTGAATTTAATCTAAGATTTGCTCATGGATTAGATGTTCCCAAGAGTTTCTTTGATAATGATGGAGCATATGATTCGTCTTCTATGAGAGCACCTGAATTTACATTGCCCTCGCTTTTCTCTGTGTCTAGTGAATATCGCTCTTTTCCTACTCTGGCAAGAAAGATATATGTTGGGATTGAATTTGTGAAAAAAGCATTAAGGGAAGATAAGGAATTAAGAGAGTTGGTTTATCCGTCGTTTAATACTAGTTGAAGGCGGATGGGAATAAGTAAGATTAAAAGAGTTAATCATTCAAGAAAAGAAGAATGATTCTTTAGATCTATGACTAACTTTAAGCCCGTAAATCTAAGGAAGTCTAACCCAATTATTGTTGGTATTCTCATTGTGCTGTTCTGAACTTCTTGAGACATATTCTTTAACAATGAAATATCTACAACATGAACGGGCATTTCTACATATTTTATAGTGCTGTCTTCTGAACGTAAAGTAAATATGAACTTCTTTATTTTCTTTGAGGGGATTTGTCCTTTACCGAACCCTGCGATTGGCTCTCCTGTTTCTGCTCCAGAGATTGAAATATTTAACCTTAAAGCATCTATATATGAAATAATTGTCTTTGGGCTTCCTGTGTCAAGTATCGCTTTCAATTGTCCGAATGAATGGGGTTGTCTGGATAATACGTTTAAAAATATTCTCTCTGAATTCGGTACCTCCGATAATTCGAGATTAAATTTCATTTTAGTATAGAATAATTATGCCCTTTTCAGGTATATATTCTATTAATATTTTGCCCAACTCTTTTCCCATCGAGTTTAAAGAACTAATTAAATCCTCAACCTTTTGATTGCTTGCTATTATACTATTGTTTTCAACAGCTATAAATTTGTTAGGATACTGGATTTGTAATTTTGCAAAATTCTTTGTTATGAATGAGGAGCCATTTTCCAATATCTTGAACTCTTGTAAAACTTCTATGCCTTCCATTTATTACTTAACCTAAAATCACTTATAAACTTTACTAAAGCTTGATACTGTTTACTTAAAGGGATATGATTAAATAGTCAAGTCTCCTCCTTTTTTA
>ERZ1292623.2912-Hain-H51-01um-R1-2912-length-14946-cov-7_pt1 | contig 14946 bp, 18 predicted proteins | sample MGYA00564398_ERZ1292623 | MGnify/ENA primary metagenome ERZ1292623 (study PRJEB36523, sample SAMEA6512633) | groundwater metagenome | collected 2019-01-07 | study: AquaDiva: Metagenomics assemblies of 32 groundwater samples
TTGCCATTTCTTATCACTATTCCAAGCACTTACAACTTTTAAACCTTTTGAGATACCAATTTCTTTATTACAACTAAAGAATATTTTCTACTCATTTTAAACCATAATTTAAATCTTTCTTTCTTCCTTGTTCAATTTTCTCTAATCTATCAAGTTGAGTTAAAAAGCTTCTAACCATGATTTCATTTATTGGCCTTTTTTAGTAGGAATTCAAGAGAACGGCAATTATGCAGTTTTTTATAAACATCAAGGCAAAAATTTGAGAATAATATTAAACATAGAGACCCAAAAGATTAAAATAGTTACTTTTTATTATATATTAGAATGGCAGATACCAAAAATATGAATAAAATTAACAGGCACTTGGAAGGCAAGGGAGATATGAGTTACGATTTCGTAAATGACATTCTCTTTTTTAAAGTAGAAGAAAGAGAGTATGACTATTCTTTAGAATTCAAAAATATTGTTATAGATATAGACAAAGAACAATTTATTGTCGGAATTCAGATATTTGATGCTTCTAAATTCTTGCAAATAAATAAAGCACATTTGAAGCAAATACCTAAATGGAAATTTCAGGCTAAAATAGAAGGGGAGGTTATAGAATTGAGACTTTATTATCAAATAATTATAAGAAACCAAACAATAGAAAAAAATCCTATCATTATCCATCAGAACGCCACTAATCTGCCTAATCAAATGATGACTGTTCCTGTATAAAGTACCGCATTCATCTCACTAATTCTCCCTTAAATGCCTTACTTAAAAAAGCTTTTGGCAAAACTGCTAATTGAGTGTCTATTTTCTTTTGTTCTTTGGATACTTTAGCCAAAATGCTTTTTATATGTGGCTTTAATTGTACATATATGGCTAAAAAAGATTATGATAATTGGAGTAAACTAAAACTTTAATTCCTTTAACCCTTTAATTATTTGTTCTTCTAATTCTAATATTCTCTTTTTAAGAACTTCTGGCTTCTCATATTTTACCTCTTCATACTCAATCTCCTTATATTTTGAGATGCTTAAATCCCAATCTTTTTCTTTAATTTCTTCAATTGGAACAAAGAAGCATTTATGTTTTCTACTTGAGGATGTTCCTTTGTCTCTTTTCTTAAATTGTTCTAATATGTTAGGAATATCATTTTTATCAATCTTAACTCTCTTATCATCTAAACTAAAACCATCATTTTCCATATCATAAAACCAAACCTTCTTAGTTGAACCGCCTTTTGAGAAATAAAGAACAGCAGTAGAAACTCCAGAATATGGCTTAAATATTCCAGCAGGCATAGAAATAACGGCATCTAATTGGCACTTCTCCAAAATTAGTTTTCTTATCTCTTTATGAGCTTTAGAGTTGCCAAATAAGACTCCATCAGGTACAATAACGGCACACTTCCCGCCATTGCCTAACAAATTATACATCAACTCAATAAATAGCAGTTCAGTTTTAGTTGTCTTTGTTCTGAAATTGTCGCTTGTTTCAGATTGGTCTATACTACCTTTAAATGGAGGATTGGCTAATATAACATCGTAGTAACCATTTTCATTGAATCTCTTTGACAAAGTGTTAATTTGTTTTATGTTTGGTTTTGTTATACCATGCATCATTAAATTCATCAAAGAAATTCTAACCATTGTTTGATCTATATCATAACCATAAAAAGTGCTTTCTCTTAACATCTTCCACTGATTTTGATTTAATTTATCGCCTTTGAAGTTATACTCGTTCCCCTCATTATCTTTTTTAATCAAGTCTTTAGAGGTGTTGTTTTTTAGTATGTGTTCATAAGTATTAATCAAAAATCCAGCTGTTCCACAAGCAGGGTCACATATTTTATCATTAAACTTTGGGTCAGCTATTTCCACCATCATCTTAATTATATGTCTTGGCGTTCTAAATTGCCCATTCTTTCCAGCCGTTGTTAATTCTCCTAGGAGATACTCGTAAATATCTCCTTGTGTATCTCTATTTTGTTCTTTAATGTGCATCTCATTGATTATCTTAACAGCTTCAATTAACAAAGATGGTGTTGGTATAGAGAATACAGCATCTTTCATGTAGCGAGAATATAATGAATCTTCCCAGCCATTTAATTTTCTTAAAAAAGGAAAAACATTATCTCTAACATGTTCTAAAATTCTATCAGCAGAATATTCGCTCCACACAGACCATTTACAATTTTCATACCCTTTAAAGATTGAAACAAATTTTTGGTTTAATAATTTAGAGTCATTTTCTCTTTGCAAGTCTTCATCCTCTAATCTTTTCATAAAAATAAGATAAGACATTTGTTCTATCGCTTGAAGAGGATTACTAATCCCGCCACTCCAAAACTTATCCCATAACTGATTTATTTTTGATTTTAGTTGTGTGTCTAGCATTTATTCAAAATCCTCCATTATCAGCTTTATCCATTTCGAAGCAACTCGTAAAAGATGATTTGATGTAGAAAACCTTGAATTTCTCTTTCTATCAAAATAAGTGTATAATAAAATCTCAAATCCTTTCTGTTTCATCCTTTCAATAACCGGAACAAAATCAGAGTCAGAAGCTATCAGGATTATTTTTTTTATATTTTTATAATTCTCTTTAACATCATACATATCCAAAATGAGTAATGCATCGATTCCTTTTTGAGAGAATTCTTCTTTGCCTTGCTTATTGATTATTTTCTGGCATCTTCCTTCCCTTAAGGTTATCCATTTCTTTCTTCTTAACATTTTGGTCATATTTTGATATCTGCTCATAAGAAATGTCTCGGTTTTATTTGGTGCCGGACTTTGGTAAGGCGGAGCAGTATAAATGTAAAGACGTTTTAAGTTCAGATTTTCTTTTTTGCAGATGTTTCTAAATGTTTGCAAATATTTTTTTGGTTTGCCATTTTCTCTTTGAAAATGCTTTTTTACAAGTCCAAAAAAACCATCATCAACAAAAACTAAAGTATCTTCCATTAAAAAACACCTCTGAAAATATTAGAAAAATTAAAGCGTCCGGCAACCTTGCGATTACCGGGGATCATACTCACAATCCGAAGATTGCTAATATAGTTACATGTATGGGGTTTATAAAATTTGCTATTTTGTGGATTGTTGTTTGTATGTATCATCTTATCTATTAACTTCTATCTTTGTTATCTCCTTTCTTTTTGTAATTTTCATCCATAATTTTTTAATAAAGATATGTAAACTGAATATTTTAATTATTAATGTTAACAAAGTGATAGAAATTAAACTTAATGATATTTCTATTGTGAAGAATTTGTTCTCTATTCTTTCAAAATAATTAGATATGTTATAAAAATGATTATTAATTTGTGGCAGATATTCCTTTTCTCTATAAAAAGAAAGTTCATTAGTTAAGTTTTCTATTGTTATATCTTTTTGTGATATCACTCCACTTAGATTCGCAATAACTTGGTCTTTTTCACTAACAGAATTATTTATTGATGCGACAATAGAACTTAACTCAGCTATCCTTATATCTTTGTTTGCACTTTCTTGTTGAGATAAACCTCGCTGAGATTTTAAAGAATCTATCTCTTGCTGTTTGCTATCGCTTTGATTAAGAACTCCAAATAATACAGAAAATAAAGGGATTACAATTACTATTATTAAAATTAAACCAAATATCGCCCCGATTATTTCTTTTGCATCAAAATCGCCGTTCATTTTATCAAATCTCCTACAAATGCTTTTTGCATAAGCGAATTATACAAATTGTTGATTTTTTCTTCAGATTGTTTTTGATGACTTCTCGTCTTTTCAATTTGATTCGCTATTTCCCCAAATTGTAATTGAACCTCTTTGGATGGTAAAACAAAGGGGATTTTTTCAAAGGCTCCCTTGCTAATCATTCCTTTCATAGATTGAGTAGAAAAATTAAGAATGTAATCTTTTGAGTATGTTATTAAATAATATAAGAATAGCTCATTAATATCTTTGTTAGGAATTATGGCATTTATTTGTTGATTAAAAGCCACATCTCTATCCGCTATACCCGCATTACCTATGCAAGAGGGGCTACCTGCTATACAAGTCACTAAAATAGACCTCTTTGGTGCAACTCTCCCTACCTTTGCACCTTCTTTAGACAATCCTTCTTCCGCTTTAGTCAAATAAGTAGAAGGGTTATTTAGGTTATCCGATTTTATCCATTCGATATAATCCCCATAATACTCCTTCTTTATTCTAGGGGGAGTATTACCTGTTTTAATTTCTCCAAATTCTTTTAATGGTCTTATCTCCCATTTTTTATTATTTCTTATGGGGTCACCAAACATCTCATAAAAAATAGACTTAAGATATTGTGCTGATAACTCGTTTGCTATTTTTCTTTTCTCTTTTAATCTCTCTGCTCTTTCTAATATCTCAACTATTTGTTTTTGTGTTTCTAAAGGTGGAAGAAGAATTTTATAATTTTTTAAAATCTTTATTGTGAGTGTTGCTCTACTTGAACCACTTGATAAAACTTCTAATTCTTTTCTAACTCTAGGATTATTAAAATAAAATTCTAAATATTCTGATAAAACTTTATCTCTTTTTACTTTGACTAACATTAAACCAACAAAAATGCTAAAATCATAATTTTCACGAACTAATTGCGTTACACCAATAGTGCCACATTTTGAAATAAGTAAATCTCCTCTTTGAGGTCTGACTCTTTTAGTTAAAAAGCTATGTTCTTCTTTAGAAATGAATTTTCTGTACTTATCAAATTTAAACTCCTTCTTAAATGGTTGAAGATTTATTGTAGAGATAAATGGCACTCCTTCATTTACATAATTAGGAGTTATATGCGTTCCATCAGTTACTAATTCACAAACCTCTTCCAATTTTGTTTCAATCCAACCATTAGGTAATTTATTTTTCATCTTTTAATACCCCATTTTCAATTGTATTTAACATCATAATAGATTTGATTAGAATATCTTCAAAAGATTTAGATAAACTTCCTTTGTCAAATTTTTTATATGCTTTCTTATAATTGTCACCTTTTCTATGTGCGATTCCACTTGACCTTAAATTTTGTAAATCTCTCAAAAATTCAATCATCTGAGGAACGTTGATTTTGTGTTTTTGTTCTAAATATTTTTGTAAAATAGAGATAGATTTATCACTCTCATCAAAATTTAAATTCTTCTTCATCTCCTCAACGTTTAAAGAATCGATAATAATTTTATTAAGAGATAAAACAATCTCATCAAATTCTTTTTGTTCATCATTTGGTATTCTTAGGGTTTTAATATGATGTTCATCTTCTTTATTTAAGGGTTTAAACAAATCCCAACCAAATTTCTTTTTCCAACTACCATTAAAAATTTCAAATCTTTCTTTAAAGAATAAGGCTGGTTCAGTTGGGGAACAAAATTCTGCTTGGTAATCTCTAACAAAAGAAACAGCACTAGCCATACCATTTGTTATATTATGCAGTTTCCAATGTTTTTGTTCTTCATTAGGTAACTTTCCCAAATCTCCTAAATAAACCACAACACACTCTTCGGCATTATTATCCATAGGTATCCCCCACTCATTAACTCCATCTTCTCTTGTATATAATAAATAACCATCTTTAATTGAGTATTTAGAAGGTTTACCATAATACTTATCTAAAACCTCTTTCTTAAAAAAAATTCGTGTTAAGAAATTTGGAGCGTTTGGGTTTGCACCAAATAAGTTGGCTAACTTTGATTCATCACAAGTAAATTTAATCTCTTTTCCTTTTTCATTTATACCAATAATAAATTTCTCAAATTTTTTTCTCTCTCCAATAGATTTAAGATTGTTATGTAATTGAGTTAATCTACCATCAAAATATTCTTTTGGTAAATTGTCTAAAAATAACTTTACCAAAATTAATAAATCATTAGAGGTAGATATTAAGTCCCATTTTCTATGTTCTACTCCAGCAATTCTATTATAAGTTAAATGCAAACATTCGTTGCTTGTTCTCTTTTCTAATTCTATTAGAGATGCAATTTTTTTTATGACCACTTTATCCCAATTAGAAACAAAATCTTTCGCTCTCGCATAATTATTGTTTTTATCTTTTGGATAATAAAAAAATTCTAATAAATTTCGACTATGTAATAAAATAGAATTAATAATAATATTTTGATGAATTACAAAAAGTTGATTTCTTCCAGTGAAGTAATCTACTAAATAATTCCTTATCCCAATTAACATAAAAACCTCATAATAAAAGTGTTCTCTAATCATATCTAACTTATCTTTTTGATTTAACATCTTGGTTTTACTCATTTCCTTTTTCCTCCCAACAACTTACTAGGCACACTCACGGAATCACTTTTCTTCTTGCCAATAGAAAAATATAAAAATCCTGATTCTTTGGAGTTATTGTATAGGGGAATAGGACCTGACGAATCCCGTGCTCGCTCTGCGATGATGCGGTTAGTAGGATTGATGGACCTTCTTACCCTATCGCTTACTTTTTTATTCTCTAAAATCATTTTAACCTCGCATTTTCAAAATCATCTTTAGTAATTTTTATATAACGTCCAACAGAATCAATAAGTTTATTTGACTTGGAAAACGGACTGGTTCTTTTTCTCTCAAAATAGGTCCATAGGATTACATCTATATTTTGTTTTTTCAGCTTTTTAACTACTGGGACAAAGTCGCTATCTCCCGAAATAAGAACGATATTTTTGACAGCAGGAAACTCTTTTTCAATTCCCACCATATCAATTCCTAAAAGCATATCAACCCCCTTCTGTTTAAAGACAAATTCGTCACCAACTTTTAGCCGTTGAGTTCTACCTTCACGAATCTCTATCCCATCCTTTCTTAAATAAGAAATAAATTTATCATAAGACTCTTTTCTTTTTCTCTCTTCGTTAGATGGAAACGGACTCTGGAAAGGAGGAGCGTCATAAAAGAAAATCTTTTCTACAATATAACTGTTTTTTAGAGCAAGATTATTAACTAGATTCTTAACGCTATATCTCAACCCAGTTTTAAAAAAATAATTTCTTAACCTCAATAAATAAGCGTTATCGATAAAAACAACTACTTTTAATAAACCGTCTGGCGACCCCGAAGGATCACCAGGGATTATCATACTGTTTTTAACTTTCCTTTCTTTATAAATTTTTTCTTTCATCTTCTCTCAGGTTTAACTCCTTCCTGATCATCTCGCGAAGTTTTGCATTTATCTTCTTTCCTTCTTTTTCACAAAGCTTTTTAAAATATAGGAATTCGCTCTTATACAACCTCGTTGAGACTATCTTTCTCTCCTCGCCACTTAAAGGATTATCTTTTAGAACCATCCAAGAACCAAACAGGTCAAATATTTAAATTTTACCTGTATACACTTTTTTCTCTATTTTATCTTAATCTTATTACATTTGGCTACTATTTCTTTTAACTCTGATATTTGAAATTTCTCAAGCGGTCTTTCTTCTTTAAGTGGGTCTTTAGCAAAATCCTCTAAAGCAATCCTCTTTCTGTCTGCAAATACTTTCTTTAGTAATTGTAAAAACTCTATTTGTTGTGAGGTATAATGTTGGTTTTTCTCCATAATGTATTTATCAAATTCTCTTTCAATCAACACTTTAGGGTCGTATTCATGTGTCAAACCAATTATTTTCCTAATAAACAAAATAAAGTCAATCTTTTGTATTCTTTGAACATTGTCTATTGTTATTTCTGGTCTTACCTCTTTTAGCTGTTCTTCCAATTTTAATAACTCTGCTGATGTTATACCTTCGCCACTTTTTATTTTCTTAACCAATTGATTAGTATCTAAAAATTTCTTAAACTTTTCATCTTCCTTAACTTCTTTCTCAAATCTCTCTTTGTTGAGAATTAAATCGGGTGCATCAATTTGTATAATTTTCTTTGGATTTGTTTCATAATAAATCATCAAGTAAGCCAACTCTTTAATTATAAACTCAACATCTTCAAAAGTTAAGTTCTCCCAAAACTGCTCTTGGAATACTTCTAAGATTAAATCTCTTTTCTCACTAACATCTTCTAAATTGTCTTTTTGTAAAATGTTTTCTAATCTTTCAATAACATAATCTTTTATTTCATAAATCTTTTCCGTGTCATTTGATAATATATACTGAAATAATTTCTCCACCTTAAGAATAAATGCAGTTACTATGGGATTTTGTCCGGGATTTAAAATCATTAATGGTGCAATATCATTCTTTAATTCAGTTATGTAATCTTTTAACTCAAATTTCCTAGAAACTAACTTTTTAATAATAGATAACTTTTCTCTAACCATAAAAGATTCTTGGTCTAACGAGTTAATGTCTTCCAATATTTTTTCTTCAACTAACTTTCTTTGTTTATCACTCATTTTCTTGTTTAATAGCTCAACTCTCGCCAAAAATATCTTAGTTATAACATCTTTTCCCTTTTCTCTTTCTTTAGATTCCTTTAAGTGATGATATTTAATATTTGAATGTCCACCTATAGTGAAATCCATTATCAGAAAATCTTTCTTCTCTCTATTAGGCAACCATTCTTTATGTTGACATGCTTTAATATTTCGTGTTCCTCTCCCCAACATCTGCCAGAACCTTATACTAGAAAATACTGGTTTAACAAAAACTAAATTGCATACTTCAGGAATATCAACACCAGTATCTAGCACTCCAACAGATAAAGCAACTCGTGGTTCAGAATCTAGCTTAAACCTGCCTATCTCATCAGTATAACGATAAAATTCCGAGACAATTATTTGGACATCATTGCTTAAATTAGGATAAAGTATGTTAAAAATCTTCTTTAAAAATTTAGCGTGTCTTATACTTGCACAAAAGAAAATAGTTTTGCAGGGCTTACCCTCATCAGACTTATAGCAACTATTCATAAACTCTCTAACAACTAGCTCGTTTGTTTTATCATCCATAAAAACTCTATCAAACTTAGAACCGGGTAGCATTATGTATTCTGGGTCTTTCTCTTGTTTTCTTAATTGGTCTTTCAAATCAGCAGTTAAATTAGCTCCTTCAATTCCTAATGATAATACTTTTGTTTCAACCATCTCGGCTTTGTAAGGCACTAAAACCTCATCTCTAATAGCTTCATCATAAGGATATTCCACTGTTGGTTTTCCTTGTTCACAACCAAATAACTTGAAGGTATTTCTACTTTCACTATTAGAAGGAGTAGCAGTTAATCCAATTTTAATAGCATCAAAGTATTCAGAAATCATATTATTTCTATCATAAAAAGATCTATGAGCTTCGTCAAAAATTATTAAATCAAAGAACGCTGGGTTAAACTTCTCAAACATTTTCTTTTTTCCACCACTCATTAAAGTTTGAACAGTAGAAGTATACAATCTAGAGGTTGTGTTAAAACCATCCCTTAAATCAGCTACTGGCTTGCTAAAGAATTGTTTAAACCCTGCTGATTTCGCTTGATTAGCTAATTCTATTCTATCAACAACAAATAAAACATTCCTTACATAGTTTGCTTTTATTAACAAATCAATAATTCCCATAGCTACCCTTGTCTTACCAGTTCCAGTAGCCATACAAACCAAAGCTGTTCTATGCCCTTTAGAAAAATGCTCTGCTAATTGTTTAACGATTAAGATGCTTTTTGGTCTGTCAACAATTCTTTCTATTTTTATCTCAATAGGATTTCTCTTAATTTTATACATCTCATTTCTTCTTTTCAAATCTGCTTGAGAGAAGGGTTTGGCAACTTTTCTTTCTACACCTTCTTGGTCAATAAAAATCCACTTGTTTCCATTTGTTAAAAATACCGGAAGTTTCTTTCCAGTTTGCTTTTCAATATCTTGTCTATAAGTTCTCGCTTGGATTCTTCCTTTCTCTTCACTGACAGATGTTTTTTTAGCTTCTATAATCGCTAATGGTTGGTCATTTGAACCCAATAAAAGATAATCAATAAATCTATCAACTCCTTTTTCTATATCGCTTTCTTTAGTAGCCAAAATATAATCTTTTTTCTTAAAATTCGATTTTACGCTATTAACCTCTTCCTTAATATACTCTTTAGTCCAACCAACGCCTTTCAATTGTGGAGTGATTACTTTTTCTCTTGTTTCTTTCTCTGATAAGTCCATAAATAAACCTAGAAACCTTACTTAAAAAATCTTGCCTAATAAACACACCAACCCAAAATTCAACCCCATTCCAAAACCTTTTTAAAATTCTAATTGCTATTATATGAAAAGAGGAAATGGAAATATCTTTAGTTTTTATGTTGGCAGGAGTTTTAGGAGGATTAGCCAGGGCTTTTTTTGGATTGCTGAAGGCTGTTGGGGCCGGTTTTGAGATAAAGCCAGATTATTTTCTGATTACTTTAATCATTTCAGGAGTAATCGGAGGGATTCTAGGAATTGTTTTTAATATTGATATCAGAGTTGCAGGGCTTTCAGGATATGTTGGTACAGATATACTGGAAAACATTTTCAAGAGCTCAATGGGAACTACCATCATACTTAAGAAAAAATAATTACTAAAATGGCAAATGAAATATTAATGGCAGAATTTTTTATTGGAATTGGCTTTGGTGCAATGGGGGGATTAGTAAGAATTTTGGTTGAAGGAATGAAAAATTGGTCGCTGGGAAGATTTTCCTGGAGAGGATTTCTCATTTATTCATTTGCCTTGCTAATTATAGGAGCTTTTTCAGGATTAATGCTTGGATTCAGCAAGCTTCTTGGATTTCTAGGCGGTTATGCAGGAATTGACCTAATGGATGGATTTTACACTGCATTCAAGAAAAAGAAAATAAAATTCAAATAGTAAACCAATAATAGATAATAAACTTAAATGGAAAACTATCAAAATTATAAAACAACCAGATATTAATTATGTTATAAATAATGACAAATTTATCATATTAACTGGATATGATTTGTTATTAACAATGCTCACTGCTCACATTACAGCAAACATCACTTTTTATAATAACATAATGACTAATTATTGGAAATTGAGAGATTTAATTATTAGTTTCAACATCAATATGAATAATAACTAAATCACAATGGAACAGCAACCCCTTCTTTGCTGAAAATCTTTTTTCTTGAAATAATTGCTTGGGGATCAATTTTCTTCGGCCTTCCTCTTATTGTCATTTTTCTTTCTTGAATTCTGAAAAACTTATCTCTCAAAACATCTTTCACAACCTCCTGAACAGATTTATAAGAAAACTTTTCCTTTTCCTGCTCCAGCTTTTTCATCATAGGCTCTGGAATACTCAATTTTACCTGCGTGCTGTTTTTATTTTCTCTTGTCCTATTAGTTTTAGTTTTTTTCTTTCTCATTTTTAGCCATATTAGTCAAGTACCTTTTGGTACCTTTTAGTACTAAAAGGTACCGAGCTTTTTAAGCCTTTCTATAAAAATACGAGGCTGTTTTTCAAAAATATCAAAAAATATCATAATTCCATTAAAAATTAATTATTACTGAATTATGGACAAAATTGAACTATTTTCACAACAACCTAGAAATCTACCTTAAAAAGGCTTCCCAATAAATTATAAAAACGCCCTGACCGAGAATCGAACTCGGGTCGCGACCGTGACAGGGTCGAGTGATAACCACTACACTACCAGGGCATATAAATTTAATTACCATAGTATTTTTAAATCTTTTTAATTTCCTAAATGTTGAAAAACATTTCAATAAAAACATTAATAATTTCAACAGCCCATTTTTAAGGCTTAACCTCTTAATACTATATATTGTTTGAAAGTTATTGATATATTCAAAAAAGTTTAATTACCCTCATTAGTTAATTGTAATAACCTTATTGACTTAACAACTTCACAATGCAATATTTAACTACTGAAAGCTCAAACAAAAATATTGATAACTAATAAATTAATCTCTAGAAAAGATAAAGTTTTAAAATGAACTTAGCTATATCAAAAAATGGTTATGGAAAAAACAGGCAAAGAGTCAAATCCTAGAGGACAAAGTTTTATATTGAATCTACTCTCGTCTTTTGCATTGTTTATTCTTTTTATATTATTAATATTATCCCTTTATGTAATCTATATTAATATTCCTGGAGAGCCAGAATATTTAAATGTAAATCTCCAAATACCAACAAATATAGAAACTCAATCGCTTTCAAATACACAGCAATTTTACAATAATATGAAATTTAATCATAAGGATATAAGTTATAGAGTTAATAATGACTGCGATGAAGAGCAGAAAAAAAGAATGGAACTAGCATTTAAAGAATTAAGTAGCATGGTTGGCGAAATAACATTTTATAGCACTGGATTTTCTCCAGATATTGAAGTTAGCTGCACTAATAATAGAGAAGAGAATATTGAAAAATATTATTTTATTGCTGGAGAGGGAGGAGCCAAAGAAATAATTGAAACAGGAAGATATTATATAATAACTAATGGGATAATTTTTTTATATGAGGGAAATAAAAAATGGATAAAATGCCCCTATCCAAATATAGAAATGCACGAACTGCTTCATGTTTTTGGGTTTGACCATTTAGATGACAAAAAAAGCTTGATGTATCCATATCTGACTTCATGTGACCAAACATTAGATGATTCAATCATTAATGAATTAAAAAAACTTTATTCGGAGAGTAATCTCCCAGAGTTATATTTTGAGAATTTCACATCAATTAAAAAAGGAAGATATCTTGATTTCAATTTCACAGTTAAAAATTCAGGATCAGTGAATTCTGACAATATAATTTTGACTATTATGGAAGATTATAATATTTTAGAAGTTAGAGACATTGGAGTTATAAATTTTGGGGCAGGTGTTTTCATGCAGACGACTAATCTAAAACTAAATAGAAGAAATCCAAATCAAATAAGATTTATAATTGACAAAGAAAATGATATTGAAGAAATAAATGAGGCAAATAATTTTGCGATAATAAGTCTGTAACGAAGATTTTTGCTGATTATCATAAGTCTAAACAATTATCACAATGAAAAAACAGCCAGATCATCTGCTCAAAAGTCCAAATAAATCTATTATAAAAATCTTAGAAAGTGGAAAAGGATTAAGATTTTTAATAATAGGATTCAAAGAGATAGAAGAAATATTAAATTCGGAAGGGATGGACAACCCATTATTCCCAGAGTATGATGAAAAATATAGAGAAGGCATAATTTTCCTAAAAAGTATAGGATTTAATAATCAGATACTGGAATCCTTTGAAAAAAATTATGAACGCTTGTTAAATCCTGTTACGAATGAAATATATAAGAGAACAGAGAAAGAAAAAGAAGAAAGTCTTGAAAGGTATAGGAACCGAAGAAATAAAAAATATTAAAGCAAAAAATAGAGGATAAAACTGTTAAATGAGGCAAATAATTTTGCGATAATAAGTCTATACTCTATAGGAAGATAATCTTTATAAACAATCGGATTTTAAGATAAAAATGTCAGGTTATATAGTGCAGGTATTTCCAATAAAATGTTTAGGAAGAGATGCTGAGGGACATGAATGTTTGGAAGAAGCTGTTGATGTTGAAATTTTTAAAAAATTTGATGATACTATTTCAAGCCAAGTGAAATGCAGTTACAAAAAATTAAATGAAAAGTGTGCTGCCTCTACAAATGGAATGGTTAAAGGGGGAACTGCTTATCCTTTCTGCCCTTATAGTTTTGATATTCCTAGATCTCTCGAAATTCGGTCTCAAAGCTGCATCATGGGTTATAGATTGCCTAATATTTAACTTCATCTCCTTATTCTCTTTCTTAAATCACAGTTATAATAATTAGCTAACTTCCTCCTGCAGCTCATAGAGTATTTAGACCTGTTGCATACTTCAACATCATGGAATGTTTCTGACCTATAAAAAATTTTGCTTGATATTTCCCTGTAATCCTCTTCATCTCTAAATCTTGCAGTAAATTTTCCAGTTTTATAGTCTTTAATTGGTATTTGATTTTTATTTTTAAGCAGTCTCCAATCAACAACTTTTTTATCCAAACATTCATAAAGGTTGGTAAATCCATCGCTGTTTTTCTCCAATCGTTTTTCAATGCAATAATCCCAATAAACCATCTGTTCTAATATCAATTTTCCAGATTTGTCATAATACCTATTTAACTCTTGAATATCTACATTATCTTTAATAATTTCACAATGATTATTCGATGCCAAAACAACAGCAGAAAGAGAAAGACCTAATGTTGTAGAAATCCACATCTTTCTCATTTAAAAATAAGCAGATGATAATTTAAAAATTTTTATATGATAGTGCTTCTGGTAATACATTTTATTTTGCAAAAACTAAATTAACATTCATTTATCTAATCAATCTCAAAATCATCCTTCACATACTTATTATAAGTCATTAAAAGTTTACTAACCATTTTGAGAATATTGTTCTATGAAATATATATAGCAGTATATCTGTTTACATCTAAAAAGCTTTAAAAATAGGGCTATTAGATAAATATTATGATAATGATTATAATAAATAATAAAATTAATTAAAAATAAGTAAATGGAAAAAATTTTGGCTGCTAAACTAGAAGTGGGAAATGATGTTCTTGTAGATGATATTGGATATCTGCTTGATGACAGCCCGGAAATTTTTTTTAGAAAACAAGGAGGCATAAGATCTAAAACTCTCCCAAAAAATTTGAGAGATTATCAATCAGGATTTTTTAAGCTTTGTAGAATTTTGTATGACCCTCTTTTACGAAGAGAAAATTACGATTTCCAGTTTAAAATAAGAGATTTTGATGAAACTGACCAGGAGACTTAAAAAATGACTGATAAACAACCGATTTTCATATTATCCGATAGTACTGAGAGAACAATGGGAAAAAATGCACAGAGAAATAACATTCTGGCTGCAAAACTTGTTTCTGATGCAGTTAAAACCACATTAGGACCTAAAGGAATGGATAAAATGTTAGTTGATGGAATAGGAGATATAACAATTACAAATGATGGGGTTACTATTTTAGAGAAAATGGATATA